>JABXJQ010000039.1_pt1 | contig 16108 bp, 16 predicted proteins | sample 7436221 | NCBI WGS metagenome assembly JABXJQ01 (sample SAMN14395755, study PRJNA613071) | wetland metagenome | isolation source: water sample H0 from high-altitude wetland | place: Chile: Salar de Huasco, high-altitude wetland | collected 2015-11-10
CATATTCTTCCACCATTACATCAACCCGAATAAGTTTCTCTACTGGGATTGGTACAATAACCTTTAAGATGGAGTCAAGATCCCATCTTCACCTCAAAGGTGTCATGTTTGTTCCAGTCCTAAAGAAGAATCTCATCTCTGTAGTAGTTTTGGAGGACCATGGTTATGATGTGATCTTCAACAATGGGAAACCATTCCTGAGACACATAGCCACTGCACAGGTGAAGCAACTTGGGGTCGTGTGAAGAACCGGTATAAACTTGATGTGGAAGATTGTGTTTCATTAATAAGTAAGGCAAAGAAAGTGAAAAGTCATGATGTCTAGGAGCTCTTGCATAGAAGATTGGACCATTTTCTTCATGGTGCCCTAAAAATTATGCAGCAAATAACCACTGGCCTCCCTAAAGGAGCACTTGAGCAGTAGGATGTCTATAAGGGTTGTACCTTGGGAAGTGTTTGAAATACGCATTCCATGAACGATAAAGAAAATCACATGCAGTCTTGGAAAGAGTACACTCTGATGTCTATGGACCCTTCTCGATAGCCTCCATTGCCAAACATAAGTACTATGTTAGTTTTATTGATGATTTCTCAAGGAAGTGTTGGATCTTCTTCATGCCGAACAAGGATAAGACATTCTCAAACTTTGTAGAATTCAAGGCACTAGTTGAGAAAGAGACTGACAATAAGGTGAAGGCTCTCATGATCAATAATGGAGGTGAGTATGTTTCAAATGCCATCAAGGATTTATGTGTGAAAGAAGACTTTCAAAGAGAGTTGAAAGCACCCCACAACCCACAACAGAATGGGGTAGCTGAGAGAAAGAACCAGAGAATTTTAGGAGTTGCGAGACCTATGCTACATGACCAATGCCTACCACTGAATTTGTGGACAAATACATGTAACGCACCAGTCTGCTTGTAGAAATGGAGTCCTCATCAGATTCTTGGTATGATTACAACAGAGGAGGATTTCTCGGGGAGAAAGTTTAATGTGTCTCACTTTAGGATTTTTGGAGCCTTTGCCATGTCTCCAAATATTTGAGGAAGAAGCTTGAGATGATAACGAAGTTGGAAGATTTTGCGGGTTACACCAAAAATCCACACAATTACCTTGTGTACTTACCTTCCCTCATAATGAGAGTTGTGCGAAGGGGTGTAAAGTTTGATGAGGAGAAATTGATGTAGTGCTCTCTTGAGGGGGAGCTTCAGATCCAATCAGAAGAGGAGATTTTAGCTACAAAGGAGGAGCCTCAGGAGGAGTCTTAGGAAGTGGTGGAGCAACCACAAATGGAGGATCAAAGAGGAGGGAAAGTGGAGACATCCATTGAAGTATAACCATTTAGAGAAGGTAGAAAAAGAACCATGGAAGTTGATATATTAGAACAATATGCAAGGGAGTATATGCGAAATCCTTCAAATTTGTGTAGGTAAAAGAGGTCACCTAAGAGGTACACTGGCTACATGGCTCTAATGACCAATCTTGTTGAGACTAAGCCATCCTCTTTTGAGGAAGCAGTAGAGAAACTTATTCGGGTTGATGTAATGGTGGAAGAATATGAATCCATCATGAAGAACAATGTTTGCAAAGTGGTCCCAAGATCGGCAAATAAATCAATTGTGGGTTTGAGATTGATCTTCAAGGTTAAACATGTTGCAGATGGAAGCATAAAGAAGTATAAGGCCAAATTTGTGGCCAAAGGATTCTCTCAAGTTAAGGAAATTGACTATGAGGAAACCTTTGCTCATGTAGCAAGGTATTCATCCATTAGATAAATTCTTGCACTGGCTAGACACGTGGGGTGGAATATCCACGAGATGGATGTAAAAGTAACATTTCTCAATGGTGTTATTGACGAGGAAGTGTACATAGAGAAACTAGAAGGTTTTGAGACATTTGATTGGGAGCCTCATGTGTGCTGTTATCACAAAATCTGGCCTTGATAGGCTGCTGATCAAGTAGACTCTGAGTAACTCTTTCAAACCAATCTTTTGGTTGAGGCTTAGCCTCCTCAACCTGAGAAGGCTCTCTCAATATGTTTAAGATTTTTGATTAATGATTAGATGGCTAACTCTAGGAACAAAAATGGACAAATGTATAATTGGTTGACTGGTTGAATCAAATATTAACAAACATCTATTGGGCTATGGAGTCAAGATAGTCTTCAACAAAACAACATGATAAAAAAACATGGAAGTCAAGGCACTTAGAGTTTAGGTTTATAAGTAAAACAGTAACACAGTGAATCAACACAGTTTACAAGCATGTGAAGGAAGTTAGAGCATTTTCCAATGAATTCTAAGTATCACAAGCTCATACCACTGTAAATAAGTAATTGAAAAAGACCATAAGAACATCAAACACATAAACTCCTTGTGAATCTTGAGTAGTCAAACTGATCTTTGTATTAAGTTTGAAAAACCATAGTTTCTTACAATAACAAAACTTTCTTTTGCTAATGAAATTACCAACCTTGAGGAATTCGATTCTCATGCTTTATATAGAGTTTTTACAGCCTTGGATTCTATGATCCATCTTTAGAAGAATTCGAATTCCTAATATTGACACCTAGCTATTCATAAAACAAACTACTTAATTACAACTTGACAGCTAGCTGTCTTTAAGAGTCCTAATACAAATAGGGGTGAAACTCATAAATCATGCTTTCCACAACCTTATCTATGACTAATACATTCTTTAATCAGCTGCTAATCCATGTCTTCGAGCTTTATGATGTCTCCAGTATTGTGCAAACTCTGCTGAGTTATGACCTAACTGTCCTGAAAACAAGGAGACAAAGTTCCTCACTTTAAAGCCCTTGATCCTTTATGCTTATCTCTGAGCAGTTTTGCTGGCGTATATGTGGCATTTATTAGTAATCCATTAAAACTTCAATTTCCAATTGTGCAAAAAAGGGAACCTCAAACATATGGAAAAGAGGATGAAACATGACTGTGCTACGAAAATAGTCTGTTTTCGCAACACAACTTTTATATCACTTATGGAATACTTCTTGGAACCTTTCTTTCTGCATCACTGCCAACTAAAACTTCATCTATGATCCTCATATGTCTATCAGCAACATCAAAACTTGGAATTTGTCAGACCTTAGCTTCGAAATTTGTAGCACGCTACGAAACTGCTGTGTATGCTCTTTTTTCAACACGGCCTTCGAAAATCTGCAGTTTGGGAATTTTCAATATTTCATAAAGATTTATATGATCACCAAAATCAAGACAACTTAACCTTATAAGATGTTCTCTTCAGAGATGACCTTCTTTTTAATACCAAAACTATTTTAAGATATATTCTTTACTGCCCTTTTTTCATCACCCTGTTTCATTATTGTTGTAGCATTTCTTCAACTTTCGTTAACTAGTATTTCTAGATCTTCAATTTGTCTCTTCAATCTCCTTTTAGTAGCTCTCAACTGATCATTAATCCTCCTTACAAATATGGTTTCTTTGATTACAGGGACAGTCCAAGTAAAGTACTGAGTTTCACTGCTGACTAATTCTGGTTTGGAAACTTTTTCAACTTCGCAGAGAGCCTTTACCCTTTTGAAATTTGTCTTTTCAGTAGCATGCCTTCTTTCTCTCAAGATTAATCTAGCAATTTCATTATTGGCTACTCTTAACCTTTCTTCCATTTCTTCATAACTGACTTTTTCTGTTTGAGTGGAAAAAACTCTGTTTTTGTCACCTTCAGGTATGGGTGATGAAAGGTCTATCAACTCTTCTTGAACATCGAAAGCTTATTCCATTTTTCCTAACTCAACATTAGACTCTTGTATCTTTTTAGATTGTCTGGTTAAGGGATTTCTGGGCTTGAACACAAATGTTGTAACATCATCCTCTAATTCCAGTTTCTTAGAGGATTTCATCTTCTTCGACTTTTCTTTATTATATTCTATGACATCTGCCTACACCAAAGGGGATTCTGAAATATCAATGGCTTTTAAAATATCATTTAAATTACCCTTCAAGCTTGGACTTTCCCCCGAGATCATTGATTTACCCTTATCCTTAGCAATTTGACTTCTAGTCAATCTCCTTTGAATTGGTTTGGTAAGTGACTATTCTTGTGTCCTTTCTTTAACTTCAACTATCTTTTCCTTTGTGGATTTAGGAGTCTCCAGAATAACCATTGATGTTTTGCTCACTTGATCTCTCACCTGCTTTATAGGTTTCAACTTAACAAATATCTTTGCCCTGGACATTACATACTTGTTGGTTTTTGCTGTTGGAGTTTCTTTAACCTTAGGGCTAGTGCATGTATCTTGATTTTCCCCTCCAAAACCACATAGAAGCAAAAATGAAGACCATTCTCTATTGATCCCTTTAAGTTCATGTAAAACTATCAGTTTAATTAGACCATGATGAAACAAGGAAGTTTCATGTCCTTGAGATTTCATTTGCACTTTATCTGCCATCTTAGTTATACTTCGATAAAGGAAGAAAAGCAAATCTAAAGAAATCATACCAGTAAAATGCAACAAAAGTTTTAAATGATATGAATAAACCTTATGATATCTGCCCTCACAGGTAAAATAATGTTGAATGTTGAAGAGCAAGTTGGCATAGGTTTCTTTGACGTAGTTCCTTGGAATTGCCTTGGTTAAGTTTGTTTCTGCAAACTCTGGCTTTAGGAACACCTTACATGGTTCCATGTCAAATCTAAAGTTTTTGAACCATACATCTTGCCCCCTAGGAATCTTTGTCACCAAAGCTATGATCTCTGGAGAAATTTGCAAGTTTAGGATTCCAATCTTTGTGTTTGTGCCAGTGAAATGTAGTGCAAACTCCTTTGTCACCTGAGTATGTCCTCCCTACAGTTTTTCACAAAACTTCCAACATCTTGTTTTCTTGAAGGCTTCTACAACTGATTTATCTCTGACTAAGACCTTGGTGCTTTTAAGATTTGTTCTTAAACAATGACTATACCTGTGACTTTTCTTCTCTTCTGTCATTTTTACTTCTGAATTCCTGTAAGAAACCAGCCTCGCTTGAAATTCTGTTGATCAGCCTCAATTGAATTATGGATGAGAGAAACCTTGGTAGAAATTATCATAAGCTTACCATTCGAACACAATCTGTTTGAGGGTTTGAATGCAAACTGTAAAAAGAAACTAGCCAGCCCTTTCGCATTTGAAATTTCCTATCATGATGACCCCTAAATTCGAAATGATGAGTTTTGGATGGCGGCATGCTTAAGAACTGACTCCTAGCTGACACCTAATAATGAAAATTTAATGGAATCTTAACGGATTGATGTTTTGACAAGACTGCCTACAATTCGCGCTTTTGTAGCGCGCAGGGAAAAGTGCTACGAAAAGAGCAGCGCTTTCATAGAACAAAACAAACATTTTACACTATCTGTGCTATGAAAACGTGGTTTCGGGGCTAATTCCAAAAATTTTCAAAATGGTTTAAGATATGAGTTTCTAAACATAATGTGAGACTTATGAGACATGGAATAATGTTGGTAGACTTTATTTGGATATGAAAAATGAGACCTTTGAGACTCCTAACCTATCACCTACCCATTAGAACATAGGATGACTTGACACTTATCTAAGACCATGACTAGGAACAATGTAAACTCTTATTTTGGTGATAACAGTGGCTCCACTTGGGATAGTGTACCCCTATGGCACACTAAGAACTCGTAGCTCCAGTGCTATCCATTTTTTTTTTGGTAAAACATAAATACTTTTATTTTATTTTACAAGCATCTTCTTCAAACTGTTGGGCCTTCAACTCAAGCTTAAGCTCTCTGTTTCAGCTTATCATTATTAGCAATAAAACTGACAAAGATGGAATATATATAGTGTCATGAGTGATTGATAAAACTTTAGCAAGTATAATGCTTTAGGAACATTCCATTGATAGGCCCTCCATCATATGATCCTCCATCAATTTCCTACAATATATAAGTGTTGTTCCCATGAAAACCAACAATCTTAAAAGGACCCTTCCATAAATTCTCAAACTTACCATGCTTGCCCTTTTCCTTAATTTTGGCCTCCCATTTCAACACTTTGTCTTGTATTTGGAAACTGTCTTCTTTAATCTTCCTATCAAATGCATTTTTAATTATGTTTTGAGCATGCTGATGGTTGTCATAGACTTCATTCCTCTTTTCCTGCAAAGCTATCAGCTGGTTTATCCTCCTATGTATGGCATTTGGTTCTTCTTCAAGTCCTTGAATTAATTTCATGACCAGTACCCCAAGTGATTTCAGAAAAAAACAACTTCAACACCATAAACTAATTCATATGGTGAAGTCCCAATTGATCTCTTTGTACATATCCTATCAGCCCATAAGGCGTACTTCAGATTTAAGTGCCAAGTTTTCTTGTTGTCCTGCAATACCTTTTTTATGATTCTTACAATACTCTTATTTGATGATTTAGCCAGACCATTTCCTTACGGATAGTATGCTGTAGAGTGTCCAAGAGTGATATGGTATTGATGATAGAACTTTATCATTTTCTTAGACTTGAAGGCTTGAGAATTATCTGTTATAATCTTCATGGTGCAGCCAAATCGAGACAAATTTCTATCAAATATAAAATATCTCAAAGATTTCAACTTCACAAACCTTGCTTTGGATTTTGTTAGATCAGCAGGAGCTTTGTGATGTTGTAAAACAAGTACCACATCTTTATACCAATTTGAAACAAGATATTTCTCATCAATTGGAGCCAATTCTTATACATCATCAGAAATTTCTGATATTTTTGCATTCAAATTTATGTTAAGACAATCCAATTTTGACTGAGTCATTAACTTCGCCAACCCTTGTCCCTTCACTAATTTGGTTGGTTTGATGTCTACATCATATTCCAACAATTTTGCGATCCATTTTCCCCTCTTACCATCAGGATCTGACTGAGTCAGAATGTCTTTCACCACGGTACTTGGAACATATGCCACAATGTGAGAGTGTAGAATGTAAATTCTGAAGTCTTTAATAGCTTTCACCAAAGCATAGGCCTTTTTTCCTAGAATATTATACTTCAGCTCAGCATTAGCTAATGTTCTACTAAAGAAAGAGATAGGCTGTTCAGTACTTTGCTTTCCTTTTTGAAGCAGAACTCTAGCAATTGTATTTTCAGAAGCAAATGTAAAAACCAAAAATTCTTTGGAGAAATCTGGATTGATGAGTACTGGTGCTTGTGTGAGTGCCTTCTTAATTTTCTCAAAAGAATTCTTTGCTTCAGCTGTCCATTTAATATCAACTCCTTTCTTTAACATCCTTGTTATATCTTTGACAATCTCAGCAAAGTTAGGAATGAAGCGCCTAACAAAATTCACTTTTCCAAGAAATGATTGAATCTCTTTCCTACTTGGGAAATCTACTTTTTGAATTGCTTTAACTATGTTAGGATCAATCCTAATTCCACATTAACTATGTTAGGATCAATCCTAATCCATCTTCAGAAATAATATGACCAAGTAATTTTCATGTCGTTAAAGCAAAGATGCTTTTAGTAGGATTAAGAGAGATACCAAACCTTCTACATTTCAACATAATTTTTTCTAGGTGTTTCAGATGATCTTCCTCTTTCTTTGAAAAGACTGTTATATCATCAAGATAAACAACCACCGTCTTGTCCTTTTCTTCAGAAAAAGCAATGTCCATTACTCTTTGAAAAGTAGCTCCCACATTCATGAGACCAAAAGGCATCTTGGCGTACATGAATGTGCCCCATGGTGTTGTGAAGGTTGTATCTCCTGATCATCTAGATGCATAAGAATCTGATTGTAACCTGAGAAGCCATCAAGCATAGACATTCTTTGTGAACCAACAATATTTTGCAGAATTGAATCCATCTTGGGAAGAGGATAGTTTTCCTTTAGTGAAGCCTTATTCACATTCCTGAAGTCAATACAAATTCTGATTTTTCGACTCTTCTTTCTAACTGGTACCAAATTTGCAAGCCAATTTGAGAATTTGATTAGGACAATGATTTTAGCATCAAAAAGCTTCTTAATCTCCTTTTCAATCAATGGCATGAGATGGGGATTAATTCTTCTCAACTTCTGTTTGAAAGATTTCTCATTTTCTTTAATAGGAATAATGGAAGGATCATACTATTTTAAATCAGCATAACTCCAAGCAAAAACATCAACAAACCTCTTCATCATCTCAATATATTTGAATTTCATATCAACTGAAAGAAACTTTGAAATTTTTATCATTTTAGGCCAAGCCGATGTACCTAGATTACAAATTTCTACTTCCTCTTCATCAGCTTGTATCTTTGGTGATTTGAACACATCATTCTGATCAAAAAGCTTCTCAAGAGGAATAAGACCCTTTGGTATTGAATTATTCTTTAATTGCAAGACTTCAGAATTTTCTTTAGACTCAACAAGCATGTTTTGTTGATCTACTTGAGTACGTTCAAATTCTTCTTTCAGCTCAATAAAATTCTTTACTTGTTGATCATCTTCAGAAACTTGCCAATTGGTGATATTGTCTGGTATTGCTGGTCTATGACGAACTTCAATCTCATATTTCTCAGAAGAATGAATAGGAATGACAAAAAGACTCGCCGAAATAGCAAGAGAATTAGTAATGGAATTTTGGTCTCTAGTTTTGACAATGAAAGAATAGGCTTGAAAATTCTCCAACATGTCTAAAACTAGATTTCTATATGCTCTCATTCTTACATCCTTTGTTTGATAAACACCTTCAACTTGTCTAATAACCAATTCAGAATCTCCAAAAATGGAAATATTTTGAGCCTTCATTCTTATCAAAACATCTAGACCCAAAATTAAAGATTCATATTCAACCATGTTGTTTGTGCAATCAAAATTCAGTTTGTAAGAGTAAAACTTACTCTCATCACTTGGACTTGTAATCCAAATTCTTGCTTCTGCCCCTTCCTTTCCTGCTGATCCATCGAATTACAATGACCACCATCCCTCCATCTCTTTGTTATTTACTTGCTGATTTTCTGCTCTCATTTCTTCAAGACTATTATCAACTGATTCATTGAAAAGAATGGCAGATCCAAGTTCAGTATCAAATGAATAAATAGGAAAATTCTAAGGTTTATCTTTGCTACTTACCATATAATCCATTCTAATCTCCCGATATAATCTCCTTTGTTCACCAAAAACAAGAATTGTGGCATAAGTAAGGTCCATTTGCATTGTGCCTTTAATTTTTGCTTTCCATGATCTTGATAATAACATCCCAAACTTTGGTGGAATATCAGCCACAATAATGTCCATAAAAATCTTCTTTGCTGGGATTTGTGTTAGATCAACAACAACGTCTTTGATTAAACCAATACATTGAACTCTTTTTGAGTCAAAAGAAAATAAATCCTTATATGGTCTTGTTACCTGTAACCCTAACCTTTCCATAATTACTTTGGGCATAAGATTATGAGAAGCCCCTGAATCCAACATAGCATTATGTAAAGTCATATCATGAATACTAATGCTTACATAGAAAGGAGGAAACTCTTCATTTTGATCATCTTCTAACCTTGGACCCAAATATATAATAGGATTATCTTCTTGGACATTTAAAATATCAGCAACTCCTGGTTGTGAATTAAACATCTCAACAATCTTTCTTCTATATTGATTTACCTTGAGAATCTCACTAAAAGGGACTGAGATTTTAATCTTTGAACTTTCATTCTCAAGGTTGAAAACAGAAATAGATTTTTCAGCTTCTTGGATAGGAGGAGGGAGTTGAGTGTCTTTTTTACCAAGTGGAGAGTCTTTCTTACCTTCAGCAACCTTTGGGGTATCATTTTTGGCTTTGGAAACCTTTGAAGCATCTTTCTTGGGCTGCACTTTGTTTGCAATAATTGGCACATTTCTATTTCTAAGATTGCATTGTTTTTGCATTTCAAAGATAGCATGTTGATACCCTTTAAAATAATGTAAAGGCTCTTCCCCTTGATTGGTCAAAACTGACTCATCATGCTCTTCTTTAGTCAAGAAAATTCCTGACATCTCTTCATCAAGGCAATGGATAGATTCTTCAGGAATTTCAGGATCATCTTCTTCATCAACCAAATTCTGCTAAAAAGGAGGTCTCACTGGAGGGTCAGGTTGTTGATTTCTATTTTCTCTTGGCCTTTGTTGGTTTTGAGGTCTCCTGAATTCAGGGTTTCTAAATTGAGGTTCATGTTGCATAGGAGGAGTAGAGGTGTTTCCAAAATCTAACCTATCCATCAACTTCTCCATGGTTTTCATCATTGAATCTAATTTATCTTCAGGAGTTGAAGAGGAAGGTTTTTCTTCTTCTTTCAATTTAGATTTTCCCATTTTTTACTTTTTGGTAGCCATCATGTTTACCTCTACCTTTACTGCATCAATCTGCATATCAACAAGTGTGGGTGATTCTCTTTCTCTCAGCAAGAGAGAAAAGTCATAATCAAATGCTTTGCCATATCTCATTTGTGCTAGGGCTTCTAGAGGTTTCAAACGGGCTGGAATTGAGTTAAACACTTTGTTGAATCTTTTTGAAAAGTTTTGGACAGTTTCATCAGATGCTCTTCTAAGGTTTTTATATTCAGTAAGTGCTTGAATTGGATTAGTTCTATTTCCCCATTTCCTTAAAAAATTATCTTCAAACTCTACCCAATTTCGAATGCTCCTTGGCGTAAGGGCTTTAAACCATTTTCTAACTTCACCAATAAAGGTCTGTGCAAAAAGTCTTAATTTCACATCCTCATCATCGAGTTCTTCTCTGTCAACAGAATCATTGAATTTGTCTACATGTTCCTTTGCTGTAATTTCTTCATCGCTACCCCAGGTAGGGATCCTAGCAGAATATTTACTAGGCAAGTCATGCAAAACAACAGGGAGCACAAGTGGAGCATACCTAGTAGGTGCAACCATGATTAAAGAAGGCACAATAGTTACAGGAATTACAGGGACAGAGGATGAAGAACTGATATGAGGAGGGTTTCTTGGTTTATGAAAACCACTAGGAATGGTAGAAACATAAGATGAAGAACTGATATGAGGAGGGCTACTTGGCTTGTGTAAACCACTAATAAATGAACTCCAATTTGGAAGAGGTAAACCAGCTTTAGATTTCAGCAAGACTTCAAAAGGGTCAAGTTATTTCAGTTTATCTAAAGCTTCATTTTCTAACAATAGATCAAAGGTAACAACTTCCCAAAACTCTTCTTTTTCTTCTTGTGATACTAGGGCTGAGGTGTCAATTCCTCTATTTTGCAGGTTTAAGATAGTATCAACAAGTTCTTTTTCTTTTTCTGATCTAAACAACACTTCATGAATGTTATCATCAAATTTTTTGTCTTCAGGACTTCTTGAGAATTCAAAGAGAAAATATTTCGAATAAGATGGAGTACCTGATATTTATGAAAATCTTTGACTGACTCTTGAAACAATGTTTGGATTGTCCCCAATGGTAGGTGGATTGGGATTGGGATTGCTTCGTGTGTATCTCCCTCTCGAAGCCACCTTTAAATATTTGTAAATATATGGAGTCACCAAGGTAGATTGTAGCCTCGAAAAACTTTCTGAGCTCCTGCTACCTTCAGAAGTTCAGCTTCTTGATTTTGGGAATGACTAATCTTCAGGCTCCCGACAGATGAACCAAAATGTTATCACAAAATATGGCCCTGCTAGGCTACTAATCAAGTAGACTCTGAGTAACTCTTTGAAACCAATCTTTTGGTTGAGGCTTAGCCTCCTCAACCTGAGAGGGCTCTCTCAATAGGTTTAAGATTTTTGATTAATGATTAGATGGATAACTCTAGGAACAAAAATGGACAAATGTATAACTAGTTGACTGGTTGAATCAAAGATTAGCAAACATCTATTGGGCTATGGAGTCAAGATAGTCTTCAACAAAACAACATGATCAACAAAACATGGAAGACAAGGCACTGCGAGTTTAGGTTTATAAGTAAAACAATAACACAGTGAATCAACATAGTTTACAAGCAGTGAAGGAAGTTAAATAATTTTCCAATGAATTCTAAGTATCACAAGCTCATACCACTGCAAATAAGTAATTGAAAAAGACCATAATAACATCAAACACATAAACTCATTGTGAATCTTGAGTAGTCAAATTGATCTTTGTATTAAGTTTTAAAAACCACAGTTTCTTACAATAACACAACTTTCTTTTGCTAATGAAATTACCAACCCTAAGGAATTCGATTCTCATGCTTTATATAGAGTTTTTACAGCCTTGGATTCTATGATCGATCTTTATGAGAATTCGAATTCCTAACATTGACACCTATAGATTCATAAAACAAACTACTTAATTACAACTTGACAGTTAGCTGTCTTTAAGAGTCCTAATACAAATAGGAGTGAAACTCCTAAAACATGCTTTCTACAACCTTATCTATGACTTAAATACATTATTTAATAAGTTTCTAATCCATGTCTTCAAGCTTTATGATGTCTCCAGTATTGTTGCAAACCCTACTGAGTCATGACCTAACTATCTTGAAAACAAGGAGACAAAGTTCCTCCCTTTAAGTCCCTTGATCCTTTATGCTTATCTTCGAGCAGTTTTGCTGGGGTATATTTGGCATGCATTAGTAATCCATTAAAACTTCATTTTCCACCTGTACAAAAAGGGAACCTCAAACATATGGAAAAGAGGATGAAACATGACTATGCTACGAAAATACTCTGTTTTCGTAGCACAAATTTTATATCACTTACGACATACTTCTTGGAACCTTTCTTTCTACATCACTGCAAATTGAAACTTCATCTATGATCCTCATATGTCTCTTAGCAACATTAAAACTTGGAATTTATCAGACCTTAACTTCGAAATGCATCTATAAAGTGCTAAAAGGTCACCTTCAGCAGGCATCTTGAGTAGTTAGATGTAAAGACAACCTTTCTCCATGGGGATTTGGAGGAAGAGATATATATGTAGCAGCCACAATGATATGAGGTAAAAGGGAAGGAGAAACTAGTGTGTAGGTTGAAGAAGAGCTTGTATGGCTTAAAATAGGCTCCAAGGCATTGGTATCTAAAATTTGACAGGTTTATGTCTGAACAAGGTTATACTAGATATCGCTCTGACCATTGTGTTTATTTCAAAAGGCAAAATGATGGAAGCTATATTATATAATTATTGTATGTAGATGACATGCTTGTTGTAGGTTCTAACATGCAGGAAATAAATGTGCTGAAAAGGAAATTGGCAAACTCATTTGCAATGAAGGATTTGGGTGCTGCAAAACAAATCCTTGGTATGAGAATAACTAGAGACAGGAAGATCACAAATTAACATTGTCTCAAAGTGAGTACATAGAAAAGGTGTTGAAAAGGTTTAATATGCAACATGAAAAACTAGTTAGTATAGCTTTGGCTAGCCATTTCAAATTAAGTAAGGAGGTGTGTCCCAAGACTCAGGAAGAAATGGCTCATATGTCTAAAGTTCCATATGCATCAGCAGTTAGAAGCTTAATGTATGCAATGGTATGCACAAGGCCTGATATTGCACATGCAATGGAAGTTGTAAGCAGGTACATGAACAATCCAAGAAAAGAAAATTGGATGGTGGTGAAGTGGATTCTCAGGTATTTGAGAGGTACGACAAATCAAACATTATGCTTTGGTGGTTCAAACATTACTCTACAGGGATATGTTGATGCAGATATGGCAGGTGACAAAGATAACAAGAGAAGCACTACAGGATATGTATTTACTATAGGTGGAACAAATATCAGTTGGGTTTCAAAAATCCAAAGTGTTGTTGCACTTTTAACAACAGAAGTAGAGTATGTTGCTGCAACAGAGGCCAGTAAAGAAATGATTTGGTTACAAAGGTTTCTGGATGAATTGGGTAAGAAGCAGGAGTTGGGAAGGTTATACAGTGATAGCCAGAGTGCCATACATCTTGCAAAGAACTCTGCATTTCATTCCAATACTAAATATATACAGCTCAAGTACCATTTCATATGGTCAACATTAGAAGATGGACAGTTGAAGCTGGAAAAGATACACACTAGCCAGAATCCTGCAGATATGCTAACAAAAGTTGTAACCAGGGAGAAACTAAGAATCTGCTCAGTTTCAATTGGTCTTCAAGTATGATGAAGAAGATGAGAAACAGCGAGGTCCAAGGTGGAGTCATTGTCTAGAAAATGAAGCAACGGTGGAGTTGCTATAATCAGTCTCCAAGTGAGAGATTGTTGGGTGTGGAGCTTGATTATCTTTTGTATTCAAAGGTTTCATCCGGATGTATACCCAGGAAGACTGTACACCCCTCCACGCTGGGGGGACTTGTCCCCCCCGCGGGGGTCTGGGGGGCTAATCCCCCCTGGCTAGGGGGTCCGGGGGCCAACGGTCCCCCTGTGGGTGTTCGGGGGCAGCGCCCCCAAAGCTAAAAATAGATGCAAAATTGCCTTGTAAAAGTCTAGTAATTTCTAGTCAATCTGGGCTATTCATTGGGCAGATGATCTGACGGTAGAAGTTATGCTTAATTTAGGGTTTTTTTCCCTAGAAGGAAACCCCTCACTATATATGAGGGAATTGTATGGTGTCTATGTAGATTTGTATTTTGAGTGAGGAAGAGAGAGGATATTGAGAGCAAAGAGGGAGTTACAACAGATTTGTTGTAGGTTGTATCTCTTCAGTTTGCTGGATAATATAATAAAAGAAGGATTAGTTGTTTCTCTGTGGAGATAGCCCAAACTGGATGAACCACGTATATCTGTGTCTCTCTTGTTTTATGTGTTTTCTGTGTTTATATTTCTGCAATATTTTATGTGTTCCATTTCTCTGTAATATATAATTTTCTAACAATATCCTGATTGAGTTTCCGACTCAGGGCTTCTTTCTACCCAAGTTTCTGGCGCATGACTTCTTCTTGTAGAGGAAATTTGTCCCCCTTGCTCCTGGGACTCCTCCATATCTCCAGAAGATGGTAAAACTTTTGTATGAATAGAATTATCGATAGAGGCAGACTGGTTAGGGACATGGTCTCGGTCTTGCATATGTTCAAATTGATTTCCATCCATATTTTTGGAGGATGGTACAATTTGTATATGACCAGAGTTATTGGCAGAGGTAGACTGGCTAGGGGTATGGTCCTGATCCTGTAAATGTCTAGATTGAGTTTCTTCTTCGAAGAGCGTCCCCAAGTTTTCCAAAACTTAGGCCACCTCTTCTTCGTCACCTTGTGGAAAAAAATCCTGTGCAGGGGGTGTATAAGATGGTCCTAGTTCCTTTGTCAATTCTATAAAGTTCTATTGTGATCGTATACTCTTAGAATGTCTTCGTTTTGCTTGGTTAGAAGCTAAAATAGAGGTTTTCCTTTTTTATGCCCTCCCTGACACTGTTGCCCCTAAGGTTTGTCGTTCATTATCTTGCTTATCAACATTCTATATAATTTAGTCAAGAGCTTCTCCTGCCTTTGTATTTCCTGGGTTTTCTTCCAATGAAGGTACAATGGGATTTACAAAATTGTCCTAGGTTAATTGTTGTTGGGTAGTTCTCAGGTGACTATGAGTTTAATTAAACCATGATGGTTAATTGTAGCCTGCGGGTTCTTGGATTTTTTAACTCGACTAACAACATCTCCGTAGCGCGCTACGAAATTGCTGTGTATGCTCTTTCAACATGGCCTTCAAAAATCTGCAGTTTGGGAATTTTCAATATTTCATAAAGACTGATATGATCACCAAAATCAAAACAACTAAACCTTATAAGATGTTCTTCTTTAGAGATGACCTTCTTTTTAATACCAAAACTATTTTAAGATATATTATTTAATGCCCTTCTTTCATCACCCTGTTTCATTATTGTTATATCCTTTCTTTAGCTTTTGTTAACTGTATTTCTAGATATTCCATTTGTCTCTTCAATCTCCTGTTAGTAGCTCTCAACTGAGCATTCATCCTCCTTACAAATCTGGCTTCTTTGATTACAGGAACAATCCAAGTAAAGTACTAAGTTTCACTACTGACTATTTCTGGTTTGGAAACTTTTTCAACTTCGCAGAGAGCCTTTACCCTTTTGAAATCAGTCTTTTCAGGAGCATGCCTTCTTGCTCTCATCCTTAATCTAGCAATTTCATTATTGGCTACTCTTAACCTTTCTTCCATTTCTTCATA
>JABXJQ010000040.1_pt1 | contig 16084 bp, 11 predicted proteins | sample 7436221 | NCBI WGS metagenome assembly JABXJQ01 (sample SAMN14395755, study PRJNA613071) | wetland metagenome | isolation source: water sample H0 from high-altitude wetland | place: Chile: Salar de Huasco, high-altitude wetland | collected 2015-11-10
TGATGAGTGAGACGAAACGTTCGGGTGAGTGGCTCGAAATTGCACCCTCATCAGTTGAAATATAGGCAGAAAAAGGTGTTGGACACTTCTCTCTGATTTTTTTATAAGCACTCCATGTGCTTCCTGTGTATTTTGCTGTAAAGCGTATCGAGTAATTTATTTGATACGTGTCGCCGTCTTTTATATGTTTTTGTATGCTCTCAAGTTTGACCTTGTACTCGTCATAGAGTTGAGAGGCAGAAAAAGGCGCTGTGAGTTTGAAGCTGTTTGATTCAAGGCTTGGTGTTGAGAACTTCTTTTCGATTTTGTCTCTGTTGTCTTCGGTTACGGTTGGATGGAATAGAAGATAAGTTTGGCATGATTCATGGTCTGTAATAAGAGCCCATGCATATAATCCAAAGTTCGCTGCGGGTAGTTTGAATTTTTCTGATTCGGAAATTTCGTATTGTTTATCATTGAGTGCCGCCCCGAAGTCATAGGATAAATACCCAATTACACCACCGCAAAATGGTGAAGTATAGGGGGCGGCGATATCAGCCCGTTCGAACACTTTGTGTAGTGTGGTTTCGAGGCGAGCCAGGAATTCAGCTGGTAATTCATATGCGATGGGTTTTAGTGTGCGTTCCGGATTTGATGTAATTAAATCATAACGGCCATGCTTAGCTGAAGGGTAGCCGGAGTCTAAAAAAATTGCACCAGGTTCATTCTTGATGCAGGAGAAATACCTCTCCGAATTTGGCTGATATTCAAGATCTATGACTGTGCAAAATTTATTCATGGTTAAGTATACGTCCGATCTATATTGTTTTACGTATCCGAATGTATGCTTTAGGTGTTCTATGCGCTATGTGGATTTGATATCGCTGATGAAGGTTTAGGTTGCATTATGAGTTGTTTAATACTTGACTCTTAAAGTGATCATAAATTGAGAGTGTCAATGGTTCAAGCCAAAACTTAAAGTTATCTCTTATTGGGTAGTTGAATACGCCTAAAGGAGTAGGATATGAGCGTAACCGCTTTGGCCAAAACAATAATTTTAAAGTCGAAGGTTTAGTCCAGGGCCGAGTTGAACATTCCTCGCCGGAAAGTCAATTGGATCGGCAGGTACGCGTGATCAACGTTGTTCCGATGCTTGCCGTTGGGGCATGAGGCGGTGATCAGCACATCTGAACTTGAGTCGTCTTTAGGCTAGCGAAGCTTTAGGTGGCCTCATTTGATGAATTCTAAGTTGCCTAGACGCGTACTGATCAGGACGCAGCAGGCGTGCTAACCCCTGCACAAGCGTACGGATCGCCCGATCTATCCGGCTGCTGGGTGGATTCCTGCTAAGGGGGCCGTTGATACCTGGCGTTGAGTTTCGCGAGGTGGTCAGTGTGAAATCACGTACAAAACAACGAAAAATACGCACACATCAAAAAATAAACGTTGATATGTGTTGTTATGTGTTGACTTTACCCCGCCATGACCTCTATAAATTCCACAACGGTGAAGACGCTCCTTGCGGATCGGCTCATTCACAAGAACAAGAGGTGGGATTTTAGATGTGTGATCGAGCGTCGGTTCCGAGAATTGCGGTAGGTGGGTTTCAGCACGAAACCAACACATTTGCGATGATCAATGCTGAGTTGGCTGATTTTTTAGCAGCAGACGCGTGGCCGGGCCTTGTTCATGGCACAGAAATGGTTACCGCAGTGACAGGAGTAAACCTTCCTGCCAACGGTTTCCTTCAGGAGTGCGGAAAGCTCGGATATGAGACCGTTCCATTGCTTTGGGCGTCCGCGACGCCCTCAGCAGAAGTCACGGAGGAAGCGTTTGAGCACATATGCTCTTGGATGCTGGATCTTTTGCGCAGTGCAGGCCCAGTTGATGCGGTGTATCTGGATCTGCATGGTGCGATGGTTTGCACGCATCTAGACGATGGTGAAGGCGAATTACTGCGCAGGGTTCGGGCGTTGATTGGTGAGCAGGTGCCGCTCATCGCCAGCTTAGATTTTCACGCCAACGTTACCGACCGGATGATGGAGCAGAGTACGGCTCTTGTTTGTTATCGCACATATCCTCATGTCGATATGGAAGAGACAGGGCGCCGAGCCGCACAGTTGTGCCGTCAGATACTGGAGCGCGGCAGCCGCCCTATATACAAGTCCATCGCGAAATTTTCCTACCTGATTCCCCTCGCTTGGCAATCGACATTGACCGATCCCATGAGGCGTTTGATCGATGCATCCGAGGAATGTGAGTACCTGGATGATCAGGTGATCAGTGTGTCCTTGGCTGCCGGATTTGCATTGGCGGATATCCCCGAGTGCGGGCCCGCAGTCATTGCGTATGCTGAAACGCAAGAGGCCGCCGACGAGGCCGTTGCAATTCTCGCCCGATTGGGGGCAGAAGCCGAATTTGAGTTTGCTGGAGCCCTCTATAGCCCCGATGAGGCCGTAGCGCTGGCGATGTCGATGCCTGGCCCGGTCGTTCTAGCAGATACCCAGGATAACCCAGGTGCAGGAGGTACTTCGGACACCGTAGGCCTCCTCCATAGCCTGATAGAAGGGCAAGCAAAGAACGCTGTCCTCGCTGCGCTCTATGACCCACTTGTTGCCAGCGCCGCGCACGAGGCGGGCGAGGGTGCTGAGATAGAAGTTTCGATTGGGGCTAACTCTGGTAACCCGAAAGAAACTCCAGTTAAAGCGCTCTTCCATGTTAAGGCGCTGGGTAATGGTCAATTTATAGGCACAGGCCCTTTCTATCTTGGATGCAAGATGGATCTGGGGCTTATGGCTTTATTAGAACACAAGGGCGTTGAGGTCGTTGTTTCAAGTCGCCGCCAGCAGGCCGCCGATCAGGCCATATTGCGTCATCTAGGTATCAAGCCCGAACAAAAACAGATTCTAGCTTTGAAAAGCTCTGTGCATTTCAGAGCTGATTTTGGGCCTTTGGCTGCCCACATCATGCTGGTCGAATCACCAGGTATGAATGTGGCTAACCCCCGAGCCCTTCCCTACAAACGACTCCGCGCGGGCTTGAGGATCGGCCCCGATGAAGCCGCTTTGGAATCCCGCAACTGACGTATCCATGAAGGTGTCGGTATGAATACAAAAGCAATAAATACCAAAGAACAAGTACATAGCCTGATTAGTGACAGCAAGTCCAGCCACGTCAAAGTTGGTGTGTTTGATCTCGATGGCGTGCTTTGCGGAAAGTACATGTCGAAAGATAAGTTTCTGTCGTCGCTGGACAGTGGCTTTGGTTTTTGTGAAGTGGTTTTGGGGTGGGACGTTAACGACAAACTTTATGACAGTGCAAAACTGACCGGCTGGCACACAGGCTATGGCGATGCTCAAGTAAAAATTCTTCCTGAGCTATATAGAACTCTGCCTTTTGAAGATGACACCCCAATGGTAATTGGGGAGTTTACGGGGCGACTGAGCAGCCTGTGCCCTCGTGGTGTTCTTCGCAAAGTTCTAGACCGAGCCGAATCAATGGGCTTTAAGGTCAAAGCGGCGTGTGAGTATGAGTTTCTTGTGCTTGATGAAAGCATTGAGGCGCTCCGTGCAAAAGAATTCAAAGCACCGAAGACTTTGGGGGAGGGCAACTTCGGTTATTCAATGCTTCGAAACTCAGTAAATACAGATTTTTATAAGGGCCTGCTTGATCTATGCAATGAAATGGAGATTCCGCTAGAGGGACTTCATGAAGAAACCGGCCCTGGCATGCTGGAAGCTGCGATCACAGTTGATGACGCACTTAACTCTGCCGACAAGGCGGCTTTGTTCAAAACATTTGCAAAGGTCTTTGCTCAACGTCAGGGTCGTACTCTTTCATTTATGGCCAAGTGGAATGAGCAGTACTCCGGTCAGGGGGGGCACGTACATCTGTCACTGACAGACCTGGACGGTAAACCGCTTTTCCACGACGCCGAAAAGCCCAATGGTATCTCCGACACGATGCGTTGGTTTATCGGTGGCTTGCAGCGTTTGGTTCCCGAATTCGCAGGCCTGGTTACTCCAACGATCAATTCATACCGCCGTCTCGTTCCAGGTTACTGGGCCCCCACCACCGCGACCTGGGGCGTAGACAACCGTACCGTTGCCATTCGCGCAATCAGCGGAAGTGCGAAGTCCCAGCGTGTGGAGTATCGAGTCCCTGGCGCTGATGCAAACCCATACCTCGCACTTGCCGGCGCCTTGGCTGCAGGGCTGTGGGGAATTGAAAACCGTATCGAACCCCTCACCCCAATCGAAGGAAACGGGTACGAGCAGGAAACGCCTGATGAATTGAAGCTGCCGCGCACGTTGTGGGAGTCAGCACAACGGCTGCGCAACTCGACAGTCGCCAAAGAGTGGTTGGGAGAAAGTTTTATCGAGCACTACACGACCAGTCGTGAGTGGGAGGAGCGAGAGTTCGCTCGTCACGTCACTGATTGGGAATTGAATCGCTACCTGGAAATTATCTAAGAGCATAGTCATGACAGACATTCAGAAAACGATCAGCCCTGTCGACGGATCAGTTTACGCTCAGATCAATCTGGCAACGGGCGTGGATATCAATAACACCCTGAATCGGGCACGTGTAGCCCAACAATTGTGGCGATTCGTGCCGTTGGCTGAACGTATCCAAATTTTGAGCAAATTTGTTGATATCTTCGTTGGTCAGAGCGACGAATTTGCCGCTGAAATCACCTGGCAGATGGGGCGCCCCATCTCGCAGGCCGGTGGTGAAATCCGAGGATTTGAAGAGCGCGCGCGTTACATGATCAGTATCGCGGAGGAAGCTCTGGCATCCAAATTTCCTCCTCCCAAGGAAGGACTCAAGCGGTTCATCCGTCGAGAGCCTCTCGGCGTAGTGTTGTCGATTGCGGCATGGAACTACCCTTATCTGATCGCAGTGAACAGCGTGGTGCCTGCACTGCTGGCAGGTAATGCCGTAATCCTCAAACACTCGGCTCAAACACCGCTTTGCGCAGATCGCTTTGCTCAGTGCTTGACGGCGGCTGGGCTTCCGGATGGTGTGTTCCAGGCATTGCATGCCAGCCATGCAGATACCGAAAAGGTCATCCAAGACTCACGAATTGATTATGTTGCTTTCACTGGCTCAGTGAATGGCGGACTTGCAGTTCAGCGAGCAGCGAATAACCGCTTCATTGGCGTTGGTCTTGAGCTAGGAGGCAATGATCCATCGTACGTTTGCGAAGACGCAAACATTGAACATGCGATTGAAAGCCTTGTTGACGGAGCATTTTTCAACTCTGGGCAGTCTTGCTGTGGTATCGGCCGCGTTTACGTCGCCGAATCACTCTACGATCGTTTCGTCGAAGGCTGCGTAGAGCTCACCAAAACCTACCGGCTCGGTAACCCGACTGATCCAAATACAAATCTGGGCCCGCTTGTTCGTACAGCTGCAGCGCAGTCGGTACGAGACGTCATTTCGTGTGCCGTGAACCAAGGCGCTCGTCAATTGATCGATCCTAAGCAATTTGGGGCTGCGCGCGAGAACTCGCCATACATGGCGCCTCAGATTCTCGTTGACGTCGATCACCGTATGCCGGTCATGCGCGATGAAACCTTCGGCCCATTGCTGAACATCATGAAGGTCAAGTCTGACAACCAGGCGATCGAGCTGATGAACGATAGCCCGTTTGGACTCACGGCATCTATCTGGACTGCAGATAGCAAACGCGCGTTGGAGGTCGGTGATCTGGTGAATACGGGGACTTGGTTCCTGAATCGCTGCGACTACCTGGATCCTGCCCTTGCCTGGGTAGGAGTTAAGGACTCTGGACGCGGTTGCACTCTGTCCAGCGTCGGCTTCGAACATCTGACCCGTCCTAAATCCTACAACTTGCGTCCTGCTTAATAAGGTTCCGATCATGACTGAATTAAATAAACTGCGAGGGAACTGGAATTACCCAACCGCCATCCGTTTTGGCGTTGGGCGAATCGGTGAGCTGGCGGATGCCTGTAAGTCTCTGGGTATGAAAAATCCATTGCTGGTTACTGATAAGGCGCTAGCCGGGCTGCCAATGGTGGCAGAGGCTGTAGACCTTTGTAAGAAGGCTGGATTGAAGTGCAGCGTGTTTTCCGACGTGCAGGGCAACCCGGTAGAAGCCAACGTGAATGCTGGTGTTGAAGCCTTCAAGTCGGGACTTCACGATGGTGTGATTGCGTTCGGAGGCGGCAGTGGTCTTGATGCTGCAAAGGCCATTGCATTGATGGCCGGTCAGACTCGCCCACTTTGGGACTTTGAAGATCGGGAAGATTGGTTTACCCGAGTAGATGTCGCTGGAATGGCACCAGTTGTAGCGGTACCCACAACTGCCGGTACTGGGTCTGAAGTTGGTCGTGCCTCGGTTATCACCGACGAGTCTGATCACACCAAAAAAATCATTTTCCATCCGAAAATGTTGCCTGAAATCGTCATTGCCGATCCTGAGTTGACTACTGGATTGCCTCCTCACATTACTGCGGCAGTTGGTATGGACGCGCTCTCTCATAACCTTGAGGCGTACTGCAGTCCTTTCTATCACCCGCTAGCTCAAGGCATCGCACTTGAAGGGATGAAGCTGATCAAGGATTGGTTGCCGGCCGCGTATCACGATGGGAAGAACCTCGAAGCACGATCTCACATGATGATCGCGTCAACGATGGGCGCTACTGCGTTTCAAAAAGGTCTTGGTGCAATGCATGCACTCAGTCATCCAGCTGGGGCTGTGTACAACACGCACCATGGTCTGACTAACGCAGTTGTGATGCCTTACGTACTGATGTTTAACCGCTCTGCAATCGAAGAAAGACTGGTCGCGCTGGCTCGATACCTCGATCTTCCTGAGCATACCTTTGAGGCTGTTCTGCGCTGGGTACTCGATCTGAGAACAGAGCTGAAAATTCCTCACACCTTGAAAGAAATCGGCGTTCCTGAGAATGGAATTTCTGATCTGTCAGTAATGGCGGCGCTCGATCCATCCTGCGGTGGGAATCCAATTCCTGTGGATGAAGTATCGCTCAAAGGCCTCTACCTTGCGGCTTTCCATGGCGACCTTGCCGGTTTCTGAATGTCCAGGAGACATAATAATGTTTAACACCAGTCTTCGAGTGTCTGAGTTCGATCCAACGCTGTGGGAAGCCATTCAGGGTGAAACCCAGCGTCAGGAAGATCACATTGAGCTGATCGCTTCCGAAAACTACACCTCACCTCAGGTGATGGAGGCCCAAGGCACTGGGCTTACCAACAAGTACGCTGAAGGTTATCCAGGTAAGCGTTATTACGGCGGTTGTGAGCATGTAGACGTAGTGGAGCAGTTGGCAATTGACCGTGCGAAGGAGCTGTTTGGCGCTCATTACGCGAACGTCCAACCGCACTCCGGGTCTCAAGCCAACGCGGCTGTATACCTGGCTTTGCTTCAGGCGGGCGACACTGTTCTCGGCATGAGCTTGGCACATGGTGGGCATTTGACTCACGGTGCAAAAGTGAGCTTTTCGGGACGACTCTATAATGCCGTGCAATATGGCCTGGATCCGGCTACCGGTTTGATCGACTACGACGAGGTCGAGCGGTTGGCGCTCGAGCACAAGCCCAAGATGATTGTGGCCGGCTTCTCCGCGTATTCAAAAGTTCTGGATTTCCAGCGCTTCCGGGACATTGCGGATCTAGTCGGTGCGTACCTCTTCGTTGATATGGCGCATGTTGCTGGTTTAGTTGCAGCAGGCTTGTACCCCAACCCCGTATCTATCGCCGACGTGGTTACCACCACCACACACAAAACACTGCGCGGCCCGCGTGGTGGGCTGATTTTGGCGCGGCCGAATGAAGCACTGGAAAAAAAGCTCAATGCAGCAGTTTTTCCAGGAGGGCAGGGGGGGCCGTTGATGCACGTTATTGCCGCCAAAGCTGTTTGCTTCAAAGAGGCGCTGAGCGAAGAGTTTTCTGTCTACCAAAAACAGGTCATCTCGAACGCGCAGGCAATGGCGAAGATTTTCATCCAGCGTGGCTTTGATGTTGTCTCGGGGGGGACAGATAACCATCTGTTTTTGGTAAGCCTGATCAAGCAAGGAATCACAGGCAAAGACGCTGACGCTGCATTGGGGCGAGCCAGCATTACGGTAAACAAGAATGCTGTGCCCAATGATCCACAGTCACCCTTTGTGACTTCTGGGCTGCGCATTGGAACTCCAGCAGCAACGACTCGGGGATTTGGCGTAGAGGAATGCCGCGCGTTAGCGAGCTGGATTTGCGACATTCTTGATCGCCTGGGCGATGCGGATGTTGAGGCCACCGTGAAGCACAAGGTTGCTGATCTCTGCAAACGCTTCCCTGTTTATTCCCATTAATGGCTAGGCACGGCGCATTGCGCCGTGCATTCCCATAATGAGGGGAAAGATCAAATGAGTATCAGCGTTTTTGACATGTTCAAAATCGGTATTGGCCCTTCCAGTTCTCATACTGTTGGCCCGATGCGCGCTGCACGAACCTTCGTTGCGAGCCTCAAAGAGTTCGGGAAGCTTGAAAGTACGTGCAGAGTTAAAGTTGAGCTTTTTGGTTCTCTTGGTGCGACCGGTAAAGGCCATGGATCTGACAAAGCCGTTCTTTTGGGGCTTGAAGGAGATGAGCCGGACACCATCGATCCAGCTGTCATACCAGGCCGGCTTGAGGCGATTCGTGAAAGTGGGTTCATCAAACTGCTGGGAATGCACCTGGTAGCATTTGAGGAGAAAAGTGACCTAGTCATGTTCAAACGGCAGACATTGCCGTTTCACTCGAACGGGATGCGATTCAGTGCGTTTGATTCTGCTGGATCGGGGATTTGGGTCAGAGAATATTACTCTGTAGGCGGAGGCTTCGTCGTCGATGAGGATGCTGCTGGTACTGATCGCATCGTTCCGGATCAACGCAAGCTGGCGTACCCATTCAAGTCCGGTGCCGAGCTTTTGAGTTTGAGCGCGAAACACGGTCTACCGATAAGCCAGCTTATGCTTGCCAATGAGGAATCTTGGCGGCCGGAAGAGGATACGCGCGCTGGGCTTTTAAGAATCTGGGACGTGATGCAGCAATGCGTAAACGCCGGGTGCGTAAATGAGGGGATCTTGCCTGGTGGTTTGAAGGTGAAGCGCCGTGCGGCTGATTTGTACAGGCAACTCTCCAGCCGTCCGGAAGCATTGTTGCGCGATCCCCTCTCAGCAATGGATTGGGTCAATCTCTACGCCTTGGCAGTGAACGAAGAAAATGCTGCCGGTGGTAGGGTCGTGACCGCTCCAACAAATGGTGCAGCGGGCATCGTTCCAGCCGTACTCCATTATTACGTTCGCTTTGTACCAGGAGCAAACGAAGAGGGGGTGGTTCGCTTTTTGCTGACAGCCGCAGCCATAGGCATTTTGTACAAAGAAAACGCCTCAATATCTGGTGCCGAGGTCGGGTGCCAAGGTGAGGTCGGCTCAGCTTGCTCGATGGCGGCCGGCGCACTTTGTGAGGTGATGGGCGGTACAACAGAGCAGGTAGAAAACGCTGCAGAAATTGCAATGGAGCACAATCTCGGTCTTACCTGTGATCCTGTCGGGGGATTAGTTCAGGTGCCCTGTATCGAGAGGAATGCCATGGCATCCATGAAAGCAATCAATGCAGTACGGATGGCTCTTCGTGGTGATGGGACGCACTTCATTTCGCTGGATAAGGTCATCAGGACGATGCGTGAAACAGGCAAGGACATGAAGGATAAGTACAAAGAGACTGCGCGCGGTGGTCTCGCGATCGACATCATTGAAGTACCTGTAAATATAATCGAGTGCTAGGAGAACGATAAGAATCAGATAGGGTTCACCCTCGTTGGCTTCATCAGACGGCCTTGGTCAGCCTCTGAGCTTCAAAAAAAGGCAGCTCTGGTCAAGCTGCCTTTTTCCATTCTACCTATGTCCCCTTCTAAAAAAGGTTTACACCTTCAGTCCTATTTCGAGAGGGCGTAATGGAAGTAAAAAAAGGCGCAGTCATCGTAAGCGTCTGCCGAAGTTACCTCCAAAACTCCAGTATTCAGGACGATGGTGTAGCGTATTTTCAAGCGACGCGATCGCCCTTATCGCCAGGATTTTCATCCGCCAGGTGCGACGTAAGTCCCGCGCAACCCGAACAGCCCTGCAAGAGATGAGTGGGTTTGAAGGTGTGGTACGGCGCCAGTACGAAAAGCTAAAAATCGCTGAGCACCTTCAGCCAGTGGCCCAGGCATGTCCGTTGTGCGAGACGCCGAGTGAGCGCGGCGTGGCAATACGCGGGGTTGCTCACGTCTCTCTGGCGGCAGGGGTTTCGATAGCGTCGCTGGTACTTGCGGGCGCCGACAACACGGCGCTCGGAGAGTCGTTTCCGCTGCAATACAAAACGCCCGAAGCAATGCATCGGGCGTTTAGGTGAAACAGGCATAAACCTATTTTAGGGTTAGACAGTGGCAACTCAATCGTCAACCAGGAGGTTTTCGTAGTAAGCCCCAAATTCGCGGGTTTTGTGTCTGATCAAGATTTCAAGAATCCACAAGTGCTGCTTCGGTTTCCTGTCGACAGTGTTCAGGGGGCCGAGGTGATTGTGCGGGAAATCTCCAACTCGGTGCCCCGCCATAGCAGGATTGAATATCCAGCCCATCTGGTCTGCCTCAGCTGCCGCGAAGTCGTAAAGCTCACGTCCTGTCAGGCCTTTCTCTTGCCACTGTTTTTTGACTCGATGCCACAGCTCAACCACGTCGCGCTTTGCCTGGTGCATTTCTGGGTCTGTTCCCAACACAAAGGTGTGCCCACCATCGCCTTCCAAGCCGCTCCAGAGTGGGCCAATGTCGACTGTGAAAATATCGTTCTCTTGCAAAATGACCCCTGGCTTGGATGGTGCCCCATACTCTAGAACGGTATTTTGGCCGAACCGGATACAGATCATATGCCAACCAGGCAGCAGCCCAATTTTCTTGAGTGCTGTTCGCGCAGCACGTTCGCCTTCAGCTTCCGTCATGCCTGATTTAATTTGCCGGGCGATAGCTTCGATACCCTCCCATGTCTTATCACGCACCACTAGCATGCCCTCAACTGAAAAGGTTGGGCCCACGCTTTCAATTTTGTCTTTGGCTTCATTCATGATTCTGTATCACCAAATTAGACACGTGCGATGGAGTGCCTGGTAAGTGGATTGTTGCGGACTCGAATTCAGGTGAGAGTCTCGTCTGGCAGGCCAGCCGATCGCCATCGGCAATGTTCGGTAAACACTCCAAGAGATCTCGCTCATCCTCACCGATGTAGGCGTGTTGGCAAGCCTCGCCAGCAGCATTGACTTTGCAGGTACCACAGACAGCGCCACCCCCGCAGTAGTGATCGAGTTGAACTCCCGCACGGAGCAGGACTTGAAGGATGGTTAGCCCGTCATCCCCAGTGATGCGACCTTCGGTCGAATCAGAGAATCGTATATTGAAAGAAGTCGCTTTTGTCGTGGTGTCGCGCGCAGTAGCTTTCACTGAAAAAGCATCTGCAAAAAACCTGGTCTCATCGAGTCCTCGACTGTGAACGAGGAGTTGTTTCGCCTCTTCAATCATTCCAGGTGAGCCACACGCGTAAATGTCCCAATCCGCGAGAGAGGTATGGTCAGCCATGATGACCGATGGTATTCGGCTGACCCTTCCTCTCCAGCCGTCTATTGGGGTGGAGAGCACTGGGATGTAATGAAAGGAATTGCCGATGTCATCCCAGTGAAAGGGTAGATCCTGCAGGTATAGATCCTCCAAGATACGCCCTCCCCAATAGAAGTAGGTTGGTGCTGTTCGATTCCACAGTTGGTGTGATTCGATCAATGATTTGATGGGGGAGAAGCCCGTTCCGGTGGCCATCAAAATGGCTGGTCGATCGGATGGCGTTGTCCACTGGAAGTTACCGAACGGCCCCTCCAGACCAAGCACATGGCCAACCTCAGCGTGTTCAAATAACCACCGAGTGAACTCGCCTTCATTGAGTTTCCCGATGTGCAACTGGATTGATCCATCACTGGAGTGTGGCGAAGCTAAGGAGAAATACTTGCGGCGGTCTCCTGCCCAGCGCAAAGCAATGAACTGACCCGCTTGATAGTCGAAAGGCTTACCGTCCAAGGTAGTGAGGACTACGACAGCAACCTTTGACGATGGAAAGCTGAGTTCGCCGATGCGTACAGCTCTTGTGATCACAGGTGCGTGTTGCGGCTGGCACTCAACAGTAAGATCAGATTTTGGGAACACCTGACACATTAACGCACTGACGGGCAGGCTCGATTTCGTTACTGATTGCTCAGACCCATCGGGGGAGATGGAGAACGTACCATTGACGATCACCCCCGCGCATTCGCCGCAGATGCCTTGTCGACATGAATAATTTATTGCGCAGTTGGCCTGCTTGGCGGCGCTTACAACGTCGGTGTGCTCACTGGCATCGAATTCTTGCTGGTTGATCAGATTGGTAATCTTCATCGGTTATTCACACCCGAGCGAAAGCCAAGATTTTTTTGCGTGTGTGGTTGTTAGGTCGATTGAGAAACTCAGAAAGTCTCCTCAAGTAATCTTTCGAAAATCGGTGACGCGGGGGACGGTATGAAAAGGCAGCAGTTCGAAAAGGTAGCTCTCTGGAATCTCTGCGGTTCGTCTAGAGGAGCGGGTGACCAAGGTGTGGGGCACCTTGGTCGAGTAACTCACAAGGCTCGTTCGAGCTCTGGCACTGCCTCGAAAAGGTCAGCAACCAAGCCGTAATCTGCCACTTGGAAAATCGGAGCTTCTTCATCACTGTTGATGGCGACGATGATCTTGGAGTCCTTCATACCTGCCAAGTGTTGGATAGCGCCGGAAATCCCCACTGCGATGTACAGGTCAGGCGCGACAATCTTGCCGGTCTGACCGACTTGCATGTCGTTAGGTACAAAACCTGAGTCGACAGCAGCCCGGGATGCACCAACCGCTGCTCCGAGCTTGTCTGCCACGCTGTAAAGCAATTTAAAGTTGTCGCCATTCTGCATCCCACGACCACCGGAGATGACGACTTTGGAAGTGGCAAGTTCTGGCCTGTCGGATGTCGCGAGGTTTTCGCTAACAAACTGGGATACACCCGATTGTTGAGTATTCTCCAGCATGACGACAGCGGCTGATCCACCTTCGGCTTGGGCAGGGGGGAAGCTTGTAGCTCGAACGGTAATTACTTTGATGGGCGCCGACGATTGCACGGTGGCGATGGCATTGCCGGCGTACACGGAGCGTTTGAAGGTATCAGGGCTTTCTACCGAAATAATTTCGGAAATTTGATCTACATCGAGTAGAGCGGCTACACGGGGAAGTACGTTCTTTCCATTGGTAGTGGCAGCAGCCAGTACGTGCGTGTAGTCCTTGGCAATACCAGCAATCAGTGGCGCAACAGCTTCGGCCAAGTGATTGCTGTAATCACTGCTGTGAGCGAACAAGACATTACTGACACCTTGAGCTTGGGACGCCGCTTCCGCGACCGCCTGGCCATAGTCCCCGGCGACAAGCACGTCGATGGACGCGCCAATTTCCTTTGCGGCGGTAATGCAGCTCAACGTCGCTGCGTTTAATGCACCTTGGGAAAAATCGGCAAAAATGAGAGCTTTCATTAGATTACCTTCGCTTCGTTTTTCAGTTTCTCAACAAGTTCAGCAACGGACTTGACCTTGATCCCAGCTTTGCGGGCTGGTGGCTCAGCCACGTGCAGGGTGCGAATCGTCGATTCAACCGTTACACCCAAGGCCGCTGGCGTAGTTACTTCCAGAGGCTTTTTCTTGGCCTTCATGATATTGGGCAGGGAAGCGTACCGAGGCTCATTGAGCCGCAGATCGCTAGTCACAATTGCAGGTAATTTCAGCTTCAGTGTCTGAAGGCCGGCATCAACCTCGCGGATAACATTTACTTGATCGCCGTCGATCTCAACTTTGGACGCAAAAGTGCCTTGAGCGAACCCGGTGAGGGCTCCGAGCATCTGACCTGTCTGATTGTTGTCGGTGTCAACGGATTGTTTGCCCAACAGCACCAACTGCGGTTGTTCCTTATCGATGACTGCCTTGAGAAGCTTGGCAACGGCAAGTGATCCAAGACCGTCTTCACTTTCAACAAGAATTGCTCGATCTGCACCCAGCGCCAAAGCCGTACGAAGCTGCTCTTGAGCAGCGCTCGGGCCAACCGACACAGCAATAACTTCAGTTGCGATCCCTTTTTCTTTAAGGCGAACCGCTTCTTCAATGGCAATTTCGCAGAAAGGGTTGACGGCCATTTTGATGTTGGTGAGATCTACACCTGATCCATCAGCCTTCACCCTGACCTTGACATTGAAGTCCACGACACGCTTAACAGTAACTAGAACTTTCATGTTCACCTCTTATTTGAAAGGTATGAGTGTTTCTGAGAAAACAGACTTGCTCTTCAACGCCTTATGCTGTTGCTGCGCGGCCATCACGGTATTGCGCATCAGGTAGGCAATCGTCATTGGGCCGACGCCACCTGGGACGGGAGAGATGGCTGAAGCGACCTGACTGACGCTTTCAAAATCTACGTCACCCACAAGACGATAATTTCCATCTTTTTCAATGCGGTTGATCCCAACATCGATCACGACTGCACCTGGTTTGATCCAGCTGGAGTTGATCATTTCTGGGCGTCCTACAGCCGCGATCACGATGTCTGCTTGGCGACAGATCTCCTGTGCTCCCACACTCCGTGAGTGCAAAAGAGTGACAGAGCAGTGGGCCTGCAATAGCAGGGTTGCCATGGGTTTTCCGACGATATTGGAGCGACCAATGATGACCGCGTGCTTACCTGCGATGTCACCGCAGGTTTCCTCCAGCAGACGCATGCATCCTTTCGGTGTGCAAGGAGCCATGACCTGTTCTCCGAGAACTAGGCCTCCGACGTTTTGCCGATGAAATCCATCAACGTCTTTTTCGGGGGCGATGGCGTTGATGATGAGTGACTCATCAATGTGTTTAGGTAGAGGGAGCTGGACAAGAATCCCATTCACCCTGGGGTTCTCATTTAGTTCCTTAATGCAGCCCAAAAGCATTTCTTGCGACGCGTTGGCCGAGAGCTTGTGCTCGAACGAGCGAATGCCTAGATCGGTCGCCGTTTTCACTTTGTTACGTACATAAACATGGCTCGCGGGGTCGTGCCCTACCAACACGACAGCAAGGCCAGGCAATGCACCATCTATCGCCAGCCTTGATACATCGACAAGAACCTCCTCCAACACTCGATTGGAGATGGTTTTGCCATTGATGATGGCTGCCCTTGGCTGATCGAAACTCATCTGAAGATCACCGTCTTGTCGTGGTTGAGGAAGACTCGATGCTCAATGTGAAACTTGACCGCTTTGGAAAGTGCGACGGTCTCGCTGTCACGGCCGACAGTGACCAGATCTTCTGGAAGGTATGTGTGATCCACACGCTGAATTTCTTGCTCAATAATCGGGCCTTCGTCGAGATCGGAAGTGACGTAGTGAGCGGTTGCACCAATTAGCTTCACACCACGAGCGTAAGCCTGGTGGTAAGGCTTGGCGCCTTTGAAACCGGGTAGGAATGAGTGATGGATATTGATCGCCCGACCGGACAGCTTCTTACACAGGTCGTCTGACAGAATTTGCATATAGCGAGCAAGTACCACCAGGTCGGTCTTCGTCTCGTCAACGATCTTGAGCAACTCGGCTTCCTGCAAGGCTTTGTTGTCTTTATTGACGGGCAAGTAGATGAATCGAATGCCTTCCCGTTCTGCCATTGGGCGCAAGTCCAAGTGATTGGACACGATTGCAGAGATCTCCATGCGCAGGTCGCCTTTCTGATGGCGATAGAGCAGATCAGAGAGACAATGATCGTATTTGCTCACCATCAGTAGCACCCTCATGGGGCGTTCTGCGCTGTGCAGTTCCCAGTCCATCTGGAATTCGCAAGCGACGTCATTAAGGGCGTTGCGAACCTCGTCAATTGTTGTCTTGGCGTGCTCTTCAAAACGGAAAACCGCGCGCATGAAAAAGTTGCCGGCGTTTTCATCATCGTACTGAGCGAGTTCTGTGATGTAGCACTGTCGAGTGGAGAGCAGGGACGAAACAGCTGAGACAATGCCGGA
>JABXJQ010000041.1_pt1 | contig 15970 bp, 8 predicted proteins | sample 7436221 | NCBI WGS metagenome assembly JABXJQ01 (sample SAMN14395755, study PRJNA613071) | wetland metagenome | isolation source: water sample H0 from high-altitude wetland | place: Chile: Salar de Huasco, high-altitude wetland | collected 2015-11-10
ACATTGGCTTTTCCTGCAGAAGCACTTGACCAAGAACTACCAATCTTTCCACTGGTGTGCAATGGGAGTCAACTAAGGAAGCAATGTCTTTAATTGCTAAAGAGATTAAATATCAGCCGGATCAAGATAAGGATTCTGTTGAAGATTTAGAGACGTTAAAGAAAAAGTGACTTGGTTTTTTTTGGAGCGTGGTTGGGCTTGGATCTTAAATCATTGGGCAAGATTCTTGAGCAACCAGCTTCAATCAAGTTGATTTGTTTAATCTTGTTTTTGTTTCTTGCGACTATTGGGTTGTGGGTAAGACCGAACTTGTTTGGGGTTGATTCTTATTCTACTCTTGCTTTTATACGTTTTGGGTTTGTGGATACGCTTGGGAATCAGCCGGTTGCGAATTTTGTTTTTGGTTTGTTGCCGGATTCAATTGTCTTGTTTAAGTTAATAATGTTTTCAAGTATTGTTTCGGCAATGATTCCGATTTGGTTGCTTGTTAAAAAGTTTTATGACGAACGAATCGCTTGGATTTCTTTATTCTTGTTAGTGTCGCTTTCGCCGATTGTTTTGTTTATGTTTGGGGAGTTTGAGAATGAGGTTTTTGCTTATCCTTTGATTGTTTGGGGAATTTATTGGTTACTAATGAGTAACTATAAAAAAGGTTGGTTACTAATCAGTAACTACTTGTTTGCTTTAATATATTTCACCACCTCCCTCTTATTCTGGAAATGGCCCTACTACTTAACCTTTTTCAACAACTCTTCAACCAAAATCGTTGAAATGCAATTATTCGCAGGATTAATTAACTTGTGGGCGTTAATTCCGTTCGTTTTCTTTATTTTAATAACGAACAATAAGAAAGTTCGTTATCTTGGCTTGATTTCTTTGTTGTTCGTGTTAATTAACGCCAAACTAACCATTTTTTTGCTTCCTTTTATCGCTTTGGCTATACCCAACGCGCTTGAAGTGTTAAAGAAACATGAAACAATCAAAATATCGTTGTATATACTCGCTTTTTGTGGCTTATTCGGTTGGAATATAGCTTTTTTAATGCAACAACCAACGCAAAGCGACTTGGTTTTTGTGTCCGAAAGCATTAAACTTTCAAAAGACACGAATCTTCCTTTATTTAACGAACCAAGCTTTGGATATTGGATTAAAGCTCAAGGAATTAATACTCCAAGCAACCCAGGAACGTTTCTTGAAATTGATTTTAACCAACCAGGAATATATTTGACGAGCCAAGATTTAAATTGTGATTTAATTAAAACAGAAAAAGTCATTGGAAGAAAAAAAATAAACCTCTTCCAATGCAACTAAAAATTTATTTCTTTTTAAAGAACCTTGAAACACTACCGCCAAGTTTATTCGCACCGCTCTTCACGTCACCAATAAACTTGTCTTGCTTTTCCCTATTATACTTATTCCTTTCTTCCTTCAACGTGTCAAACTTTCTGGAATAATCAAAATCTTGCTTTTCCTTTGTATATCTTTGCTTAATACTCAAAGGCTTTGATCCACTTCCACCAAACCCGCCACCAAAGTCAAAAGAACCAACCCCAGAACCGCCAACCCGTTTTCCAGAACCACCAAAGTCAAATCCAATGTCCGACGCAGAAAATAAACCATAACCTTCCGCTTTAGGCCTTGAAACTTTCCTTCGCTTTGTTTTAATCGGAACTCTAACATACTTATATTTTTTAACCATGTTTCTCACCTCCTTTTCTTTTTTTTATAACTTTTACTAATCATCTTATTCGCGATATTAGAAGTCGCTCCAGCAATCCCAATTCCAACAAACCCCTGAATCGTAGAAACAGGATTAACTCCTTTCAACAAACTCGTCGCTTGAAGCGTTGTCGCGCCCATAAAAACAACGTCTTGCATTTTCTTAAAATCTTTTTTATAACTCATCAAAACCAACTCCTCTCAGTTTTCTTTTTCAACTTCAAAAGATAAGCATTCGCCTCATTCACACGCCTTTGAAGCAAATCAGCCGAAGTCTTATCCTTACAATTCTTAATACGAATCAACGAGTTGCGCAAAGCACGATCCTTTCTCTTTGTTTTCCAATTCTTCATATTTAGCCCCTCGCCAAGTAAGACAAGAAATTCAAGCCAAGCATTATCCCGATTATTAACAAACCAAGCAAAAACAATCCAATCAACCAAACAGCACCCGTCAACAACCACAACACAAACACGAGTCCGAGCAAAGCTGGAAACATTACTTCAAGAGGAAGTTGAGCTTTCACGCCAATCAAAACAAACAAAATAATTAAAACGATTGAAGCAATTGAACCGTCGCCAAAGAAAACGAACTCAGAAAAACAAGTCCCAACCGTGTTAAGATTAGTAAAATTCATGTTCTTACACAAATAAGATATAGACATTACAACACCCTCCCGAAAATGGTTCTTAAAACAATAGATCCAAGCCAAGCAACAGCAATCGCTTTAATGAAAAACGCTATTGCGGCAAAGGCCAAGAAAAGAGGTGCGACAGGTAAAAAGATTTGTGAAAGAGTAAGCATAATCATTTCAATTCCAAGAGCCATTGTGATTGCCGCGTCAAACCCGTTAAACCCAACCGGGTTATCGTCAATACTTCTCTTTATTGGAGTAAAACCTTGTTCGTTAGTAGGTGATTGACTTGAATCGCTTGTTGGAGGATCAAGATAAAAATTTGAATCCGATTTTTGGTTTGAATAACTAAAAGCATTATTAACGTTGTTCAACAAATAAAGATTACTCGTCCCGTCCGCGTTAGGTTGAGAAGCACCAATCGTAATAAAAGCGTTAACGAGAATCATTACAATTGTAAGCGAAATCGCGTAATTAAACCATTTCTCATTCAATTAAATCGCCCCTTAGCAACAATAATTACTACAACAAGACCGGAAACCAATAATCCGTATAAAACGATAGGCACGAACGTGATATAAGTAAAAACACCCATGATTAAAGCGAATATTATTCCAAGACCTGCGGGACTTGTAAACCTTAACCCGAATGAAAGTCCTGCTGTTAAAATAAAAGAAACGAATAAAGCGAATAATAATTGGCTCGGGCAAGGAATTAAAGGATTCGGGTTTCCATAAGAGTCATAATAACTTGAACAACCAAAGATAGTTCTTGAACCAAACCCGATTGAATAAAGCGGACTGAACCCTGTGTAAGGTTTGTAAGAATACCTTGTTGAATAATTCCCGTCAGTAGTAATTATGGTTACAACTATTTGAAGCAACCCGTTCGTGTCATACCAATTAGCGTCAATTCTTCGCGTTAACCCGTTAATGTCAATCGTGTTCGTTATTGAGTTTTGATCCGTGTAAGCGATTGACTTAGAATAAACTCGGGCACTTGAACCAGCGACACCGTTTCTGTCAGTGTTCCAAACTTCAATCAAAACGCTTGTGATTGAAGTCGTTGAATTTGAATCGTTAATGTTAAGAATTTGAATCAACTTTTTATCAGCCAAGCTTAGCGAACCGTAAGAAGGATAAAAGTTGATTAAAGCACTCAAGTTTCCAAGTGTCGGAGCTGTATAAACTAAGTCGTCTAAGCGAATATAAACGACGCTTGAAGTCGCGATTATTGTGTCAGTTCTTACAAGCAAACCGTTGTAATAGATTTCATAATAATACAAGTCGCCTGTGACAGCGTAAGCAAGTGCTTCACCTTTAGCGTCAGTTATAACATCCTCAACAAGCGTTTTTCCGATAGGAAGATCCTTGTATATTTTAACGTTCACGGTCGGAATTGGTTGATTCGTTGTTCCAGAAACACTCCTCAAAGTCGTTAACAATCCTGTTAAAATGTTTATTAAATAAGGTTGAAGCGTGTCGGTTCCTGGATTTCCTTTATAGTTCCTATAATAGCTTCTTGGAAAATAGTTTTCGTTCACGTCTTGAATCTTTATTTTATAATAAGGCACCGTGTTTGAAAGCAAATAAACTACTTTGTCCGAAGCTTCACTACTAAATGTTTGTGATCCTGCGCCTGTAATATTTATTTTATAGTTTGTTGGAATCGCTAAAGAAGTTTCTTCGTCAAGCGGAAACTTTATTGTTAAAGCGACAGGTGTGTAAAGTTCTTCACCGTCATTAATGTCAAACAAATAGTTTTGGTCTAATATGCTCGTGAAAACGGTCATGTTTCCAAAAGCGTCGGTTAAATAAGTTCCTATCGTGTAATTGTTTTTGCTTGGCTTGTAAATATTGATTTTCACGTTCGCGTATTCGGTGAGTTCGTCCGGCTTTAGAACCGTGTAAGGCATGTAAATTCCTTGTGTCGCTAAAAGCATTAACATGTTAATGTTCAAGTCACTAAATTGTGTGAGCGAAGTCGTGTAATATCTTGTTCCGTAACCGGTCTTTGAAAAAGTTATTGTGTATTCACCCGAAGCCAAACCACTTAAATTTATGTCTTGACTTGACACGTTGTTATAATCAACGCCGTTAAAATTAATGTTTATTGCAAGTGCGGCTCCACTATTTTCGTCCCAAGATTTTAAGTGTAAGAAACCGTTTGTTGTAAAAAAACTTGTTTTAATCGCTTCATTGTTATCAATGTTATCGCTTGAAAAGTATTGAATATTATGGTCACCAGCACCCGAATAAGTAAAATTAATATAATTCACGTCCACGCCAGTAAAAGGATAAGCTAACCCCGAACCACTATTATATAAATCAGAAATTTGATTAGAACTTAAAGCTTTATTCCAAATAGACAATTCGTCAATATTTCCGTCCCACCTACCATAAGTATCTGCATATCTTCCACCAATAGTTGGAGTTTTTCCTGAATAAGAAGGATTAGCGCTTAAAGTATTTGCGTCAATAGTTGTTGCAACTTCGGCTCCGTTAACATAAATTCTTGAATCAACGTTTCCGTCATATACTGCGCAATAAAATTTCCAAGCACCGTCATTATAAGTTGAAGTTGTTGATTCAATATAGCTATTTGTGGGCCAAACCGAAGATATTATTATTGACAATTTTCCTGTTGTTTGTCCAACATACCAACCTACCGCAGTATTTTCAACTCCGAATATTTCTAAAATGTCAGAAGTAGTGTATTTAATCCAAGAACAAATTGAAAATGGTTGATTCCACGCAAAATTTAAGTCAGTTAAATTTGTGACATTGGCTTTTCCTGCAGAAGCACTTGACCAAGAACTACCAATCTTTCCACTGGGTTGTATTGTTACCGTTCCGGCTATTGTTCCGTTATGATCCCCACCGTTTAAATCTAAAATAGTTGTTCCAAGATTTTCATCAAAATTATAGTAAGCGATTAAGTCGGAATCATCGTCTAAATAACTTAAATATTTTTTTGATGACCAAGTACTCGCGTTGTTTATTTTATAAAACAAGTAATTACAACCACTCAAATTGTTATCGTCACAATAAAAGTTAAGGTTTGCGTCAATCATGTTTGAAACTTGGTTTGAACCAAAAGTCGTTGAAGGTGCATTGCTATCACCGATAAAAGCCGCGCTTTGAGTTCCTGTTCCTGTATTTCCAGCATTGTCTTTTACTCTTGAATTTCCTTGATAAGTTGTTCCGTTTGCGGCTGTAAAAATCGTTGATTCGCAGTGGTTGGTTGACCAAGATTCATTCCACCAGGCCCCAGCGTTAAAGTATTGTATTTCACAACTTGATTGATTAATGTCCGAACCCGAATCGGTTGCAGTTCCTCCGACTATTTTTCCGTTTCCTTTAATATAATTTGTCCAAGTAGTGAACCCGGAAAGCGTTGTTATCCCAACACTTGGCGCAGTTGAATCGGTTAGATAAACGTTAATCGTTTTGTTTGAATCCGCTATTCCTGTAAAATAATTAAAATCGTAACCTGTTCTTGTAAAATTCGCGTCAAAGTTTGTGTTTGTATCAACGTAAGTTGTTGTTTGAGGACTTGTTTGATTTAAAAAATCCCAAGCCGCGATATTAGAATCAAGGTTAACTCCAGTCAAATTCGCGCTTGTTCCTTTTCTAAAAATATTAAAAGTTATTCTTGCTTGAGAAGATGACGAAGGTTCAAAAGAATAAGTTATATTACTATTTTTTTCATAAGCGATATCTGGACTCGCCCCACTTGCTTTCATTTTTAATTCTACTTTTTTTACTTGTTTTGTGCTTGAAGGTGAACTAAAATAATAAGTAGCATAACTCGTTCCTGGATAAGGCAAAGTTAATTCGTTTGAATCTTCGGTTGTGTCATCAGTAAAAGTGTAAACATATTTTATTAAAATATTATTAGCTAAAGCAGCATTTCTTTTTAAATCAGCACTTATTAAAGTAATTGAAGTTGCATTTATATCGTGAGTTGAAAAAGTTGTATAAGCCAAAATATCGTTCATTGTTGCACTTCTTTCAGTTGCGTCATTACTTGTTAAAGCAAATCCAAAGTTAGCAAAAAAAATCAAAGTAATTAAAACAAACAGAATAAAAGAAAAGCGAAATTTCATTGTTGGGCACCTCTTTGTGAGTCAAAGTATTCTTCCTCAGCCGACTTGCCGCCTTTGGAAGCCCATAAAATGAAACCAGTTACAAAAGCAATTCCAATCAAACTCAAAATTCCGAGTGTTAAATCATAACCAAACAAAGAAGCCCCAACAGCAACAACATTCCCGTCAGAATCCGTCCCATACATTGTCGTGTTCTTTGCAACAAAAGTTGTTTGCGCAACGTCCCAAAGAATAAGAACCGGTTGCATTACTACAAGCAAAACAACTATTAAAATAAAAGCAGAAATAAGAATATTCAACGCACCCAAATTAAAACGCCTCGTGATCCATACCTTAATAAGCTACAAACTACTTAATTAATGTTCCGTCACACTCATTTTCTTTTTAACCACTTAACAAAAGCATATATCACAACAACCCAAAACAAAATAAATCCTACAAAAAAAGCAAAATCCATTAAAACAACTTCTCAAAATCAAAACCAAGCAAACTCGCAACTTGTTTATTTCCTTTTCTTTTATTAGGAAGCAACTTGATAGTTTGAATCTTAGCTTTCTTTCCACCTTTTGAATAACCAATCGCTTTCAACCAATCTGTTTTAAGCGGAAGAATCACGTTTGAAATGTTTGTCGGTTTAAATGTTCGTGGCTTTTCTTGTGAAAATGCTTTGTTATATTGTTTTACAAACTTTGATTCGTTTTTTGATTCGTTTTGTTTTCTTGAAGGATTTTTTGGCGGATTGTAAGGCGGCAAATATTTTGGTTTATAGTTCGGATTGTATCTTGAAGTGTAATCGGGTTTATACCTTGAAGTGTAATCCATTGTATAACTTGGATTATATGTTGGAGTGTATCTTGAAGTGTAATCCGGCGTATAACTTTCACTTGAACTCGGAGTGTATCTTGAAGTGTAATCCGGCGTATAACTCGCGCTTGAACTCGGCGTATAACTTGCTGTATAATCCGACAAATAACTTGTATTAAAATAATAATTCTCTTTCCTACTCAGCGTATAATTCACGGGCTTTGTAAAAGAACTTGATTTAGTTGAAGGCGAATAATATCTTGCAGAAGCATAACCCAAAGTATTTGCAGGAGTAAATAACGGATCAACAACAACACTTATTTTTCCAGAATAAAAATCACGCAAATTAACGCCTTGCTTTTCAATAAAAACAGCTTCCTTCTTTTGAGCAACACTTGAAAATTTTTCTAAAGTTTTTTTAATAAAAGATTCACTTGCTTTTACGCCGGATTGAGTAGCTTTATTCGCCGCAACGTCAGAAACATAAAACCGAATCGGAAGCGACATTGTTCCTTGAGGAGTTTTTCCTGAATAAGAAGGATTAGCGCTTAAAGTATTTGCGTCAATAGTTGTTGCAACTTCGGCTCCGTTAACATAAATTCTTGAATCAACGTTTCCGTCATATACTGCGCAATAAAATTTCCAAGCACCGTCATTATAAGTTGAAGTTGTTGATTCAATATAGCTATTTGTGGGCCAAACCGAAGATATTATTATTGACAATTTTCCTGTTGTTTGTCCAACATACCAACCTACCGCAGTATTTTCAACTCCGAATATTTCTAAAATGTCAGAAGTAGTGTATTTAATCCAAGAACAAATTGAAAATGGTTGATTCCACGCAAAATTTAAGTCAGTTAAATTTGTGACATTGGCTTTTCCTGCAGAAGCACTTGACCAAGAACTACCAATCTTTCCACTGGTGTGCAATGGGAGTCAACTAAGGAAGCAATGTCTTTAATTGCTAAAGAGATTAAATATCAGCCGGATCAAGATAAGGATTCTGTTGAAGATTTAGAGACGTTAAAGAAAAAGTGACTTGGTTTTTTTTGGAGCGTGGTTGGGCTTGGATCTTAAATCATTGGGCAAGATTCTTGAGCAACCAGCTTCAATCAAGTTGATTTGTTTAATCTTGTTTTTGTTTCTTGCGACTATTGGGTTGTGGGTAAGACCGAACTTGTTTGGGGTTGATTCTTATTCTACTCTTGCTTTTATACGTTTTGGGTTTGTGGATACGCTTGGGAATCAGCCGGTTGCGAATTTTGTTTTTGGTTTGTTGCCGGATTCAATTGTCTTGTTTAAGTTAATAATGTTTTCAAGTATTGTTTCGGCAATGATTCCGATTTGGTTGCTTGTTAAAAAGTTTTATGACGAACGAATCGCTTGGATTTCTTTATTCTTGTTAGTGTCGCTTTCGCCGATTGTTTTGTTTATGTTTGGGGAGTTTGAGAATGAGGTTTTTGCTTATCCTTTGATTGTTTGGGGAATTTATTGGTTACTAATGAGTAACTATAAAAAAGGTTGGTTACTAATCAGTAACTACTTGTTTGCTTTAATATATTTCACCACCTCCCTCTTATTCTGGAAATGGCCCTACTACTTAACCTTTTTCAACAACTCTTCAACCAAAATCGTTGAAATGCAATTATTCGCAGGATTAATTAACTTGTGGGCGTTAATTCCGTTCGTTTTCTTTATTTTAATAACGAACAATAAGAAAGTTCGTTATCTTGGCTTGATTTCTTTGTTGTTCGTGTTAATTAACGCCAAACTAACCATTTTTTTGCTTCCTTTTATCGCTTTGGCTATACCCAACGCGCTTGAAGTGTTAAAGAAACATGAAACAATCAAAATATCGTTGTATATACTCGCTTTTTGTGGCTTATTCGGTTGGAATATAGCTTTTTTAATGCAACAACCAACGCAAAGCGACTTGGTTTTTGTGTCCGAAAGCATTAAACTTTCAAAAGACACGAATCTTCCTTTATTTAACGAACCAAGCTTTGGATATTGGATTAAAGCTCAAGGAATTAATACTCCAAGCAACCCAGGAACGTTTCTTGAAATTGATTTTAACCAACCAGGAATATATTTGACGAGCCAAGATTTAAATTGTGATTTAATTAAAACAGAAAAAGTCATTGGAAGAAAAAAAATAAACCTCTTCCAATGCAACTAAAAATTTATTTCTTTTTAAAGAACCTTGAAACACTACCGCCAAGTTTATTCGCACCGCTCTTCACGTCACCAATAAACTTGTCTTGCTTTTCCCTATTATACTTATTCCTTTCTTCCTTCAACGTGTCAAACTTTCTGGAATAATCAAAATCTTGCTTTTCCTTTGTATATCTTTGCTTAATACTCAAAGGCTTTGATCCACTTCCACCAAACCCGCCACCAAAGTCAAAAGAACCAACCCCAGAACCGCCAACCCGTTTTCCAGAACCACCAAAGTCAAATCCAATGTCCGACGCAGAAAATAAACCATAACCTTCCGCTTTAGGCCTTGAAACTTTCCTTCGCTTTGTTTTAATCGGAACTCTAACATACTTATATTTTTTAACCATGTTTCTCACCTCCTTTTCTTTTTTTTATAACTTTTACTAATCATCTTATTCGCGATATTAGAAGTCGCTCCAGCAATCCCAATTCCAACAAACCCCTGAATCGTAGAAACAGGATTAACTCCTTTCAACAAACTCGTCGCTTGAAGCGTTGTCGCGCCCATAAAAACAACGTCTTGCATTTTCTTAAAATCTTTTTTATAACTCATCAAAACCAACTCCTCTCAGTTTTCTTTTTCAACTTCAAAAGATAAGCATTCGCCTCATTCACACGCCTTTGAAGCAAATCAGCCGAAGTCTTATCCTTACAATTCTTAATACGAATCAACGAGTTGCGCAAAGCACGATCCTTTCTCTTTGTTTTCCAATTCTTCATATTTAGCCCCTCGCCAAGTAAGACAAGAAATTCAAGCCAAGCATTATCCCGATTATTAACAAACCAAGCAAAAACAATCCAATCAACCAAACAGCACCCGTCAACAACCACAACACAAACACGAGTCCGAGCAAAGCTGGAAACATTACTTCAAGAGGAAGTTGAGCTTTCACGCCAATCAAAACAAACAAAATAATTAAAACGATTGAAGCAATTGAACCGTCGCCAAAGAAAACGAACTCAGAAAAACAAGTCCCAACCGTGTTAAGATTAGTAAAATTCATGTTCTTACACAAATAAGATATAGACATTACAACACCCTCCCGAAAATGGTTCTTAAAACAATAGATCCAAGCCAAGCAACAGCAATCGCTTTAATGAAAAACGCTATTGCGGCAAAGGCCAAGAAAAGAGGTGCGACAGGTAAAAAGATTTGTGAAAGAGTAAGCATAATCATTTCAATTCCAAGAGCCATTGTGATTGCCGCGTCAAACCCGTTAAACCCAACCGGGTTATCGTCAATACTTCTCTTTATTGGAGTAAAACCTTGTTCGTTAGTAGGTGATTGACTTGAATCGCTTGTTGGAGGATCAAGATAAAAATTTGAATCCGATTTTTGGTTTGAATAACTAAAAGCATTATTAACGTTGTTCAACAAATAAAGATTACTCGTCCCGTCCGCGTTAGGTTGAGAAGCACCAATCGTAATAAAAGCGTTAACGAGAATCATTACAATTGTAAGCGAAATCGCGTAATTAAACCATTTCTCATTCAATTAAATCGCCCCTTAGCAACAATAATTACTACAACAAGACCGGAAACCAATAATCCGTATAAAACGATAGGCACGAACGTGATATAAGTAAAAACACCCATGATTAAAGCGAATATTATTCCAAGACCTGCGGGACTTGTAAACCTTAACCCGAATGAAAGTCCTGCTGTTAAAATAAAAGAAACGAATAAAGCGAATAATAATTGGCTCGGGCAAGGAATTAAAGGATTCGGGTTTCCATAAGAGTCATAATAACTTGAACAACCAAAGATAGTTCTTGAACCAAACCCGATTGAATAAAGCGGACTGAACCCTGTGTAAGGTTTGTAAGAATACCTTGTTGAATAATTCCCGTCAGTAGTAATTATGGTTACAACTATTTGAAGCAACCCGTTCGTGTCATACCAATTAGCGTCAATTCTTCGCGTTAACCCGTTAATGTCAATCGTGTTCGTTATTGAGTTTTGATCCGTGTAAGCGATTGACTTAGAATAAACTCGGGCACTTGAACCAGCGACACCGTTTCTGTCAGTGTTCCAAACTTCAATCAAAACGCTTGTGATTGAAGTCGTTGAATTTGAATCGTTAATGTTAAGAATTTGAATCAACTTTTTATCAGCCAAGCTTAGCGAACCGTAAGAAGGATAAAAGTTGATTAAAGCACTCAAGTTTCCAAGTGTCGGAGCTGTATAAACTAAGTCGTCTAAGCGAATATAAACGACGCTTGAAGTCGCGATTATTGTGTCAGTTCTTACAAGCAAACCGTTGTAATAGATTTCATAATAATACAAGTCGCCTGTGACAGCGTAAGCAAGTGCTTCACCTTTAGCGTCAGTTATAACATCCTCAACAAGCGTTTTTCCGATAGGAAGATCCTTGTATATTTTAACGTTCACGGTCGGAATTGGTTGATTCGTTGTTCCAGAAACACTCCTCAAAGTCGTTAACAATCCTGTTAAAATGTTTATTAAATAAGGTTGAAGCGTGTCGGTTCCTGGATTTCCTTTATAGTTCCTATAATAGCTTCTTGGAAAATAGTTTTCGTTCACGTCTTGAATCTTTATTTTATAATAAGGCACCGTGTTTGAAAGCAAATAAACTACTTTGTCCGAAGCTTCACTACTAAATGTTTGTGATCCTGCGCCTGTAATATTTATTTTATAGTTTGTTGGAATCGCTAAAGAAGTTTCTTCGTCAAGCGGAAACTTTATTGTTAAAGCGACAGGTGTGTAAAGTTCTTCACCGTCATTAATGTCAAACAAATAGTTTTGGTCTAATATGCTCGTGAAAACGGTCATGTTTCCAAAAGCGTCGGTTAAATAAGTTCCTATCGTGTAATTGTTTTTGCTTGGCTTGTAAATATTGATTTTCACGTTCGCGTATTCGGTGAGTTCGTCCGGCTTTAGAACCGTGTAAGGCATGTAAATTCCTTGTGTCGCTAAAAGCATTAACATGTTAATGTTCAAGTCACTAAATTGTGTGAGCGAAGTCGTGTAATATCTTGTTCCGTAACCGGTCTTTGAAAAAGTTATTGTGTATTCACCCGAAGCCAAACCACTTAAATTTATGTCTTGACTTGACACGTTGTTATAATCAACGCCGTTAAAATTAATGTTTATTGCAAGTGCGGCTCCACTATTTTCGTCCCAAGATTTTAAGTGTAAGAAACCGTTTGTTGTAAAAAAACTTGTTTTAATCGCTTCATTGTTATCAATGTTATCGCTTGAAAAGTATTGAATATTATGGTCACCAGCACCCGAATAAGTAAAATTAATATAATTCACGTCCACGCCAGTAAAAGGATAAGCTAACCCCGAACCACTATTATATAAATCAGAAATTTGATTAGAACTTAAAGCTTTATTCCAAATAGACAATTCGTCAATATTTCCGTCCCACCTACCATAAGTATCTGCATATCTTCCACCAATAGTTGGAGTTTTTCCTGAATAAGAAGGATTAGCGCTTAAAGTATTTGCGTCAATAGTTGTTGCAACTTCGGCTCCGTTAACATAAATTCTTGAATCAACGTTTCCGTCATATACTGCGCAATAAAATTTCCAAGCACCGTCATTATAAGTTGAAGTTGTTGATTCAATATAGCTATTTGTGGGCCAAACCGAAGATATTATTATTGACAATTTTCCTGTTGTTTGTCCAACATACCAACCTACCGCAGTATTTTCAACTCCGAATATTTCTAAAATGTCAGAAGTAGTGTATTTAATCCAAGAACAAATTGAAAATGGTTGATTCCACGCAAAATTTAAGTCAGTTAAATTTGTGACATTGGCTTTTCCTGCAGAAGCACTTGACCAAGAACTACCAATCTTTCCACTGGGTTGTATTGTTACCGTTCCGGCTATTGTTCCGTTATGATCCCCACCGTTTAAATCTAAAATAGTTGTTCCAAGATTTTCATCAAAATTATAGTAAGCGATTAAGTCGGAATCATCGTCTAAATAACTTAAATATTTTTTTGATGACCAAGTACTCGCGTTGTTTATTTTATAAAACAAGTAATTACAACCACTCAAATTGTTATCGTCACAATAAAAGTTAAGGTTTGCGTCAATCATGTTTGAAACTTGGTTTGAACCAAAAGTCGTTGAAGGTGCATTGCTATCACCGATAAAAGCCGCGCTTTGAGTTCCTGTTCCTGTATTTCCAGCATTGTCTTTTACTCTTGAATTTCCTTGATAAGTTGTTCCGTTTGCGGCTGTAAAAATCGTTGATTCGCAGTGGTTGGTTGACCAAGATTCATTCCACCAGGCCCCAGCGTTAAAGTATTGTATTTCACAACTTGATTGATTAATGTCCGAACCCGAATCGGTTGCAGTTCCTCCGACTATTTTTCCGTTTCCTTTAATATAATTTGTCCAAGTAGTGAACCCGGAAAGCGTTGTTATCCCAACACTTGGCGCAGTTGAATCGGTTAGATAAACGTTAATCGTTTTGTTTGAATCCGCTATTCCTGTAAAATAATTAAAATCGTAACCTGTTCTTGTAAAATTCGCGTCAAAGTTTGTGTTTGTATCAACGTAAGTTGTTGTTTGAGGACTTGTTTGATTTAAAAAATCCCAAGCCGCGATATTAGAATCAAGGTTAACTCCAGTCAAATTCGCGCTTGTTCCTTTTCTAAAAATATTAAAAGTTATTCTTGCTTGAGAAGATGACGAAGGTTCAAAAGAATAAGTTATATTACTATTTTTTTCATAAGCGATATCTGGACTCGCCCCACTTGCTTTCATTTTTAATTCTACTTTTTTTACTTGTTTTGTGCTTGAAGGTGAACTAAAATAATAAGTAGCATAACTCGTTCCTGGATAAGGCAAAGTTAATTCGTTTGAATCTTCGGTTGTGTCATCAGTAAAAGTGTAAACATATTTTATTAAAATATTATTAGCTAAAGCAGCATTTCTTTTTAAATCAGCACTTATTAAAGTAATTGAAGTTGCATTTATATCGTGAGTTGAAAAAGTTGTATAAGCCAAAATATCGTTCATTGTTGCACTTCTTTCAGTTGCGTCATTACTTGTTAAAGCAAATCCAAAGTTAGCAAAAAAAATCAAAGTAATTAAAACAAACAGAATAAAAGAAAAGCGAAATTTCATTGTTGGGCACCTCTTTGTGAGTCAAAGTATTCTTCCTCAGCCGACTTGCCGCCTTTGGAAGCCCATAAAATGAAACCAGTTACAAAAGCAATTCCAATCAAACTCAAAATTCCGAGTGTTAAATCATAACCAAACAAAGAAGCCCCAACAGCAACAACATTCCCGTCAGAATCCGTCCCATACATTGTCGTGTTCTTTGCAACAAAAGTTGTTTGCGCAACGTCCCAAAGAATAAGAACCGGTTGCATTACTACAAGCAAAACAACTATTAAAATAAAAGCAGAAATAAGAATATTCAACGCACCCAAATTAAAACGCCTCGTGATCCATACCTTAATAAGCTACAAACTACTTAATTAATGTTCCGTCACACTCATTTTCTTTTTAACCACTTAACAAAAGCATATATCACAACAACCCAAAACAAAATAAATCCTACAAAAAAAGCAAAATCCATTAAAACAACTTCTCAAAATCAAAACCAAGCAAACTCGCAACTTGTTTATTTCCTTTTCTTTTATTAGGAAGCAACTTGATAGTTTGAATCTTAGCTTTCTTTCCACCTTTTGAATAACCAATCGCTTTCAACCAATCTGTTTTAAGCGGAAGAATCACGTTTGAAATGTTTGTCGGTTTAAATGTTCGTGGCTTTTCTTGTGAAAATGCTTTGTTATATTGTTTTACAAACTTTGATTCGTTTTTTGATTCGTTTTGTTTTCTTGAAGGATTTTTTGGCGGATTGTAAGGCGGCAAATATTTTGGTTTATAGTTCGGATTGTATCTTGAAGTGTAATCGGGTTTATACCTTGAAGTGTAATCCATTGTATAACTTGGATTATATGTTGGAGTGTATCTTGAAGTGTAATCCGGCGTATAACTTTCACTTGAACTCGGAGTGTATCTTGAAGTGTAATCCGGCGTATAACTCGCGCTTGAACTCGGCGTATAACTTGCTGTATAATCCGACAAATAACTTGTATTAAAATAATAATTCTCTTTCCTACTCAGCGTATAATTCACGGGCTTTGTAAAAGAACTTGATTTAGTTGAAGGCGAATAATATCTTGCAGAAGCATAACCCAAAGTATTTGCAGGAGTAAATAACGGATCAACAACAACACTTATTTTTCCAGAATAAAAATCACGCAAATTAACGCCTTGCTTTTCAATAAAAACAGCTTCCTTCTTTTGAGCAACACTTGAAAATTTTTCTAAAGTTTTTTTAATAAAAGATTCACTTGCTTTTACGCCGGATTGAGTAGCTTTATTCGCCGCAACGTCAGAAACATAAAACCGAATCGGAAGCGACATTGTTCCTTGAGGAGTTTTTCCTGAATAAGAAGGATTAGCGCTTAAAGTATTTGCGTCAATAGTTG
>JABXJQ010000042.1_pt1 | contig 15824 bp, 10 predicted proteins | sample 7436221 | NCBI WGS metagenome assembly JABXJQ01 (sample SAMN14395755, study PRJNA613071) | wetland metagenome | isolation source: water sample H0 from high-altitude wetland | place: Chile: Salar de Huasco, high-altitude wetland | collected 2015-11-10
TCTCCTTATCAGTCGAGCCTGCTTACGCATCCTTAACAGTCGAGCACCTAAAGGTTAGGGTTTACTTATTGGGTTGGGGGGTTAACAGTCGAGCCTGCTTGCGCATCCTTATCAGTTGAGCCCCTGACGGACCTCACACGTTACCTCACCCTACCGGGCCTCGGGGATTGGGGTGGGTGGGTAAATAGTGGTCGAGCCTTAAAGCGCATCCTCACCATATGAATAGTGAGTCCCTCACCATACCCGATTAACCCTGAAGGAGGAATGAGGTCAAAGTTCTCGCCTCTTATCAGGCAAGAGAAAGGTACTTCAATATAATATAAGGGGGCTCAGGTCCGGAATATTATGACCTTCACCTTGGTCCGATAAACCCTGAGTTACGTGGGTGGTAGGGAAAGGTAAACAGGGAGGGCCCTTCTATTATATTGAAGGCTGGGACAAGTTTGCTAGTTCACTCTGCTCAGGTCCTTCAAGCAGGGGAAACCCTCCTCACAGCTTAGGTAGGGTTGGTTCGACCATTTTCCAGGTCCTGACAAAGGCTTTGGTAAGGTTATGAAAGATCCGCCCACCCTATGCTAAAAGGTCCGGGTATGCCTGAACTTACTCGGGTAAAGAGAAAGGCTTCGGTCGCTCGCTCGCCCTGATCTGACTGAGAAGGGCCAGCCTGCCACCGTAGATAACACACCCGGAGATGGAAGGTCAGGAAAGGTCTTACCTTAACTCATGGAAGGATTGCGTTTATGAATGAGCTCCCGCCCGGCCCTGATGGATAGATAAGGGAGTTGGGGCCGGGATTTATTGCGGTAGAGCCAAGCAAGCATGATCATCTTATATGAGGTGGAAAGCGAAGATTGGTTGCTTCCAGCCGGCACTTCGATCGAGCGACGTACCTCTCCTGCCTGCCTATAGGTCTAGCTCCCGGCCCCACAAACAGAAACTAGCCGGCCCTTTCGTTCCTTCATTCCATTCAGCGCCTTCAAAGCTTAAAAACGCTTTAGTATAATGACTTTCCAGTAGTCGTGCGGACAAATGCTTATTCGACAATATGGGGAACTCAAAAATGCTTCTTCGACAGTTAATATCATCAATTCCCAAAAAGACGGAAACGAAACAAAGTTTCTAAGCCTGTGTCCGGGATTCGAACCTTCTCTAATTCGTTGTAATTACTATCCAATTCATGTCCGTTCAGCCCCTGGTCATTTCGTCGGATTTCCGTCAATGATTGGAAATAAATGAAGTACTTGCCAAGGTGATGATGGACAAGCAGGCCTAGAAGGAAAGGTCTTACAAGCAAGAAGCGCTAGAAGCAAGCGGAGATAGCGAAGGGTCAAATTACAAGCAAGCAGAGAGAGCTCTCTATAAGGTAAGGTTATCACGTACCAGAAAGGTCCTTACAATACTGTCTTCAGATCAGATAGGTCCGCCTAGTCTGAACTATCTTACCACCCGAGAATCTGAGGAGCGGATCCCGCCTTCCTGAAGATCCGATAAGATAAGGATAGATCGATATAGATTAGGTCCGCGGAGAATAGGTCTGCTAAGGATGGATAATGGAGAATAGGTCCGCGGTATTGCTGGGGGGTTATCGGCCTTTTTAGCATAGCAAAGGTAGAACCTATTTGGTTAGGGAAGGTAGAACCGAAGTCTTTCTGGGTTATCAGGCTGTGGTTGAATACCTTTCCTTGGTTCTGTCTCCTCCCTTGTAGGTCATTCATATCCCTTCGAGCGTGAGGTGGCCGTCCTTCCTTCCTTAGGTGGCCTGCCCTATTTATTCAGCTCATTCCGCCAGATTTGCTCAAATATTGATCAAAATGGCAATTAGGAAGAATGGCTCATCCGACAAAGGAGGGTGAGGCCCGGTAGGGACTCGACCAACGCCCCCCCACCCAATAAGTAAAAATGAAAGTTGTGGGTCAATTTTAGTACCTAAATAGGAGGGGAAGGATGCGCAAGCAGGCTCGACCGCCGCCTTTTAGTTACTTATTTGAGAGGGGCACCCAATAAGTCAAATTGAAAAGTTTCCCCTAAAAATAGGCACGGAACATACCGGTCAAGTTGGAAAGATCTAGACAGAAAAAGATCTAGATAGAGCTCGCTAAGTCGCCTCCTCACCGTGACAGGTTTGGCTCCACCTTGCTCACCTAACCATTCAATATTGAATAAAATGGATACGAGTCACTTCCATCGATTTGCTCAAGGGGATAGCTTCTGTATCGCCTCATAATCTCTCTTTAGGGCTATGAACTCTGAAAACTTACCTGACCTCCCTTCCTACTAAAGCTAGTCCTTAAAACAAATAGATATATATCTTTATCCACATGTAAGTGTTACGTTAGAAGGGTTTGAAGTGTTACGATGCCTCCCATCTGATCTACCAACCATGAGTCCAGACCTTTGGGCGACCTATGAGGATATACTCTTTCTGTCATTACCAGCCTGCCTACATGACTAGATGGAAAAGGATATTGATTATTACTAGCAGGAAACCCTCGCTACGCTCCTAGATATATTTCTTATTGAGCCGGTCAAACATTTCTTCTGTAATAGATTACTAAACAGATAGTTTCAAATGTTAAGCCTCAGCTAGCGAGATAGGCCCACCACGGCTATGCTTAGATTGTGAATTTGATGGCAAGCCCCTCCAGCCAGCCCCGTTTCTCTGAAGGTTATGACTGTTGAGAATCAATCCAAGAAGGCAGTTCCAACGATCCATCCTTCGATCCAGACACGGCAGATACCTCGACTCAGCATACCTTCGATCAAGAGGAACCCGCCATCGGTAAAGCCTCCCATCCGATCGGTCGAGCATACATACTTCCACTCTCCCTCCAAACCTGCCATCGATCCAGACATATAAAGGCGCTCATCCATACATCGAGACCAGGGGGAGCTCTCGCCCACATCCCTCATGCGGGGCAGGGAAAGCTCTCCACCTACCAACCTGCCATCGATCGAGCCCGCCATACCTCGTGATTGTTGTTGGGCTGGATCCTGACCTCGTGCTAGTTCATGAGCTGATAAGCCGTGAACCTGACCTCGTGCTGCTATTGGGCTGGTTATCATCCCGACCAAGCTATAGTTAAGGCAGGTTTAAGCTTTTACCAATCAAGATAAGATCCAGGTGAAGCTTATCCATCCAAAGGAAAAGGTAAAGCTAGAGCTAGTGATTGATACTGTTTTTTATACTTAAACTGAGCTAGCTGAACCTGGGATACTCTCTCTCGCTAGCTAGAGTTCCTGGGCTGTTAAGCTGTGAACCGCACCTCGTCCTGCGATTGCGCCAGCATCCTTGCCTCGTGCTAGTTCGTGCGCTGGAAGCTGTTCAAGCTTTCAATCTGTACGAGGAATACTTAACCAATAGATCGTGAAACATTGTATCGTGTGAACTTAACCCATAGATCGTGAACCAAACAATGGATTGCGAAGCTGAACCTCCTGATGAACCATTAATGGGTTGTCCAAGTGTTACCCGATGCTGCTCAATCAAACCTGGTCTAAACGGAAGTTGTCCAAAAAAAGTGGTTAACCATACCTGTGCTCGCTAACCCTGGTCGAAACAGAACCATTCGAACCTGAACCTCGTCTACCAAACAATGGCGAAGCTGAACCTCGTTCACCAGAGGATAGAGTTCTCGTACCTCGTGAAACAATAGCTAATGGAAGAGGAAATGGAAATAGCTAAGCGAAGCCCACCAAGTGGAAGCGGAGCGAGGTGAAGAAACTATGCCCATGAAGAATAGCAAAGTGAAGCTTATCAAGCCAAAGGATAAGGAAAAGGATGCGTAAGCAGGCTTGACCAACGGGAAAGGAAAAGCAAAAGGTAAAGCTAGTGATTGATACTTTGACTGGTACTAACTGGGAGCTAGCTGAACCTCGTCTCGTGCTGCTTCTATCGCTAGCTGTTAGGCTGGTCATCATCCATAGCAATTGGTATGGTCAAAGCTGTAATGCAATAGAAGTTGCCCCGTCAAAGTGGGCCGAACCAAGCTGTGAAACAGTGTATCGTGCAACAAGTGCCAGAGCTAGCAAACCAAGCGGAGCAATAAATAGGTGTAGCCATCTCAAGGTGAAGCTAGTGTCACTGAGACTTATTAACTTATTGAAACTGAAACAAGAAATAACTCACCGAATCTAGGTCTTCGACCCTTACAGACACTATCGGAACAATAATGAAAACATCTAAGCCATCGAACCAATCTATCCGTCCAAGCTATCCTTCCTAGCAAGAAATCTCACTTCCTACTGAGACTGATTCACTTAACTGAACCATCCAAGCTATCTAACCCACTACTGCTTCTCGCTAACCCATTGTCCAAGATGAAATGGTCTAACCCGAACCGGTGGCACACGAACAAGCTATCGAGAAAGAACCGTCCAATACCTCGTAGCGCACCTACCCCGTCAAAGTCAAACATCAATGGAACACCATCACTGCTACTGCCACTTTCACTACCCTTCCTAACTCTTACTTACCATAATCGCTACGCTCACTGAACTCATATCGCTAGCTAACTGAGCTACGTAACGCTCTTACACAAGGTCCGTTCCACTTTGCTGTTCAACTGTGCTCTGAAAGTACAGCCAGAAGGAAAGCTATCGTCAACTGTGCTCTGGAAGTATTGATTGTGAGACTGCTTAAGCTACCGCCTATGGCTGGATCGAATTGAAATGAGTTCTTCCCCTCAATCAAAGAGCTAGAAGGGACTTCAGATTTATTCCCCTCAATCGATCAATCACTCAGGACTGAAACTTGTCCGTGATTCCAGTTATGAATGAGATATGTCATTATGCATTCATTCGTTATATACGTAATTACGCTTACGCAGATCATGCATATATTATATATGTAATTATGCTTTTTCTTGCTTGCTACAAGAAGGTGGGGCTCGAGGCACTTCGTTAGGCTGTAAAAAGGTGAACCTCCGCCACGGTCAAATGGCCAATCTCGGAGGGTGAAGTAATGTGCGAGGAAGGACCCGGTAGGGGGAAGGAAACCGCCATTCTTCTCTTGTTTGCTTGTGCTCCGGCCCTTGCTTGACGTTAGGAAAGCAAGGGCCGGCCATCCTCCTATCCCTGAGCCCGGGAACTCCACTATATCTTCCTCTCCTTAGATTGGGAGCCTGCTTACGCATCCTCTCCTCTCCCTCTCCTTAACAGTCGAGCACCTAAAGGTCCTTATGGTCGAGCACCTAAAGGTCCTCTCCTCTCCTTATCAGTCGAGCCCCCTAAAGGGTCCTTAACAGTCGAGCCTGCTTGCGCATCCTTAGATTGAGAGCAACTAAAGTTCCTCTCCTTAGATTGAGAGCCTGCTTACGCCTCCTCTCCTTATCAGTCGAGCCTGCTTGTGCATCCTAAAATGGCAAGAATAGGCCCGGTAGTGTGAGCCTGCCGAACTCTCGACTATAAGGAGAGGGACTCACTATTCATATGGTGAGGAGAGAAAGATGTTCAAACCTCCGCCAAAGCATATATTCTCTATGTCATTATGCATTCATGAATTATATATGTCATTACGGCAACATCTGAATCTCTATTTTATGAAGCCGCAACTACCACATGCTCATATATAACTAACTACGCCGTATCTAGCAACCAAGCTACTTACGGAGGCGGCTTATCCACCTTCTTAGAATGTTTATCCCTATGGCGCTGCTCCCTTCATAGTTTCTTATCAGACTTCACCTTAGAACCATGTGTAGGGTGCTTGAACTGAGGAGGTCTTTTCATTGGAGATTCAGTCATAGGGCTCCTGACTGGTGCCTTCAGCTCCTGTTTAGACTCAAGACGAGCAATCCGCTCCAGCAGCTCCTGATTCATCTTAATCAGACGAGCAATCTGCTCCTGCAGCTCCTGATTCATCTTAATAAGACTCTCAATCTGCTCCTGTTTCATCTGATCCTGATCCTGCAGCTCCTCATTCATCTCAATCAACCTATTAATCTGATAATGCTGCTCCTCAGTCAGCTTAGCCAGACTATCAATCTGCTCCTGTTTCATCTGATTACTCTTCATTATATTATAAATCATCTGATCCTTCTCATTATTACTCTTCATGAGATTATCAATAATATCATCCTTCTCTTGCATTTTGAGGGAATAAAATAGAATATCCGTTTCGTCTTGGCAGGAAAGGTGAGCAAAGGAAAGAGAAGCAGGGCAGGTACCCATTATCAATCATCGATACGACCCATCTCCACATTCATAGGCAACGGAAAAGAACAAGGCAGGGATGGAGAGACAGAATGAAGCTACCGGGCGAAGGATGCTTAGCCAGAAGTTGATTCAAGAAGATGGGAGTTAGCCAATTCTACTCGCTACCGGTCTTGGTAATGGTGACATTATATCACAGCTTGAAGACCGGGCGGGGGATGACTGAATGAATGCCGGATAACACTCCTTCGCCCCCAAGGGATTTGGATGGAGCCGAGCCGAAGCTTCTTAACTCTGCCACCCGCACCTAACACCCAAGATCGAGCACCAGAGCAGCTCATAGCAACGTACCCAAAATCATATTGATGTGATGAGTTCATATTCTCCAGATTCTACCTTTCAAAAGGTCACTCTACCCGCCCGGGGGGTGATGGAGCAACTTATGCCGTTTAGGGACCTTCTTGAAGATTCGACATATCGACAATCGTTTCGGTTCGAGACCTTGTGCCCAAAAGCCCAATAGAAGGATTAGTTCTAAAAGGTCCGTCCTCTGAACCCGGATTCATTATATAAAATGCATTTATTTATTCATGTTGGTTGCCTTGCGAAGAATACCAAGACTGCTCGCATTCCCAGATGCGGGAGACAGTGAAGGGGGTTTCAAACTTGTCATTGAAGGAGCGAGATTGCCAGTAGAGGGTTTATAATGGAGTTATTTAGAAAGCATACCAGCGAACTGATCACTCGCTCGAAAGCAAAACCCGCTAGCTTAGCAACATGACCCCACTGATTATACCATTAATAATGATCCTTCGAGAGCATCACCAAACCCGCTACTGACCGCTGGAAGGTCTGATTGATTGGGGTCCTTACACCGGAAATGATTTCTTATCGAAGCGCACGGAGAGTGTTTATCGAGAACGTGCTGTCAAGCAAGGCGATGCTTACACGAAACTATCATTTGGAGTTGGAGGTTACTTACGTATTAAAATCCACTGCTGGTATTCCTATCTATCTGGCCTACGCTGATAAGCTTTTCTTTTCTGTGGTTCCGAAACAATAATTTATCTACTGAGCATGGGGCTAGGAGGGATAGATGGACAGATCAGCCTCCTCGTCTGGTCGCTGAATCAAGATATCTCCGGGCGGGCATAATCCTTCTCCTTCCCTTACTGGGACTACCAGACTAGCGTGAATGAACCAAAGTGGCTAAATGAAACATGGAGTTTCAACGTACGATCCAAGTGTGGTTCCTGTGCCACTTCCATAAGCATCTACTGGCAAAGCATCTACTGGCAATGTTGGTTGTCTTCATTCATCAATCCGTATCTGGAAGCTCGTCCCCCCCGCCCCGACAAGAAGAGAAATAGTGATCCCTCCCTTATTTCATTCCTCAACCTCAAGCAAGTGGTTGGTTTGGAAGCCCATCCAACAAGGCTCTCTGATAGACCATCATCCAGTCCAGCCATGTAATCCAGCAATCGTGAAAGCATGGGAAGCAAATACAATTTATCCCTAGGCTAATTTGAAATGAATCCGGTGCTTCTAAGATAAGTAAGTAGCAGTACCCACTCAAACCTCTATTGTGAATTTTATGAATGGTTTCATTTATAGGGAAACAGAGGCAGAAGGGAAACAGATACAGATAGGGAAACAGACAGGTTAGCACACAAATTAGGCATACAAAGGCATATTTGCATACTGGCATATTGGCGGCATATTGGAATACAAAAATATCTATCCTTGTTAGTACACAAATCAGGCATACAAGAGCAGATCTGTCTACCGCCTACCGCCTCCTTCTGTCTACAGATAGGGAAACAGATAGGGAAACAGAAAAGGATAGGGAATAAAGGTCCTAGAGAAAGGTCCTAGAGAAAGGCCCTTAAACAGACCGGCCCTTCATCTCTTTCCTTGGCCCAGAGAAGAAATACTCTGAATGGAGGCACAGCTTCGCCTTCCTGCCATTGACTCGTATCCGCTACTGAATCATACCGAACCAGCATACGAAGGTGGTGTATGCCGTTAGGCGCTTTAGCTTTCCCGGCACCTGTTCCTTAGCTCCAGAACCGCTCGTCGATGTGTTCACCACCGTATACTTAGTTCTTGTCGGGTAGTGCTTGCCCACACTTGGGAACGAGAGGATAAGACCGCGAACACATAGGCAAGTAAGAAGGCAAGCCCCAACAACGCCTAAAGAGGACGGGTGAGACCACACGGGAAATTGAATTGAAAAGTTATAGGCAAAATATTTCATAATCGTATTAAGCATTTACCTATAAGTGTAAAGTGATTAATATAATAATATATTAACCAACTATTTCCTTCTGTTAGTAGTGACCCACAATTATCTCTTCCTTCCATTACTGATGCCTAACTCAATTCGTTCATTCCATCCTTCCTATGTTATACCCTCCCTACGGCTATATACTCCCTTCCCCACGACTAACAACTCCCTACATTCTTGGATGACCTTTATGGATCAACACACCTTCGAAGTTGATTCTCCACCAATGTTGATTCCCCGCTACCACGTTAAGGCCTTCGTTACAATTACCACGTTAAGGCAAGGCTCACGTTACAATTTCCAATATATATATATATATATATAATTGCCATCTCCGTGCCGCCGTTAGTTACGGAGAAGGAGCAACGGAGAAGTAACTATTATAACACTATGGAGGTATCTAAAAGTATAGGCCCAGAACCTCAGGGAGGAAGCCCCTATCTATCAGAGGAGGACCTGTATAGTCTTTTGGACCACCCGTAGGACCTGGAGCAGTAGGACGACCTGTTGCAGTAGCAGTTGGAACAGGATAAAGGCCAGTTGGATCTGTAGAGGAAGTTGGATCGACCTGTTGGAGGAGGCTTACCCACCAGGGACTACACGAATCATATTGTGTTACTTACGTTGATATACAGTTCGAGGAGCAGAGTCCAATTTTTTATGTGTAGGAGTAAGTAGTTGGAGGATGATTAGGATTCTGACAAACTGCCTGGATTTATTTGATTGATTGCCAGTCTTATGTATAAGAGGGGTGGTCCGGTACCACGGACGGAGGGACAACTGATAGAACCTCGACGGATGGAGCCAACAGAGAGCACCAGTCATGGCAGTCAACAGTCTTTGACAGAAGGGCCATTGCCAGCCAATTGCCTCATTACCAGCCGGGTCATTGCCAGACAGTCATTGAAGGGCATTGCCAGCCAAGTCTTACCAGGAAGTCCTAGTCATTGCCAACAGAGAGAGCCGATCATTCCCAATCTCATTGCCAGTGCTCATTGCCAGGGAATATTCTCAGAATGAATAAATTGCTGTAACCTTGTAGGACGGGAAGGAAGGAGTATCGAACCTATCAACAGATGATGCCATTCATGAAACAGATGCCTATCACCTTTAGCCTTGGACTTCACCTTTTGCCTTCATCAAGAGAATCAACAAGGGCAACAGAAAGGAGGATTGAATTAGCCTTTTGCCTTTCAACAGATGACAGGTACAAAAGTGAAACAGATGCCATCTTTTCCCAAAAGCCAAGAGCATATAACCCTTAGCCTTACCTTCAGACAAGTCCTACAAGCCTCACCTAACACTAGGACGGAATAACCAGGAGCCTTTTGCCAGATGCCTTGAATCTTGGAACCTTTAGACAGAAGCCTTTACCCTTTTCCCTTTTGCCAGAAGCCAGAAATAACCTTTTATAAGAGCAAGACGAAAACAAAAAGTAATAAAGGTCCGGAGGGCTTGCGCTTCTGAGGGCAAGGGAGGCCTGTTTGTTTCTAAAAAGAAGAAAGTTCCCACCACCAACAAGCAACATCTGACGAATCCACATACACCACACACAGCAAGGGACAGCACAGGTAAGGGGACACCCGCATAGCCAACATAGCCCCGCTGAATAAGCATAGTAACTCCCACCCTACCAGCCAGAACCGAATGAGCATACCAGCCGCCAAGCATAGCTACTGACCCCCCCTCCCCCCTAACTACAGCCCCCCTATGAGGGCCGGGTAACGCCTATGAGGGATTTGTAAAATAGAAAAAGGTGAACCAACTCTCGAGAGTACTTATTGGCTCGACCTACATTTACGCAGTGAGAAAACTATTACGCGGTGATAAAGCATTCAACTTTAGGCCAGGTTCATTGATAGCCAGTTCATTTATATTGGATTCTCTTGATTAGCACCCACTTGATCGGTACTCATGGTAGGATGGTTTTTATTGGCACTTCATGGTAGGATGAGAGGATGGTTTCCCCATAACTCTTTTCTTTTTTCTTGAAAAGCCGAAGCATATGATGGACGAGTCACAGGGTAACGAGTCAAGGGTGGACTGTAAGTGGCGATAGAATGCGTTAGAAGGTAAATTGAGACAGTTTTAGACATTCGCTTAAGCTCCTTTGCTCAACCTCTTTACTTAAGTTCCTTCGTACCCAAAGTTGGAATGTGAAGTCTTGATGGCGTATAACCACTTTTCACGTGAGCCTACTTTATCCTTCAAGCGGTAAGCATCCTCAATTCTTCAAGAAGTGAGCATCTTTCTTATTACTTGATTATTGATTGAGTATCTCTTTCTTATAGTGCCCCCTAACCCTGCTTTATATTGCTTTGCGAAAAGCGGGGTAATCAAATGAGTGGAGACCAAAGCAACATATATATATATATATATATATATCTTTTTTTGCTTATTGGGCCAAGTGAGAGTCACAGGTTCCAAAGAGCAATTCCTCCCGTCACAGGTTCTAGAGAGCAGAGTCATTCCTCCTTCCTTATAGAAAGAAACTATTCCTGCTTATAAACCATTCATTTAGTTGCTTTCGTATAAGCTTCTTTTGAATAAGATTAAGAAAAGACAATATATCTTATTAGTGGTTGGTACTGACTTAACTACTTTCTTTCATTAGGTGAGCATTCGTAAGCGTAAGGCGTACTAGCCGTCAGATAGGGACCTTTACAAAGCTTGATTTATTGATTGATTCGCCTCATATATATTGATATTGATAACGTACTTTCACCAATCCTTATTTGAAGGGACGATGTGTACTTTCATCAGCATCCTCATAGTTAATTCAGGGTAGGATACTAATAGCACTGATGATTGCTTAAATGACTTGCCTAGCGAGCATATTTCTATTTATACCAATCTATATAAAGCTGGACCGTTCTTTACCTTCAGGCAGGGTCAGGTGAAACAGGCTCAGCTGAGGTAGATTCAAGTGAGACAGGTGAGGTGGGTCAGGTAGAGATCGCAATAACATATATATATATATATATATATTTTATTACTAGTACTTACCTAATCACTTTCATTCAAGAGTGAGCCATAAGCGTAGAAGGTAAAGACCAATTAGACCTGCCTATGTAGGGCACCCTAACTCATCCATCGTCGTCATTGCATTCACTTGAGGTAATAAGGATCCTCATTGTAGCGCCTATTCTCTTTAGTAAGAAGCGTAAGATAAGGGAAAAAGAAATGAAAAACCCTATCGGGAAGGACCCTATCGGGAAAGAAAGGCACTGAACCTGACGGAACACAGTTACTACTGAGCTGCTGAACCATAAGCACCTGTATAAGACAGGACAGTAGGAATCCCAACAGCACTACAAGCAGAGACAGCTTGCCTACCCCCTTACCAATGGTATTAACCCATTAGACATAGACATGAGGTAATTTTTTATAGGCTCACCCATCGGAGAGAATTCCCCGTTACCAGTTGGACGTGACCAGCCGTAGATCCCCCGTGCCCAGGAATTAGGTGATGGTTATCCCACGTTTGTTACCTGTCCTGTTCTCATCCCCCATGCCAAAAGCTAAAGCGAAGAATAAGTCCCCTGAGCGTAAGCGAAGAAGCTAGAGAGGTTTTTTTTTATCCATTATTTGAACAAGAGAAAGCCCAGAGCTAAAGATTGCATATTCAGATGACAAATTACTACAATGGCAAAGTGAAGCATAGAGATGCGAGTATAAATTGATAACTGGTCACGTACAAAAGGTCATGGGGGATTGAGCGCTTAGATTGAGCACTGAGCAGGGGTTCAAGCAATGAGACTTAAATGCTAAGCTGCACCTTTTTTGCTCATACTGCCGACTGGAAAAGACTAGCATCAACACCTGGATCACCTCTTGGATCGACTACCAGCATCGCCACCTGTAGACAACTGGGCATGTACAACTGGGTATCGGTAATGGTGTCTGCTGCAGGTTGAACCGATAGAACCAATATAAGTAAGAGCATTTCTTTCCACTTGTGTCCCCTTAGCTCTAGCGAATAAGCTCTTGTCTCCATTATTTGAATGACGTTCCGTGCCTTAAGGTCTTAAGGTAAGTAAGTTACTAAGTCTCCATTCTTGTCATTTTCAACTAGTTCCCTTCCTTTCCTTTCTCCCAGAGCCTGAAGCGAAGAAGATAAGTATGGTAACTAGGTATTAACATAGCTTTAGCTCGTCGCTAACGCTGTCAACTTCGACCCTTCCTTTTTATATTATTAGCTAGCGTGACAAATTGATAAACAACCAGTAATCGTTGTTGCCATAGATCAGAGCCCCTCATTGCCAGAAGTAATTGACAGATATAGGGTCACCGATAGATAGAAGCCAGGAGATAGTCAGAACCCAGTTGGCATTGCCGAGAGATAGACGGGGAATTACTTTTCAGGGAGTACTTTGATTTTATCATTGTTGATAAACCCCTTCCCTTCTTGTCATAGTTCCCATCATAGCCAGTGTTGTACATTGCTGAGTCCCTTGGCGTAGTCCCTCCTAGTAAAAGTACCCACAGTCATATTGAGGATTCAACAGACATAAAATCAATACATCGCAATAATCTATCATATCGCGCATCTTTACGTTTACCTTTTCCATTAAAGAGGTGATCCTCCTTGCACTAGGAAGCGCAAGCCCCTCCGGGACCTTCCCATTCCCTATCCCATTCCCTAAATAAACAACCAGTGGAATCCATGTTTGTTTTGTTGTGGGACCGACCAGATTGAAAAACCTTTTCCACCATATTGGTGTTTTTCCCGCTCCGCTCTTCATTTTGAGGGGTTCGAGGAAGGAATCCAACATCATCGGGGCACATAAATGGATTTTCTTATTACTGAAATAGGCCCTTTAAGTTCGTTTCTCTACAATAACCAGGATTCCCTTGCCCCTTCATCATAGCGTATAGAGTATATGAAGGAAGGAACCCATGCCGCCATACGAGGATACAATGGCTAGACATACGTGTTGCTACAGTTAGTTAGGGAGTTTAATAGCAGTTAGTGGATGGGGCAGGGGGCGGGCCAATCAAAACTATGTACGGTGAATATTTACTATGTGCATGGATGGGACAGAGCTATTTGCTGTTATACCTTGCCAAGAGTGATTTACTAAAGCTCGTTATATATGATGCACCCGCTTAGAATCATACATACACTCATAGACAACCACCAGTCATTGACAGTTATCATTGCAGGTAGTCGATCCCAAGAGGCAACGCCTTCTTTTCTTTTTGTGAACCAATAGCCCATCCCCGCCCGTCATTGCCAGTCTGCCAATAGTTGATCCACTCGATGTTAGTATTCAATGAAGGTGCGAAGCCGCTTGTTCCCTCCGGGGGGCAAGGAAGTGCCAGGTTTCAATGCCAGGTTTCGATGTCTTCTTTTCCATTTTGGAACCAATAAGGAGGTTGCTAATAGCCAGTGGTTGCCAATAAGGAGGAAGTGGGAAATGCTTGCCTGGAGAGATCTTGATTTAGGGCCCATATTCTTCGAGAGGGGTGGTCCAACGGCCCATATTACTTAGGGGCGAATGACAGCTTGAGCATTGGCAGCCTTACTGATCAATACGGAACAGGAGTTATTACGGCTACTCATAGGGAGGGGCCTAATCTACAGGGGACTAATAAATGACTCAATGGGCCTAATCCATGGGGCTACTCCTACAGAGACACATAAAGGTACACATAGGGGTAGGTTACACAATGATGTTACCCGATGAAGTTACGTTATATGTTGAGGTTATATGAGGTTACACAATGAGGTTGCACATTTAGTACTCATTCAGATCCATTGAGTTAAACAGATTGGATTGGATTAGTCTGATGATGAGATGCTGGCCGGAAGGAGCGGACAGAGGAAAAACTAATTAGTCTTCTGAGAGAGGCGCACCGGCACTGATTGATTCAATTTATTCAATTGATTGATAACATAGTTTGAGGTGAGTAGCTCAAGGGCCAACAGACGGAAACAGCATACATCAGAGATGGTTTTGGCCAATGGATGGACAATTCACTTCTGGGTAACTTACAGAATCACAAATCTATAGGTAACTTACTGTTATGTCCTTCTCTCTTGGGTCAGTTTCGCTCCTTCCGTTGGCTCCACGTCACACTATGTTGTCCGTCGATTTCATGAATCCACCAAATGAATTGAAACTCATAATCGGTGACCACCTCCCTCACAAACATGCTCGGTTCATAAGTCAGGATCCGTCCGTCGTCCCACTAATATCGAAGACCTCCCTACCCCGGCATCTTAGTCCCGCCGGGTTTTTCAAAGAGTATCAAATGAAAATAACTAAAAGGTCCTTCCTTCTTCGACAATATGTGTCCTTCCTGTGTGGTATCCTCCTTCCATCCATCCTTACGCGTATTGGGCTCTCCTGGGTGACGGTGGAAGGCAGGCGTACTGAACGCGGGTATGGTAAGTGGTAATGTGATAAAGTGGGGATGGGGGAATGCGAACGGAATGGGGATTGACTGGGGAATGTAAGAATGGGAGACTGCGTATTGAACGGGGCTTGAACAAAAAAAACTATGTATAACTGACTGAATCACAACTATGACGGATCCTTCCTTCTCTATCGGGTAAGTTTGTATCCTTCCGGAGCGCCCCACCAACCACATTGAATGCAGGTGCGGATTGAAAAGAAAGCGGGTATGCGGGAGAACGGGAGGGAGACTGGTATGCGGGCGGGATGCGGTATGCAAATGAATGGGGGAAAGCGTTTGTATCGGGGAATCTAGGGAATGCAGGTGAATCAGGGGAACGCCTTTCTTGAAAGAGAAAGGGTCAGTAAGGTTGAATTATATATGTTATTATACAAGGGCTCATCAACTTCTCAAAACAGGTGAATCGTAAGTAATGATCGCCATGGATGGATCCATTCGAGGTACGTGTGTTCCATAGCATTAAGTGAGGTCGAGGTATGGCTGCTATGGGCTATGATTGGGAATGAGGGTCTATTTTCCGGGTATTTGAAACGGGGGCTATCTATCGGCAACCATCAATCGGTACCTCCTGGGAATGATCGACTGGATCGACTGTTTCGCCTCTTGGGATTGAGTAAATAGAAACCTGGCATTGAAAGCGTGTAGTACTGGCATTGAGTACCGGCATCGACAGCATCGAGTAGCATCATTGAGTACCAGCAGCATGGACTCTCGACTTCCGGATCACCACCTGGATCAATATTTGAGTTTGTTGGCAGACCCCCTGAACCCCAGACTTTATAATAAGAAATGCGTTCTACTGCCCTTTTTTGGTTGTTGACCGAGGCATGTGGTGAAGGTGATTCCGGTATGTGGGAACTTGGGGGCCATCTCCTCTGCCGTATGGCGATGGGGTACATCTCTATTGCATATGATAGGGCAGCACTTGGCTAAATAAATATCACGTCTGTGAACAACTTGTCTT
>JABXJQ010000043.1_pt1 | contig 15785 bp, 20 predicted proteins | sample 7436221 | NCBI WGS metagenome assembly JABXJQ01 (sample SAMN14395755, study PRJNA613071) | wetland metagenome | isolation source: water sample H0 from high-altitude wetland | place: Chile: Salar de Huasco, high-altitude wetland | collected 2015-11-10
CGTCCTCGGTGAATTCGGTCTTGCGCACCTTGTCCTTGTAGGTATCACCCTTCACGACCAAGACGCGCCCCGACTTCGAACGTACAACACCGGAGATTGCGCCGGCGGCCAGGGCCAGGGCGAGGTGCCAGCGAGAAAGCTCGCGGACAGGGGCTCGGGGTTGAAGGCCGGCCTGACCGAAATGCAAGTTGAAGTCGGGCCAGAGGCCTCGCAGCCGCAGAATCTCGGAGGCGAATTGTTCCGGCTCCAGGGTAATGCGGTAGAAGTGCTCCAGCTCGCTGGCAACTGACGGAATGAGGTACGACTCCCATGGCCAGGAGGCAGGGATCTCCTCGGCCAGTTGCTGCCCAGCGCCGATCGCCTGCAGGCGGGACCTCACCTGGTTGGTGGTGGCCCGAGCCAGGTCTTGCCGGCGTACGCGAATGCCGAAGATCACCACCTGTTTGAAGGTTGGGTCTGCAGCACCGTATACACGCAGTTCGGCGAAGTGGTTGCTCAGCCATCCTGTGAACTCGTCGTCCAGCACGTAGTGAGGAACGATGAGCACCATGACGCCGCCGTACTGCAGAAGCGGGAGGCAGCGTTGATAAAAGGCTTTCTCCAAGCGCCGGCGGCCGCTGCCTTGGTACTGGGATGCACCGGAGTGATCCGCGACCAGGTCACCGTAGGGTGGGTTGAGCCAGAGCAAGCCGAACGACTGGCGGCTGATCAAGGTGTCGAAGAGGTCGCTGTGCAGCACCCGGTCGAGCAGGCCACGCGCGTGATCCGCGCGTTCGCGATCGTACTCGACGGCGAACGCTTGGACCTGGTCGCGGCCTAAGAGATGAGCCGCTTCAGCAAGGGCAACACCCTCGCCGGCACAGGGGTCGCAGATCCTCATCCTGCCCGAAGTGGCGGGAGTGAGTGCCTGCAGCGTGCGTTCAAGAGTGATTTCATCGGTGGGGTAGTAGCCGTTGCGGGCAAAGTTGCGCGCCAGGCGCGGAAACATGAGGGCCATAGAGTGTCCTTTGAGTTGGTGGATGAGCTCAGGCAGGCGCCTGAGCTTCAGTGGTGAGTACGCCCTGGCGAATCAGCTCTCCGAGAGTAGGCTCGAGCACCTCGAGCTTCATGGCGAGTCGCCAGGCGCAGACATTGCCGATCGCTCCAGGGAGGGCGATCAGCATCTGGTGCTGGGTGAGTACCTCAATCACGGGCTCGCGCCAGTGGGAGAGAAGGGGGAGTGGGCAGGTCTCGATCACCAGCGGCCAGAGTCGATGGTGTGGAGCTTCATTGCGCTCCAGGAGAGCGAAGGCGAAGTGATTGGCTTGGTCGGGAACAGAGGCGCGTCGATCGAAGAGCCAGAGGTGCAACATGCTGCCGAACAACGTCCCGCGGAATTGCCGTGTGGTGCGCTTTTCCAGCAGGTCCTGGTTGGGGAAGACGGGAATGCTCCGCCCGTCGACGAGAATGTGAAACTGCTCAAGGCCATTCTCTTCCCGGCCAAGTGTGAGCCTGGCCAGAAACTCCTGTAGTGCGGTGTCACGACCCCAGGCCGACATGAACACCAGGTTGCGCTGTTCGTCGCACACACAGGCGTCGACGTACAGGTCCGGGCATTCCTCGATCTGAAACAAGGGGGATGGGTGCATGATGGCCTCCATTGTGGAGGCGTCCGTCCCAGAGGGCGGAAACGCCCCCCGGGGTGGTCTGGTGGTTAATTGAAGGTCCTGGTGAGCGGATCGAAAGCCACACTGTCTTGTTGGTGCAGCGGGCCGTGACCCTCGAGGAATATTTGGATCCGGTACTGGTCGCGGAGACGTGTAGCAGCCTCAGCCTGGTCCAGTGTGAGGTCCAACTCTTCGATGAAGAAGTCGACGAGCTCCTCGTCAGTCGACACCTCGTTGTTGGACAGCTGGTCCTCAATGTTGGCGAGGGTTTGTTTGCTTAAGTTGCTGAACATGGCGTTCATGGTGGTGCTCCAGGTAGATAAATGGAGCCCCCGAGGAGGCCCCTCAGGGTGTGTGGTTCAGGTTGACTGCGGCAGTGGTCTGGCAGGGCGCTTTAAGGCGAAGCCCTGGTCCAGGTTTGAGTTTTGAAGTCCATGGTAAAACCGAGCTGGTCCAGCCGCGTGCACTGGGCGCGCAGCCGCTGCCGGTCTACGGTGGTGTCGAGCCTCACGGTTTCGCTCAATGGCCACACCGTGCCAAATAGCTCGGCATCGATGTCGTTCGTGCTCGGTGGCGCCGCTGGACTCATCCCGAAGGGCTCATCCGAGGCGAGGGCATCAGTTTGGGGCTGTGGCGCCGGCGTGCTTGGAATCCGACGTGACGGTATCGGTGTGGGTGGTGGCCCGTCCTCTTCAAGAGGGTCAGGGACGTTGGTTGGCAGGTGTTCTTCGTCTTCGCGACTGAGACCTGTGACATCCTCCAGGGTCATGCCCTCGAGCTCAGCCCTGATCTCAACAACGAGTCGACCGCCGTGTGAGTAATACGATGGGCGAATCTGCTTGATCGCGAAGTCACCTCGGTATTTTCCCTCCTGGTACTGATCCAGAAGAGCATCCTTGATGGTGAACTCACCGATCGAGGTACTGAGGCGGCCGACGTTGAATAGCCCGAGTCGGCCGGAAATGGTGCGGATGGCCAACTGGCCGGTGATTGAGATCATGTGCGCTCCCCGTAAAGCATGGGGAACTCCCAGCGGGCGTTCCCCGCGAGGGTGGAAGGTGGTCAGCAGTCGAACAGTGGCAGACCGTCGAGAACGTTGCTGTTGGGGTCGATGACCAGGAACCTCACTTCAGCCTGAGCGGCAAGAGTGAGCACCCGGATGGTCTCCTCGCTGAAGCCCTCGGCGGTTTGCAGAGCTTGAAGTGTCGACAGTTCGTACCCCCAGTACTGTCCCAGATGTTGGTCGGTCCAGGGCGTACTGAGAAGTTTGAAGCCGATGGCGTCACTGTCTGGCAGGGTGAAGCACTCGAACTGAAGCTGAGCTGTATCAGCAGTTTCAACGAGTACCTGCAGCTCCTCCCAGTCCTCCTCGGGCAAGTGTGCAGAGGCGATCTCGAACGCTTGGCTGCAGCAGGGATGAGGTACAGATTGATCGCCGGCAGCGATGTTGAAGGGGTTGGGTGATTGTGCCATGTGGCGTGCTCCTGGTTGAGAGGAAGCCACCCCAGAGGGTGACCCCTCTGGGTGATTAACTGGCTGTGTCAGGCGGAGTCTGCAGTGGGCTGCAGCTGAATCTGGATGTAGGCAGGCTCGTTCTCGGGGGTGACGACTCGCAAAGCGAGGGCAACCCAGTCACGTTGGCGGCCAGTATGGCGCTTTGTGTACACGCCGAAGGTGAAAGCCTTGGCCAGAGGTTGCTGCTTGAGTTCTTGCCACGCCGTTTGAACGACGGTGGCGAGGCGTTGGCTCATTTCGGCTACCCGGTCAGGGTTTTCGAGATAGACCGCACGCATCCACGCAGCGTTGTCCAGGACAACCGGAAGGGTGAGGTATGCCTCGGACGAGGCGGAGGGTATGGACATCAGAGGTCTCCAGAATGAGCGAGGCCTCAGTCCGCGAGGGATGAGATCCCCGCGGGTAGGTAAAGTAGAAGGCACTCCATCACTGAGTGATGTGATCGCGCTGCCGAGTGCTAGGCGATCTTGGGTGGGTTGGCGCAATGCGCTGGAGCCTTAAACCCTGGCTCCGGGAGGCACTGTCAACGACAGTGAACCAATACGGAATTCGTTGTCCGGGCTGTAGGCAGAGGCCTCACAGTTGCCCGGTGACTGCTTTGAAAGTCCCCCCGAAGGGATACCCTTCGGGGTGGAGGACTGGTGATACAGGGTGGGTCAGATCATGTCTTCGTAGATGTCTTCCCAGAGGTTGGAACTAGCTTCCTGTACAGCGCGGTAGTGCTCATCATCGAGCTGGAAGCCTTGCCGTTCTGCCTCACGTTTGAACAACTGGTCGTGAGGAAAGGTGAGAGCTGCATATTGATCGCGCAGCGTAGTGAGCAGGCTCATCTCGTACAGTTCGAAATATTGGCCACAGCGATCCAGGGCGAGTTTCGAGCTTGCTTTGATCGAGTCCGCGAACCGCCGCTCAAGCACGTCTACACGGATGAAAGCCCCGGCAACTCGTTTCTCGAAGGGATTGGTGATGAACATGACGCCATTGAAGACTTGGGTGGCTTGGGACATGGTGATGCTCCGATGAGGGGTCACCAGCCCGCTCGGGCGATGTACCCGAAAGGTTCAAGTGCTGGAGTTGGTGGTCTTACAGGTCGTTCGGGTCCATGAGGCCCTGGGTGACCCTGAGAATGCGTGTGTTGACCCGAAGATCCTTGGGAGTGACCTTGCCTCGGGCGTAGGCCATGTCAGCTAGGTGGTGGGTGCGGCCGCAGAGCTGCGAATAGACGTCTACAAGGCGATATCTGTCATTCGACAATTCGTCATCCGTTACCGACCAGGACGAGTCGAGGTGAGGAAGCAACGAGATGAAATCGGACCAGGACATGTACGTGTAATCTTGAATACGCGCCCCGTGGTCATCGATCTCGCATCCCAGAGAGGCGAACGAAGTCGAGTAGTACAACCTAGGCTTTTGACCCTGATTCCGTAGCTCCAGAATATCTGAGTGCGCGGTGCCGAAGTCAGGGAAGCACTGCTGAATATCTCCAGCAACAGTGGTGTAGTAAGGCATGGCGAAGTCCTCGGTGAGGAAAACGCCTCCCGCAGGGGATCGGCGTCCCCTGCAGGGTAGGAAGCAAGTTGGTGTGATCAGTGGGTCAGCATGGTCGTGACTGAGCTGGCTTTGCGGTTGAGGGCATCGATAACGAATGTAGTGGTCTAATGATTCCGGACACCCATTTAGGCGAGAATGCTCGCCACAAAGAGGTGTCCGATGACCAAGCAACGTCGTTCCTTTACGCCCGAATTCAAGCGCGAAGCTGCCATCCTGGTCCTCGACCAAGGCTATAGCCACGCCGAGGCAGCCCGTTCCCTTGGGCTGGTTGAATCAGCCCTGCGCCGGTGGGTGAGCCAGCTTCAGCAAGAACGGGGCGGTATCACTCCGACCAGCAAAGCGTTGACGCCTGAGCAGCAAAAAATCCAGGAATTGGAAGCCCGAATCAATCGTCTGGAACGGGAAAAATCGATCCTAAAAAAGGCTACCGCGCTCTTGATGGCCGAGGAACACGAGCGCTCGCGTTAGTCGATCAGCTTCGCTCCGAGGAGCCGGTTGATCTGTTGTGCTCGGTATTTGAAGTCACCCGATCTTGCTACTACGCATACTGTCGAAAACGCCGATCCCCTGATGCCGAACGGGTGATTTTGCGCAGCCGCGTGAACGAACTGTTTACCCAAAGCCGAAGCGCTGCGGGCAGTCGAAGCATCATGCTGATGATGAAAGAGGACGGCATGCAAATCGGGCGATTCAAGGTACGTAAGTTGATGCGCGAGATGAACCTGATCAGCAAACAACCGGGCTCCCATGCCTACAAAAAGGCCACCGTGGAGCGACCCGATATCCCGAACGTACTTGATCGAGAGTTCAGCGTGGCATCCCCCAACAAGGTCTGGTGCGGTGACATCACGTACGTTTGGGCTGAAGGTCGATGGCACTATCTGGCAGCGGTCATCGATCTTCATGCGCGCCGGGTCGTAGGCTGGGCGTTCTCAACTAATCCTGACGCTGACCTGGTGATCAAGGCATTGGATATGGCCTATGAGCAGCGTGGCCGGCCTCAGAATGTGCTGTTTCATAGCGATCAGGGCAGCCAATACGGCAGCCGGAGTTTCCGCCAGAGACTATGGCGATACCGCTTCACACAGAGCATGAGTCGGCGCGGCAACTGCCATGATAATGCCCCGATGGAACGGCTATTTCGCAGCCTGAAAACTGAATGGATACCGACGGTGGGCTACACGAGCGCCGCTTTGGCTAAACAAGATATCGGTCGTTTCCTGATGGAGCGGTACAACTGGCGGCGACCACATCAGTTCAACGATGGCTTGGCGCCTGCCGTTGCCGAAGAAAAACTTAACGCAGTGTCCGGGATCAGTTGACCACTACAGAAACCACTCAGCCCGATGAAAGCGCACGCACCGAAAACAATGTCGCCGAGGATGACGGCGGCGACCAGGATAAGAAGGTTCAACGCGAACAGAATTTTCATGACTGCCTCCTTGGCAGAAAGTGAAGGCGCTGAAATCAGCGCCTTGATAGGGGTTATGCAGCCTGGTTGGGCTCCTGAGGAAGATCATTACCGAGGTCAGGTTCGAGCTGTTCACCGAACTGGTCGGCGACTGGCTGTCCTTGATTCACGGGTTGCTCAGGTTGATCCTGATTCAACGCTTGATCCACACCAGGTTGTCCCTGATTGTCAGCGGGCGGGGTGACGTTTTTCGGCTTCGCTTCGTACACCAGCTTGCCGTCAACTTTGATCCAGCCGATGAAGAGCAGGCGGCCTTTGAGGCTTGCGCCGGCCTGACCTTTCTTCTCGCCTTTATCATAGGTGAAAGCATCAGCCCAGATGTCGCCGATTCGGAAGGAGACGAGCACCTTCTTTTTGGCTTCAACGGCCTGTTGGCAGCGTTTAACCAGCGATTCTGCCTCGGCACCGACAACGTTGCAGTCGATGTAGGAGTACTCGGCTTTATCAGTTGCACCGTGCAATGCTGCAACGGTGACACAGGTGAAGGGTTTGCCCTTGCGAGGACTGACTTCACGGATACGGTTGAGGTAGCCGATGCCAGTGGTGTGCAGGTCGAAGAATTTGGCTTCGTTGGATTGGTTGGTCATGGTGATTCTCCAGTTTCAATAGTGAAAGCGGAGAAACACTTCGCCCATGGGGGAAAGTATTCCCCGCGTGGGTTGGGATGTAGCAAGTTGGGTAGGCTTCCATCAATCGAGAGATTGATCAATCGCGCTTCCGGAAGCTTGGCGATTTTGGGGCGATCAACACCGCAATGGGTGTAGCAGTCTTTCAGATCATGACTGCTCGGGCTTGGGTTACTGACGACGTCAGCAGCTCACGGTCACAAGGATGGAAACGGAGAAACACATTGTCAAGCCCTGAAAGAAAAAAACCCTCCAGATGGAGGGTTAAGAGGGGGAAATCGACGTTCAATGTGCCCGAAGAATCTTCTGGCACCGCCGTTTGATGTTAGGCCAATCAGCCCACACTGCCATGCCGATGCAGATGAAGAGCAGGGCGGTGAACATGAGGATACCGAATGTAGTGTGGCTCATATCATTCCTCCGGGGTGAGGTAGATGCCTGTGATCCAGATTACAACACCCACCACGAGGGCGAAAGCGGTAAGCAGTCGGCTAGTGCTGAGGAAGATACCCACAAGGGCGGCGGCGACGGCAGTCGTACCGATCTTGCGAAGGTCGTCTGCTACAGCTGCGCGTTTTTTTGATGCCATGGCGTTCCTTTGATCGCCAGGCCCTCACCTTGCCAGGTGGGGTGCCTGGCACTGGGTGAGGTGGGAGAGAGTTAGATCGCAACTGGAGTTATGAGATCGTCCAGCGGGCCCATACGCAGCTCTGGAGCTTTGGCTTTGCTCGGCTTGCGCTGGCGGGTGCGGCGCTTGGTCGGTGGTACCGCTTTGGTGTTGGCATCGAACCACTGGTTCAGGTCAACGCCGCGGCGTGCGAGGGTAGGAATGCGGCAGAGCTCATCCCAGTCGTTTCGGGTGGGCGTTATGCTCGTGAGATGAGCAACAGGCTGGGCCTGGGTTGGGACAGCTGGAGTTGTCCGTTTCATGGAGCGCACGAACTCACGGGTGAGGGTGCCGAGCGCGTAGCCAAAACGGAAGCTGGTCGATGGTACGGATACTGCGGTCATGATGGTTCTCCTGCGGTTTGGAATGCGGAGAAACACTGACCCCAGGGGGAGTGGTTTCCCCGTTGGGTTTACTGCGTGTGGAACACTGGGTTAATCGAGGGCGCTTTCAGTCGACCTCAAAGCAGCCACAAGGACAGGTCAGCCAAGTGAGACCGTGGGCGCAGATACCGTTGTCACGGTCTGCGGCTTCAATCTCGAGCAGCTCAGCCTCAGAAACATAGTCGTATGCATGCCTGGCAAAAGCGAACGCATACTGGACCTCAGCATTGAGGTTTTCTTCGTTGCCGAAGGTTTCTCGCATCCTTTTGCAAAAGTGCGAGCGAACTACTGCCTCATAAGTTGGATAGCGTTGAACCGCCTCGCCGTACAGCTTGCCGACGGAGTCTTCAATAGCTTCCGATGAGGCTGTGCCTTGGTAAACAGGCGCGCCTTCTTCAAGATCGAGTTCAGAAAGTTGGGTCATGAGTGTTTCCTGCGTAGAGAATTGCAGAGAAACACTTTGCCCTGCAGGGAAGTGATTCCCCACTGGGTTTGCGGAAGGAGCTTCTATCGACGGATGTCGATCGGTCGTGCTACCAGAAGCTGAACGACCTTGGGGAGGATCACACGATTGACGTGCTGCAGCATTACGGATCCGAGCTGCATGGGGCATGTTGCTGACGACGTCAGCAGATCACGGCTTAATAATCGGAGTGGGGAGGGGTTGTGTCAAGCGGGAGGGGATGGGAAGGGCGAGAGGGGGAGGGAGAAGGCCGGCTGGATCAGACCTCGAAAGGTGACCCAGCCGTGAATTGAAAAAAAGTTGAAGGAGCCACCTGTGTCGGAATCGTCGATCCCTGGGCATTGATCGTCTCGATTCTCATCACCTGGCCATTCTCGTGGCTTTGGCCAGCAAACGTGAGGCACGCATCCGCGCACAAAAGGAGCCCGGCTTATCGCCGGCGGGCCACCGGCAGGGGGGAGAGTACCCATTGGGTAGCCTGATGGACCTTCGACAAGTCCATCAGGCTACCCAAAGGGAAGAAAAGAGGAGGGGCCACATTACCAATGTGGCCCTTGGATCAAAGAAGCACCGAACCTCTTGAAACTCTATGTGCCTTTGAACTCGATCATCACGAGTTAGACGGCTGCGCGACTAGAGAGAGCAGGGAGACACAGGGAGAGCTTTCAACCAGATCCGCACGCCCTTCCCGGAGCTATAGCGTGCTTACGGTTTGGCGTTGAGGCGAACCACAACACCTGGGCGCTACTGATGACCGTCAGTAGCCAGCGGGGTTGAACCAGAACTGATGTCATTATGGGTTGTACAACGGCCGGGATGCAAGGCTCGTAGGCATTTTCGCACGGCGTCAACGGTCAATAGACCGCAACGACTGCCCCTTCTGGGACTGGCGCTGGAACAGCGATGGCCATGCTCCCTCCCTTCGGCGAGAACAACTGGCCCGACCTCTTAATACCAACCGTCGTGGACTCAGTGCGCTCGCTCAGTGCGGAAGGCAGGCCGGCAGGTACCATTCCGGTGAGGTAGGTGTATGAGATCCCACCTACGACGTATGTGGCGATCCCGCTCTGCTTGGTGTACCAGCTCGGAAGGTTCAGCGATGCGTCCGCCGGCGCTCCAGTGAATCCAGGATTGGTCCGGGCATACTCTGCTGCGGCAGAGCGGTAAACCAGCATGCTCCGGCTGAGGGCATCGATCGTTGCCTGCTCAGAAACGACCTCATCGGTGTGCTGCACCTGGGTGAAGATGCCTCCTGCCACGATCAGCAGGGTCATAGCGATCCAGTAGATGTACATGAAGAAATCCTGAGGATTGAGCGTTGTGGACTATAGTCCGCTGACGATTATAGTCAACAGCCCGAAAATTCTGACCTTTGATCTCGTGATCTCGGGTTGGACTTTTGGAATTACAACCAGACTCTTCGAAGAAGCACAATCATGCATTCGGCATGGTGCTGGCCGAGCTACGCATCGCTCGGGGCATCTCGCAAGAAAAGCTGAGCTTCGAAGCTGGGGTTGATAGGTCGTACATCAGTCTGCTTGAGCGTGGCCACAAATCTCCTACCCTGGATACCGTTTTCAACCTTTGCCGCGCATTGGATACCCGATTCGACCAGCTGGCCACGCTGCTGCAGGCCAAACTGGAAGAGTTGAATGACCCAGGACATGACGCTCGCTGAAGGCTTGACCCTTTATCGACAGAAAGTCTCCGTACTAAAGAAAGGCTTTGTACAAGAAAGTTACCGTATCTCGAGTCTGCTGAAGTCCCAGTATGCCGACAAGAACATGCGTGATTTTCGAAGTCCCGATATCGCTAGTCTCCGCGACCAACGCCTCTCGCAGACCAACCCCAAAACGGGTTTGCCCATTTCGCCATCGACGGTGCGTCTGGAAATGTCGTTGCTGTCGAACGTGTTCGACATCGGCCGGATCGAGTGGGGGGTGTGCGAGTCGAACCCGGTCTCGAATGTACGCAAACCGAAAGCAGCACCCGGCCGTGATCGGCGATTAACCGCTCGTGAGGAGCGCCAGATCATGCGTTATTGCCACGCCCATCCCACACCAGATCTATACGTCCTGGTCGTCCTGGCGATCGAGACGGCTATGCGCCAAGGGGAGCTGTTGAAGCTTGAGTGGGAGCACATCAGCTTACAGCGGCGAATCGCGCACCTGCCCGATACCAAAAACGGATCGAAGCGAGACGTACCTCTGAGCCTCAAGGCTCGTGATGCGTTAATTCAGCTCGGGGCCCGGACGAAGGGCAAGGTATTCGGCTACACCGCCAATGGATTGAAATCGGCCTGGCGCATCATGCTCCAGCGCCTGGAGATCAAGGACCTTCATTTCCACGACCTCAGGCATGAAGCCTGCTCGCGCCTGTTTGAGCTTGGGACGCTCGACATCATGGAAATTGCTGCGATCAGTGGGCACAAGAGTCTCGCGATGTTGAAGAGATACACGCATTTGAAGGCGTCCCGATTGGTCAAAAAGCTCGAGGGAAATAAGCACCGCGGCCAGCAGGTCATCATCAATCACCTGGTTCCTTATCCTGCTGTAGTTTCGGAAACCCCCAGCGGCGTCACGGTGCGGGTGCTCGACTTCGAGGGTGTGCAAGGCGCTGGCCGGACTGCGGAGCTGGCAAAGCGAGTGGCGCAAGATGCGCTACTACGGCATCTCATGGTGTCACTGCGGGACAAGGAACCTATTCCAGCACCCGACCAGTATTTGGAACAGGTCAACGAAGGCGACATAATCATGCTGGACCCTTTGAGCCAAAACCCCCCTCTTGAAGAGGCTCACACTTTTCTGGGTTGATTAGGTGATGCTCAGGGCTGTCCTGACCAGGCGGGCCGGGCATCTCAAGGAGATCCTGTTGCCAATCCGGGGTGTGGTCATCGCCGTCCGCACTTAAGGTAATATTCAGTGACGCTAAGGTTGGGGTAGGTAACTACAATATTACTGTGACCAGCCCGAAGGGAGGCATAGTGTGGGCCAGTGCAAGTTCAAGGAAGACTGGTGATGATGTGTATGCGTACATTTCCATAAGTGGCGCAGTATGTGCACGTGACCGTGGAACAGAACACCAACTTTACAGCTCGCACGACTACTGGGCCTCTGCTTCATGCTCGTTGACAGTGCCTCCAGGGACTTACAGTATCGTCGTGTATGGCACGGTTCAGTCGCACATAACTGTCGCCGAGTTGTGATTGCCAATCCGGGGTGTGGAGAGGCGGTGCCACTGGAAGTTTTAAAGGTTCATACATGTACGGAACTTTTGGTGGCGCCTGCTGGAGAGCAAATCCGGTCTCAGGTAGTTGTAGTTGCCCTCCGGGTTCAACAGCATACTTGTCTGGCCAGGCCTTTCAGTGGTCTCAGTGGGACTCGACCATCGTTGGCTGCTACACAATCAATTAAATGTATCGTGTTGCCAATCCGGGGTGTGGCGATCAGCTGGCGGCGGCAAGGTTCTAACTGGATTTATCTCCCACGGCCAGCAAATTCCTCTGCCAAACGGCAGCGCGCAGGGAAGTTGCACTTGGTCGGTTTCCGATGCCGCCAACCCCCACCCCGCGCCCAGGCCTGATTATGCAGGCGGCAACTACGCTTATGCTGACGCGGACAGAATAGTTACATGTGGCTTCTACGATAAAGGCGCATTCAACCCTGGCGGGGTATGCAGCTATGTAATCGCCTGCAATTAGGCTCCGCCAAGTTCAATTTTTGTAGTTCAACAGACATCGATGCGGCCCTATATGTGCGCATTGAAAATCGCTAATTAGCCTTTGAGCATTGATATAGAGTGCATGGATAACATCCTCCCACAGCGATTGAGAAAGCTGTGTATCCGGAATACCCCGAGGGGCAACTACAACCGCCTGTTAGCGGATTACCCACGTAGCACCCTCCATGCCCAGGGCTGTAGAAATATGACCCTCCCCAACTACCGCCTGAGGCAGCTTTAGTCCACACACCGGATTGGCAATCAAGACTTCTTGTTGATTGCCAGCCAAGAGAAGGAGCTTACTGCGCGTCCATTTACAGCAGCTGATCCGCAAGATGCAGAAGCCGTTGAAGAAGGACTAGCTCCACCATATAACCTGAACCCAAAACGCGTGACATCAGACACTACATGGTCTATTGCATCCGACGCACCTGCGGCGCAAGGCGTAAATGGAAAGAGCCGGGCCGAGGCAACAATAATCTGAGGAGGGGACGCCATTGGCTCGGTGAATAACACATCGGCATACGGCATGGTATTGCATATAGACTCTGATAAATTCATCCAGTAGCTACCGCAAGTCAATGTATAAATCGAGCCGCTCTGTATCTCTGTTGATTCGCCTGGTGACCACACCCCGGATTGGCAAAACACAATTTTAACGGTAGCAGTAGACAACTTGCGTGCCAGAGCCGGAGTAATACCAGTTCCCTCCGCTAAATGTTAATGACTTCGAGTTTCCACTGCCGTAATTGAGGGTGCATATTACCCACGCCCCCAGGTTAGCGCCGGTTACCCGATACGGCCCGTCAAGTCCTCCACCGACCTTGGACCACACCCCGGATTGGCAAGAGTCATTGAGGAATAATACACGAGTACAAATAATTATTATCTGCCTGGAATACTAAGACCTGATTGTATTCCTCAGGGCAAGCTAGTCGCGGATCAAACCCTTTGCACGGGAGGATGTTTATGTACCCTTTAGAGTGGTCTGCCGAGGAAAAACCACATACATCTCCGACCTTTTGAGTCGCACCTCGCCACACCCCGGATTGGCAATTACATCTGGCAAACGTGATACCAAAAATAAGGCGTCGCACTCCAATAACTAAAGCCAGTAAGGTATGAGGAGTAACCAGAAGGGCAGGTACAATTGCCGGTTTGGGGGTTCACTACGCCACAACCTGTTTCTGAGTTCGCGCCAACTCCCGTATACACCCCACCAAATCGACTAGCACCTGTTTTCCACACACCGGATTGGCAACATGGTCATGCGTTAGGTCGAACTGCTTGCCTGGACTTGCAGTTTCAGCAAGTTATTCAAGTGTTGGTCTAGTGATGGAACTTGGCTGGAATCTGTCAAGCCTCTAGAAATCTGCCGCAAGGTCTCTAATGCTTTAGCAGACTCTGCAATAGCCTCAGAGTGTTCTTTGGTCGCCAACTGCGTAAGAAGAGCATGCTGTGAGCTCAAGCTGGAAATAGTGGCCTTGACGAAAACGAGAAAATCCAAACTATTCATCTCACCACTCCCTTATCGATGAGGTTATTGGTAGGTCTTTAACCCCAACCGTGTACCCATAGAAGTTGTAATGGGTAAGGACCCCCGCATTCGCCACCGCACAGCTGACGCTACTGCCACAGAATACATATCCGAAACCACCGCATACATTGGACCGACACTTAATGGTTCCAGAAAACAGAGTGCCCGTCACGCTACCTGTGCCGCTGTATCCAGTATTGCCGTTAATACCGATTTGCCATCCGCCAAGCTCGCCCGAGCCGGCAGCTGTCCACACCCCGGATTGGCAAGAAGGTGTGAGGCATTGGCAGGTAAGGGGCGCGCCCAGGTTGTTTTTTGACTGTATGCCGATCTTCGGGCACGCCTGTCCTTCCACAGCGGTGCTCTCGATATCCAGGTATTCTCCAACCGTCACACGTCCGTCCGCCTGCAGCGTGCCTCCGCGGATCTTCCCGCCGCTCAACAGGCCCTTGTCGTTTAGGACCCTGACCCAGTCTACATCGGACTGGTAGATGCCTCCGCCCCACTTCTCGTTCACCCAGCCGGTGTCGTTCTGGCTTCTGAACCAGCCGTCCTTACTGGTGATGTCGCTCGTCGCGGTGACCGCCCTGGCATTGTTAATGTCGTTGCCACCCATATCGATGGCAGTGTTCATCCGGTTGTACTCAGGATGGCCTGGCACAGCGTTGCGATAGAGGTAGTCGTTGGCCAGGTCTCCGTCCATCAGGAACAGAGCGCTCGCGGTGTGGCCTTGTCCTGGGTTGATGCCGTAGTTACTGAGGGCAACTTCCCAGCCACCGCGCACGCCCTGGATCACCCCGGGCTTGAGCGCTGAGATGAAGCCGCCTGGTCCACCCAGGTGTTCAGCGATCGTACGAATGCCCAACTCCGGGATGACCTGGCCACCGGTGGTGATCACGATGGCCTCGAGCTGGTTAGCGTTCAGGCGCCTGGCCAAACCAACAACGGTCTGGCCGAAGCCATTAGTCGAGCTGAAGCCCGCCGGCAGATATTTCGTGTTCTGCATCATGTCCACGGTGACCTGGACTGGCGTGGTCGGCCCAGCGTTGGTCAGCACCACGGAGTAGTTGTCTTTCAGATACTTCGCAAAAGCGTCGGCCACTGTCCGCTGGTGTTCGGCGGCGATGCGGTAGTCCTGCTGGTTACTGAAGCTGAACATCCACCAGCCCGCGAGAGAGAGCATGATGGCCAGCACCATCAGACCGAACAGTGCGTCGATGGTGAAAAAGCCGGCCTGGTTGCGTTTACTGGCCATGCCAGAGACTCCTGTTTGATTGTGCGACGATGTCCTGCTCGATCATCTGGAGGTGCCCGTTGCGGATCTTCTCCCGGATGGACGGGGCGTCATCCTGGGACAGAGACAGGCATTGGAGAGTGAGTCGTGGCTGACCGTGGTCAGGACGGTAGAGTGCCTGGTGGATCACTGCCGTTAGTCCCTGCGAGAGAACCTCGAGGGCGTTCGGCATAACCGGTTCTGCCAGGACTGCCAGGCGCTTTATTCCGTTGGAGACGTCTCGGCCGTGCCCCGTCGAAAAAATCAGATGCCCGTTGATTGAGGCTTTAATCACCTCCACTGCTGTGGGTGTATCTCGGACTTCGCCGACCAGGATGAGGTCGGCTCTGGTACGCAGGGCTCGTATCAGCGTTTCTGAGTAACCTCCCTGGGCCCGGGAGACTGGTAGCTGAATGCAGCGTCCCGGCCCGTGCTCCCCCTGCAGGAGCGTTTCTGGCGGGTCCTCAACCGTAAGTCCGAGCCCCCCCAGAGAAGTCAGGCGGGCCTTGACTGCCGAAGCGGCAGTGCTGGTCTTTCCGGCGCCCATCTCTCCGACGACGTACACAAGCCCTCTGGTGTGTTCATTCAAGAGGCAATCGTGGATATGGTCCGGTAGCCCAAGATCGTCGAGCGCAAGGATGGTTGCCCGAGAGCGGTTCAGTACAAAGAAAGGCTTCGCAAAGACGTCGAGTATGTACGTCACCCGCAAGAGCACTCGCTCTTCCAGAACTAGAGCAAACTCGGGCTCACGGGTCGTCTCGAACTGACGCAAGCACTGGGCCTTGAGCTCCAGGATCTCGGATGCCCACTCAGCAGGAACAGGCATCTTGCGGGGCTGGCCTGCCAGCCCCTTTACGTCTGCGAAATCGTGCCCGAGGTAGAGATCCACGAAATCAGCATCTGCAATCAAGCTCACTCTGGCCGCCTTTAGTA
>JABXJQ010000044.1_pt1 | contig 15734 bp, 15 predicted proteins | sample 7436221 | NCBI WGS metagenome assembly JABXJQ01 (sample SAMN14395755, study PRJNA613071) | wetland metagenome | isolation source: water sample H0 from high-altitude wetland | place: Chile: Salar de Huasco, high-altitude wetland | collected 2015-11-10
ACTATCTCATTTTCCTATTGAAATTAGCTATATGAATGATCAAAATATTTCGAAACTGTTGGGACAAAACAATAAAAATCAAGAAATCCCGATGAAGTTGTAATTATGAAATTGTTGGAAGAGGAACTGCAGGCAGATAATAATTCTTCAAAATAATGCCAGGATAGCTCGTCTTGATGGAGAATCAAGAAGGAAGTATTATATTACTGAAGAATGGTGGTTCCTGTATGATGTTATTCGAAGGTGGGAGTCATGGTCTCAAATTGTATGCAATGAATACTATGTAAATCACTTCTCTCCAGCAAAGGAAGGTTGTTTTTGCTGTTGCATGGAAATTTTTAGAGATACAAAGACCTTCAGAATATGGCCCTTATTATTCATGCACTCTCATCAAGTCACCCATGTAAATTTCATCATCCCTTCTTTTTTGAAAATAAAAATTTCACAGGTCCTCAATTCTCTTGTTGCCCTTTTCGTTTTTCTTTATGATTCTCAATTATCTGTCACAGTCATATGGCAAATACAGTGAGGAATTTTGAAAAATATTGTAGCAAGTTGCAATGAAAACATATAATGGTGCCAAAATTCAAATATGTGAGGAATGTGCACATGGTGTGACAATGAGAGCCACATATATCCTAAGGTGGACATGGAAGAGACTGATATCATTGGGTAATTGTAGATGAGCGATTGAAAATGTAAGGAAAAATGGGATAGAGACTCATTTTCAAAGGTAACTACAAAGACTAGAAGTAGTGCAACGAGTATAATGACATGAACATTTCTAGTATAGGCACCACAGTAAATTAACCAAAGACGTATTCAAAATAGTGTGGGACAACCATAACGACTTGTCGGCTTGCTAAATATCACTAAATAGTGGACAATGTATCACACCTATTGGCCAGATAGATCTTGTTAGTCGTATTGTTGTTGCTGCACCATAAGAAAAAAGAGAGAGTGTTGACTATTATGTGGACATGGGATGTTTTACTCGGAGAGTTTCGATGGTTGCCATGTTGTAACTGCTACGGGATCTATAACAAGCACACTTCGAATGAACAAAGCTGAAGAAGTGCCTATTTTAAAGGTATATGATCATGTGCACAGTCTGCAAACCAAAAGTGGGCTTCGCTTTTGTCTTCCTCTACTTTTTTGATACAAAGAGTCAATTGTAACGAGAACTACTAAGAGATTAGATCAAGCTTTAGGAAGAGCTTTATTGTAGGGAATTTTGCTACAAAATTAATTTGGGAATGAATCGTTTTAAAGAATGTCCTTTTCTCAGTAGACATCGATATTTTTCTGTGCAATCCCTCAAGAGTTCCAAGCCTATTGGAAGTTTGGAATACTTTTGGGCAATCCATGCTCCTTGAATTTTCGATATGCCTGTGTACATGCCCATAAATGTTGTGTCGCTTTTCCTACTGCCTTCTAAACTATTTCTAGAATATGTGATGAATTTTGAAGAGCCCTATTATGCAATATATTTTTCTATTTGATGGAATCATTTATCCAAATCATGACAGGAAAGTAAACATTGTTGATGTTCACAAAAGAGTTAAACAAGATATGCAATGTTACTTGAGGACTATAAGAAAACATGTTGTCATTATCTCCTTGGGTTTTATTAAAGCGTATGATGAGATTTAAATTTATTCATGATGTCAAAGAACTAATCTCATGAGTCCTTGTAATTTTCTATTATGTCATAAAGAGTAAGTGTCATGATGTAAAAATTCAGTCACATAGAGTCATTGAGTCTATAGTATCATTGGTTTCATGGTGTCAGCATCTTGCAATAAGATGTGTCATGTCTCATGTGCAAGTTCAAGGGTCTTTTGTATTTTACACCTTTGTACTTCATTGGTCAAATTATGGAACCATGATTGTTGTTTTGCCCTTGTCTATATATGTGTTGCCTCTATGCTCTAGTGAGGTCAATGTGCATTGGAAAAAGGATGTTGCTACTACTTACAAGCTATTATTGGTTATGATACTCATGATGGTGTTGATAGAGATGGAGATAGTTAAATCTTATACTATTGTTGTAGGTTACACTGATGTTGATTCTCATGATATATTGTTGCTCACACTTTGATATTGCTAATGGTTATATTTTACTACTGATGGAGAGATTCTTCTTGCTAATGTTGTTGATTATCATGTTATTTTCTTGGCTTTTTTTGTTGAGAAGTGATGTGGATGGAGGCACATATAATTTTTGTTGTTGGTATCTTAGGAGACAGTAGCTAGGTTATGTTTTTTCTTGAGGATGGTCATGATTACTATTATGTATGTGCGGTTACAGTGTTGGTATATGCATAATGATTGATGTTGATGCTCATTATATGTTGTTCATGGTTATGGTTTTGATGATGATATCATATACCTTAAGGTATGGTTGGTTTAATTTGACTTATTGTTTATGATGTTTCTACTACAAGGACATGGATATGTGCTACTGCTTCAGGAGATATTGTTACTATTTTATGTTGCTTTGAGGAGTGAGTGATGTATGGTTGTTGTTTCTTGTTGAGACCCATCCAATGTCCAGGGGGTTTTTTTGTCAGTTCTATCATTTTTTAGGTGATCCCTTTTCCATTGATGTAAAAGGGGGAGTGTTTATGGATATCAGTTTCAGAGGTCAACATCAGATGGATGGTTTAGCACGGGTTGCCATCAATGTCAAAGGGAAAATTTATTTGAATTGATGTTGTATTTGAAGTATATTGATGGTGAAATTGATGTTCCAAGTGTTGGATGCAGTCTTGCTGGTTTGCATTGATGTCAACCTGAGCATGTGTTGGAAGATGATCATGTTGTAGTTTGGCTTGCATATGATGTGTGTGTGTGTGTGTTTGGATTTTATCCAGATGGTTGTGTTATTGGTAGTTTTATTGTTCTGCGTGGTTTTATATGGTTTTATGAGTTTATGGTTGATGGTTACATTACCATGGTACATGTATTCCTAACTTTGGAATTTCCTTGGTATTCGATTATGTGAGTGGTCCAAGTTGACGCTTGGTATTGACATTGTAGTTATTGGAATTACCATGGTTTTCACCTATGGTATTGACATGGAGATTACCATGGTACATGGGCACATGGTATTGGCATAACAATGGTGTTGGCCTGTGGTATTGACCTGGCATATACCATGGTATGGGTGTCCTTGGTATCATCTTCACCATAGTATTCTCCCATGGTATTTCTTTGTAGATTGTTGAGGATAATTTGGTTTATACTTGTGTGAGAAGAATGATTATTATTATTATCGATTGATGGATGGTGTGCATGGGTATGAGAGAGTGTGCTACAATTATTATTCCAACATATTTCATATTTGTAGTTGTGCTTTGAGTAGATATTACTATTTTCAAATTCATATTAGAGTTCTTGTGGGGTTGCTCATGTTGAGAAATTTTGAGAGCCCAGTGTAAAAATGCATGAAACGTTGTTCATATGGATGTGTTGAAGACATGATTCTTCATTATAGACAACGTGGTTGTCTTCTAGCATAAATAGTAGAACATGAAGTATATCTCTCCAGAGTCTAGTGATTTTGGGCGAGGATCATTGGTTGTGGTGGCTTCTAGTGAATGTTTGTTCATAGATTCATGAGCGAAGATTTTTTCCAATTTATGTTTCTATGAGACTGCCTTGGTAGTCGAGTCTTCCAACTATTGGGTGGTAGCTCCTATAGGTAACACTTTGTTCAACATAGGAGAAGATTTAAGAAACAACAATAGTGGGTATTTTTTTCCCCTAGAGAGGGTTTTCCACCAGAAAACTTTGTCTTATTTTATGTGCATGATTTATATTGTTCATGGTGATTTCATATGTCAATGATTTCTTATGTTAACTGATGGGTTACTGATTCTTTTGTCTTTTGATATTTAAAAATTTAAATCCTCTCAATACTGATTCGCCCCTACCCTTAGTAGTGAGCTCAATTCCAACAAATTCATGGATAAATTTCCCTTAAAACCAATTCCAAAACACATTTCCTCTCAAGGTTTAAAGATGATAGCATGCGTTTTTTCATACTTATACGTGAGCTCTAAGCAAGACTCGAAATAAATTCCACCATATTTCCATGTGAGAAAATTAATCTAGATAAACCTACTTGATTTCCTATATTATGCTAAATAATATCCACTTATTTACCCTTGATATCATAACCACAAAGTATCATGCATACTTCTATTAAAAAAACCGCATATAAGTGTATGAGTATTAATGTACCTATCACAAGGTAAATGAGGGAAGAATATGCATATGATCATTAGTAAATATAATAAATATGATATGTTTATGAAATTGAATCACAAAATATAATAGCCTAGCAACATTTACCAATTCCTCAATTAAAAATTCTCAATCACAATTAAGGCAATTCTTCAATCATGAGAATCGTATAATGAATTTTGTAAGAAGAGAAACTATTGTTACCAATTCAAAAGCATATTATTCTTCAAGAAGTGCCAAGTAAAACAATGGACCTACATAAATTGGCTAAAAATAATTGTTTTCTATAGTCATTGAAGCTTAGGATTACACCAATGAATACATGCAACTCAACCAAACTTATTATTCTCACTTGCACAAGTAATTCAATCCTACAAATTTGGTTACTGTAAACGTCTTTCCAACAAAAACCACTTTTTTTTTTCATGACAACTTTAGATGATAAAAGTAATTGTCCAATCGAATTTTTCTCTATTTACAATTTCTAAACCTTATTAAATTCATTTTCACATTCATACAAAAATTTCCAAACGTAGCATGTTATATCTATTGAAATTTCTAGTACATAAAAGCTACAATCATTAATACATTTAATCTAACGATATATGTGCATAAAAGCTACAACCATTAAGGCCTTTTGACAAAAACTTTTGCAAACATGCAATCTATAGCCATTTACTCTTTTTGAAAAAAACTTTTCAAATATGAAATATATAGTCATTAAGGCGTTTTGCCAAACACATTGCAAGCATTCAATCTACAACCATTGAAGCATTATGTCAAACACATTGCAAGCATGTAATCTACAACCATTGAGGCATTTTCTCAAGCACTTGGAAACAATGATTTTGACATTATTATCTAATATATCTAACTCATAAAATTAGAAAATTGAAACTTCAACAGTTGGCATCTTAATAAAGGGAATAAATAATCTTAGTCTTTCATCAGAAAATTGAAAATAGTCGGAGATAAGTGAAAGAAGGCACTTGCAAAATCATTAGATTAACGATCTGGGTTCTGAAAAGTCTTTTTTTGGATTAAAGTAAGGGGTTACAAGTTCATATAATATTGTTGATGGCCCTGGACCTGACAACTTTTAGGGGATATACCTGGTATGAAGTCCCAACTAGACAGATTCACACCATTTGGTGTAGGAGTCCCATTTGGTATGACAACCCAATTTCCATTATCTTAATGATATGCCTTAGCTCTTGCTTGTCATCATGTGAGAGCGGTCTACTTTATCTTCGAGCAAGGAGGTTCGTGCGCCTGGTGAGTGATTACTGTTAATTGTGTTAAGGTCCATTCACTGCATAGGGAGAGGGTGGAAGTGTGTCTCTAATTGAAGAGTAATAGTCCCAACACTGTCAAAGATGCACAACACAATAGGACATGTGCAACTTCTAGCAAAGTAGTCCACCTGGATGCGACAGTCACAAACAAACAAGAAGGGATAGCACATACACACTCAATGGATTATTCCACACGAGTGCGGCAATAGTTATAACAATTTTATGGGAAAGGTTATGTATGATGACTAGTGAGGCAACCTATGCAAGCATGACAACTTTAACAACTTATACAACACATTTTCATAAATATATGTATTAGAGCAACTGAAGTAGTTCAAATGTTTTAAAACAGGTTAAAGCAACATGCATTACAAGTGCTCCAAGATCATTCTTACAAAAAATTACAATATATGTGTGAAAATGTGTTAGCCTATTATAAAGCTTCTAAATGAATTGAAAGTTCCAAGACACATCGGTACACAATACATCATAAACCATGTAAGAGGGGCATTGGAGCCACTACTCGCTTCTCAAAGGAAATACTACAAACTCTCAAGGCTATGTGGGATGACCCAAGGTGAAAAAGTATTTTGCATTTTCAAATGAGGAATATATCTAGCCAAGGGTGAAATTGACCCTTGTGATTGCTCAACTTCCCTCATGACTGTTTGACTTACATGAATCTTCAACCTTACATGACTCTTCAACTTTACATGTGGGTCTCTTGGACTTCCACGTTACATTACATTGATTACAATAGTATGGCCCATAATAGTGATGAGGTTGAGATGACTCATGACATGACTCAACACGAAAGTGCCAGTATGTTCATGTTCCTGGTGGTGTCCATGTTGAGTTTCAGTGCTACTAAGTGATGGATGTTCTCTTGGTGTATAATAGCTTCATCTCCGCATGACAAGGTGTGAAAAGTCTTCGATGGTCTTGGTGTTCACTTGATTATTTCACATGCATGTTCCTCCTTCGCTTGTACTTTGACATGCTTTATGTGTCCGTCTGTTCACGAAAAAATCTCCTTGCATGCATTCCTTGTTTTTCCATTTGCGCAAAAACCTCCCTGCATGCATTCCCTTTTTGTCCATTCACAAATAAATCTCCTCGCATGCATTCCTCATTTGTCTGTTCGCGAACAAATCTCCTTGCATGAATTCCTCATTTGTCATTCATGAACAAATACCCTCACATTCTCTCCTTGTTAATCACGTTCATCATCATGTCATGTACCATCCATGTATCTCTATCTGCAATCACTCACGACGAGACAACATCAAATCCATAAATCTCCTATTCTACCATGATGCATTGTCTTTCTCTTTTGGATGTGGGTGATTGGGAGAGAGGACAAGGCTCTTGAAACTACATAAGGAATATTCTAATATGACATGTGGGCTTTGGGTACTGCCAGTGAAAATTCACAGAGGTCACTCGAAGATTGGGATGGACAATCTGGTGAGTAATGACTGTCCGTGGGATCTGGCTCGATTGGAGGGCAGATATGCGCAATTTGTTGAGGGAAGAAGTGTAGGTAGGAGAGAGGGTTGGAAGAAAAAAACTGTGCAATTTCTCAGGGGAGATGGCAGTGGGATGGAGGAGGCTCACTTGGAAAAATTGCGCAATTTTTCAGGGGAGCTGGCAGCGAGTTGCGGGAGTTTACTGGAAAAAGTTACGTAATTGCTAGGAGGTTGGTCTATTGAACATCCCATCACACTTTCTGAGCTAAGCGAGATGATACCTAGCTTGTTGAATCCTCATCTAAACTTCACAGTTTTCTGAGTGAGCAACAAGCCGGCTCATTGGGTGACTGGCTGGAAACACTACAAAATTTTTTGAGGGAGACAATGATAGACATAGGATGTTTGTCCAACATGTATGCATTGTTCCTTCAGCTAGAAGAGTGGGAAAGCTTTGCAGCTTTTGTGAAATTTTTTGGGGGAGTGAGTCCCAGTGTCACTGCCGAGTCAAACTCTTTGGTTGACCAGCTAGAGGCTTGGTTGATGTGCTTGCGAGAAACATAGATTAAGATGGCTTTCTAAGAAACTTCTACACTGTTATGGGTGACAATAAGTCTGGTTGATTCTAGGATTGAATAGCACAGGCTACCTGGGAGACAACCCCAATCTCTGCATAGTTCTGAGCAACAGTACATGATCAATGAGGGTCGAAACTATGCAATTCAACTTAGCGAGGCTCTGACTCTTGGAGGATGATTTCATCATCAGAATTTTAGCAAAATGACTAAGTGTGTGGGTGAGTGAAATCATGCATACACGACCTTGCTAAAAAAAACTCAACATGACTCAATGACAAGACACCTCAAACTATCAAGACAACATATACTCAATGTGACTAACTAACAGTGCGAGTAACAAGCATGAAACTTGTGATATATTGTTAAATGACTGTGACGATGCCTGCACAACAGTGCATACAACATCATGTGTGAGTGTGATAGATGTGTACATGGTCAACACAACTCAAACACAACCTTCAACATCACCAAAATGAGGTTGCAAGCAAGACATAGTAATCAACATGCTGAAGCAAAAGTTGGTCGAACAAGTGGAAAAGAAGAAAGTCACTTTCATGTTTTCTTACATGCATGTTATTGAGGACAAGATGATATGACAATGACAAGCAATCTTGCAAACTCAACTAAGAGGTGTACTTCAAATGGTGTTCCTTACTTACCATACTTACCCTCAAGATGATCATGCATCCGATGGAGTTTGCATGTGGTCCTGATCTTTTCCATGACTCAGTTCCTTACTCCTTCTTCTCAACTCCTTAGAAGAGATTTCAACATGTTACCTTTTTTTGTAGTCACTGAGAGGTAGATCTGTGCAATTTCAGCGGACAATGACTGCTACTGGAATGTGGCCCTGGGAGGCCCATCTATGCAGTTTCTGCATGCAATGCTGACAAGACAACTTGGAAAACACTATGTAGTTTTGAAGCTCAAAGCATTATTGTGGGATATGGGTTCTTGGAGGAAACCTCTGTACAATTTCTGAGTTCAGTGTAGATGGATTGCTCTGCACATTTTTGGAGAGTAGTACTGGTTGGGGTCTCTGTGGGCTACGTGGTTTCATCAAGAGGTAAGAAAGCCTATGGTACTTCCACTATGTTGATAGGTAGATCATTAGAGATTGGTAGCTTAGAAATATTAACAATGAGTGAAGCAACATTGTGCTCAAATGAAGAAGTACATAGATCATGACAACCACAATCAGAAAATTCGTGATGTTCGTTGAAATCCTCATGATTTGATGAATCATGCAGAGGGGTAGATGAAAAGCAAGGATGTTCACCCTCTGTGTTTTTAGAAATGATAGATGATAGATGGGACAAATTCTGAGAGGAAGATGTGTCGTTTCGACAATGTAATGATAGACTGGCATTCGGTGTGTCCTGTAAATGATCGAAAGTATAAAGATCCGGAAATGATTTTTCCAAGGGAGAATCAAAAGTTTTAGAAGCACAAGGGATTTTAGGATAGAACAGATGAGGCATGGATGGAAGGGTGTCATCCTCACCATAGGTTCTTCTTTAGATTCATGCACACACTCATCATGCATGATAGCGCAAGTTGGTGGCACAAAACCAAGTCTGTCAACAACTTGATCCTCGTTCATGACATGTGTGAAGTCCAGAATAGAAGAAAATAAGACATTACAATCCAAAGGATCAATAGAACATGGATATGAAGGTTGAGGGATCAAATCCACATGACAACCAACAGGCTTGCAAGACAAATCTACACATATATCAATAGCAAGTGGGGTATGACGATGTTACATTTCAACTGATGTGTGTGCACGCTCTCCTACATCACTCTGCAGTGGTGGAGTTGTTTGATGATAGGAAGGCTTACAATCACCTGTGATAGCAACTGTGTTCGCTTGTGATTGTGCAGCTCCATCACTGAAGTATGTTTGGGAAGGTTTGAATGATTCTACTAATTGTGTATTTTCATATATGTAAATAAGATACTTAAATATTCCATCAAGAAATTCCCAATCAATTTCATCTTCAGGAAATCACCATGTGAGATTACAAAAGTGTGTGTGAAATTGCTCAACGGATTCATCAGGTGCTTTCCATAATTTCAGAATTTCTTTGTTGAGTACTTTACAATCAAAATGATTGAAAGTGCGGACTACCTCTGCAACTAGATGAGGGAGAGAGTGAATAGTCCTTTCAATTAATGTAGCACACAAATGCAGTGGGTGCCCTTGAAGCGTGCATGCAACAATGCGTAGGTCATGTAATCATCAAATATTTCATTTCTTTCACAACAGCCTACAACGCCAACCATGTGTCTAACTAAGGCTACTCAATATCCACCATCGTATGTTTTACACGATAAGTTATTCCAGAGATCTTCTAAGATTTCAAAGTCGTTCCCATAAGACATACACTTTGGAAGAGAGATTATGTGTTTAGTCATGATAAGTATGTGCAGATTGAAAACATATTGTGAGGACTCAACTTATCATCTATCCCTCCTTCTAGTGCCAAAAATGTTGACATTTTTGGACCCAAAAACATTTAGGGGATCTCCCCAGTATGAATTCCCAATTAGACCTCACATTGTTTTGTGTAGGAGTCCTATCTAGTACAATGGCCTGGTTTCCATTATCTTAATGATATGCCTTAGCGCTTTCTTGTCAGCACATGAGAGTGGTTTTCCTTGTCTTTGAACAATGAGGTTCATGTTCTTGGTGAGTGTTTAGTGTTACTTTTGTCAATATTATTTCACCACAGAGGGAGAGGGTGGAAGTGAGTTTCCAATCAAAGGGGAATAGTCCCAACTCTGTCAAAGATGCACAACACATCAGGACATGCACAACTTTTGGTGAAGTAGTCCACATGGATGGGGAAATACAAAACAAACAAATGGATATCACATACAAAACACAATAGAGTAGTCTACATGAGTGCGATGTTTGTTATAAAAATCTTATGGGAAAGGTTTTTTTCTGATGTTCGGTGAGGCAGCTCACATGGACAAGACAACGTTAACAACTTATACAACATATTTTCATAAATATATGTATTATAGAAACCAAAATAGTTCAACTATTTTAACACATTTTAAAGAAACATGCATTATAAGTGTTCCAAGATCAATCTTACAAATAAATGCAATACATCTGTGAAATCGTGTTGGCATGTTATCAGGCTTCTAAATTAAGTGAACGTCGCAAGACACATTAGTACACCGTACATCCCTAACCTCTTAAGGCTATGTGGGAGGAGCCAAGGCGAAAATGTCTTTTGCATATATAAATGTGGGGTATTTATAGCCAAGGGTGAAACTCACCCTTGTCACTATTCAACTTCCCTCATGACTGTTTGACTTACATTACTCTTCAACTTTACATGTGGGTCTCTTGGACTTCCACGTTACATTACATTGATTACAAAAATATGGGTGACACTAGTGATGTGTCCGAGATGACTTATGACATGACCCGACATGACAGTGCTGGTATGTTCATGCTGCTAGTGGTGACCATGTCAAGCTGCAGTGTTGTTTAGTGATGGATGTGCTCTTGGTGTATCATAGCTTCATCTTCGCATGGTAAGCTGTGCGAAGTCTTCGATGGTCTAGGTTTCCACTCGATGTTTTCACTTGTACTTTGACATGCTTAATGTGTTCATTCGTTCACGAACAAATCTCCTTGCATGCATTCCTCATTCATCTGTTTGCGAAATAATCTGCTCGCACGCATTCATTTTTTTCGTTGACGAAAAACTATTATTGCATGAATTCCTCTTTCGTCCATTTGCGAATGAATCTCCTAAGATTCTCTCCTTATTCATCCCATTCATTGTCACATCATGTCTCATCCATGTACCTATATCTGCAATCACTCATGACACGACGACATCAAATCCATCAATCTCCTATTCCCCCATCATGCGTTGTCTTTCACTTTTGGATGCAAGTGACCGGGAGAGCAGAGAAGGCTCTTGAAACTATGCAAGGCATATTTCAGGTTGGGATGTAGGCTTCGAGTATTACTGATGAAAATTGCACAAAGGTCACTGGGATTCTAGGATGGACAAACCCCATCAATCGTGACTATTTGCGGAATCTGTCTCAGCTAGAGAGAGGATTTGCACAATTTTTTGAGGGAAGCATTACAGGAAGTAGAGGAGTTTGAAAGAAAAAAATGCACAATTTATTTCCAAAGCTGGCAGCAGGTTGTAGCAAAGATTTCTTGGAAGAAATGAACAATTTTTCTGACGATATGGCAACGGGCTGTGGGAGTCTTCTGGAAAAAGTTGTGTAATTTCTAGGAGGTTGTCCTCTTGAACATCCTATCATAATTTCTGAACTGAAAGGGATGCTGGGTAGATGGGTGTCTATTCATGAAAACTGCACAGTTTTCTAGGTGAGCAGTAGGTCGGCTTACTAGGTGTCTGGTTGGAAAAACTGTGCAATTTTTTGAGGGAGACAGTGACGGACATGAGGTGTATGTCCAGCATGTATGAACAGTTTCTTTAGTTAGTAGCACAGGAAAGCTTTGTAGCTTTTTCTCAATTTTTTGGGGGAGTAACTCTCAGATAACTACTCAGTCAAAATCTCTGGTTGACCAGCTAAAGGTTTGGTTGATGTGCTTGCGGGTAGTGCATATTGAGATGGATTCCTAAGCAACTTTTGCATTGTTCTGGGTGATAGTCAATTCGGTCGATTCCAGGATTGTGCAGCACAGGCTGCCTTGGAGACATCTTGAAGCTTTGTGCAACTCTAGGCAGCAGTACATGATCACTTAGGTCTGAAACTGCACAATGCAGCTCAGCAAAGGTCTGACTGTTGGAGGGTGATCAGGTCGTCATAATTTCAGAAAAATTACTAAGTGTGTGGGTGAGTGAACTTGTGCATACATGACCTTGTGAACACACACTCAACATGAATCAATGAAAAGATACCTCAAACTATCAAGACAACATATACTTAGTGTCACTCACCGACAGTGCGAGTGACAAGTGTGATACTAGTGACAGATCATTGAATGACTGTGATGACGCTTGCATGACAGTCCATAAAAAATCATGTGTGAGTGTGATAGATGTGTACATGGTGAACACAACTCAAACAAAAGATTCAAAATCGCCAGAACGAGATTGCAAGCATGACATAGAAATCAACATGTGGAAGTGATAGTTGGTTGAAGAATTCAAAAATAAAAAAGACATGTAGAAGAAGCAAATGAGATGACTTTTCATGTTTGCGCACATGCATGTTACTAAGGACAGGATGATATGACAATGACAAGTAGTCCTGTAAATGCAACTAAGAAGTGCCCTTTGAAGGGTGTTCCTTACTTACCATACTTACCCTCAATATGATCATGCATCCGATAGAGTTTGCAAGTAGTCCTGATATTTTCCATTACTTAGTTCCTTGGTCCTGCAATTTCAGCATGTCATCTATTCCTATAGTCACCGAGAGGTAGATCTGCACAAATTTAAGTGGATAGTGATTGATGCCAAAATTAAGCCCTAGGAGTCCTATCTACGCAGTTTTTGCATACAAGATTGACAAGAAAACTTAGAAAACACTGCACAGTTTTGAGGCTCAAAGCACGATTGTGGGATAGGTGTCCTAGGAGGATACCTCTGTACAATTTTTGAGTGCACTACAACTATACTGATCTACATATTTTTGGATAGGATTGCTATGTGGGGTCTCTATGGGCTATGGGTTTTCAACAGGAAAGGGAGGTTGGTGTCTTTGCGCACTGTGGGGTTTAGCAGGTAATGGAGGAATCTTGATGGTTGCAGAGGCAAAGTGCACAATTCCGGGAAGCTGGATGAGGCTAGGTTGCTTGGAAAAATGGCTAAGTGTGAGATTAGTGAAACATATGTCAACATTGATAGGACTTGATTATGATCACACAAAAACACATAGTTACACAACAAAGACCATCCAACATACATAAGACATACTTTTCTTGATGCAAAACCTTCGCTACATGATTGTGTGAGGTGAGTGTGAAACATGTATATGTGATGAAAACCAATCATACTCACACAATTCCCTTGAAATAGGACAACATTCCCTTTGCATGAAAAGAAATAACCCCTGTTCCCATAGATGACACATGATGCATAAATATGGGAATGCATAAAACTCTTAAAATCAAGTAGGGGAGTTTGACATCATTAGCTTACCAACAAGCGACCAAGGATGATCAATCACAGGATCCAAATTACGCTCCAAAATTTGTATGTGATCCAAAATTTTGGAGGGTGGTTGTAGCCACTACAACAAATAAGAATACTTCCTGATGTTGACCTGAATTTCAATATAAACTCCGAGTGACGACATTCTTTAAAACAACAACAAAAATGGATTCCTACTATCTCATTTACAACATTTTTCAAACACTAAGTAGGTAAACTTCATCTACATGTGTACATGGAGAAAGAAAACTCAAATTTATGCTAATATTATATTTTCATCGAACTCATAGTAGCCTAAAGGCTTCAATCATTAAGACCTTTTGTAAATCGGATTGCAACAAAATTGTACAAAAAATGAACTTACATAAAATGAACTACATCCATTGTGGAATTTCTTCAATAATTTATTGTGCATACGTATAAGTTTCAACCATGAATCCAATTCACAATAAGAAAAAATAATGCTATGAAACATTGAATAACGGATTTAGATAATAGATATAACTTGCTATGGACAAAAATTCATTATAAAATGAACTTGAAAGCTTTGAAAACACATTCTTGTTTTTAGTCCCCTACATGTACATTATCAACTATAGTATCCATTCATTATTGGTTAGCTCATAAATAACTATCTAAATATCTCATAAACATTCACAAGTAGAAATTTCCAATAAATTGAAATTTCTACAACACTTCAAAGTAACGATAAACTAAAATTTGAAGAAAATTTATGAATATACCTAGAATTCTATAGATATATATAGCTTCAAAAAGACGAGAGTATGTTCCAACTCCAATATCCTTACCAACTCATTGTGAACCATTCATTTTTCCACCAAACCATATCCATGGAGAAATTCTCCTCCTGGAACCCCAGAGTTGTAGGAGCTCACAAGTAGTACCAAAATATAACAGTAAAGAGATACAAAAGGAAAGTTGAGGAAGATAAGATTCAATTCCTCCAAATACCACTCATAGTCGGCTCCACTAGGTAGAGCTACGTAGTAATTTAGTTTATAAAATTAAAATTCATTTAGAATGCAATTGGCTACTCTCCAAGTCTCTCCCTCTCATAATATTTTTTTTTAATCTCTCCAACTCTTGGTATCACAATGCACCTCCCCCAGGTGAGAATACATGAGACAAATATATAGGAGGAGCAACAAATTATTGTCATAAAGGAGGAGTAATATGCATTCCTTGTATTTAATTTAGAGGAGTGTAAATTGATTAGGCTCATCAATAGGTAAACTATCTGGGTCACAATGACACTCTCCAACTTATTAAAATTTACTTTTGTCACATTTATTTACATATTTTGTTATAATTTGCTTAGTGAGAAGGGTGAAGGTGAGTCACTATGTCATGTGGCCTAATATGTACTAAATGCAAGAATTAGAGAAGTTTTGGGTTGACTTAAGGGTAGGAACTCGAAGTGGGAAAGCAAGAGATATTTTAGGAGATTGGTCTCCCTCCTTAACTCCTCAAATCATTTGAAGATTCCTCCACCATATCTCATCAGCTTGAAGTTACTACCAACCAAGCAAGCCAAGTCCATTGGCAGTGAATCTAGTGATAGTTAAGAAAGATTCATTGTTGAGCTAGGGATCCAAGTATCCCTGTTTTCTAGGGAGATGTTGGGAGTTCCAATTTTGTATCAATAAGTGAGTCAAGGGACTCATTAGGAGTCGATTTTTTTTGTATCCAAGAGGTCATTTTAAGCTAAAACATTGTGACTGTTATTGTTATGTTGTAATTGACATTTTGAAGATAATGAGAAATTATGTTTTTATATAGCACTGAATTGACTCCGAGGGCTAAAGCTCTTGGGTGAGGGCCTAACCCTAGTAGCAAAAGTTCCTCTTTTTGTATATATATTCTTATATTAAAATGACAGTTAGCTGATGAAGTTTATTTATGTTTTGTTTAGCTTAACAAGTATTTGAATTAATGCTTAACCTAGTTTCCATT
>JABXJQ010000045.1_pt1 | contig 15550 bp, 32 predicted proteins | sample 7436221 | NCBI WGS metagenome assembly JABXJQ01 (sample SAMN14395755, study PRJNA613071) | wetland metagenome | isolation source: water sample H0 from high-altitude wetland | place: Chile: Salar de Huasco, high-altitude wetland | collected 2015-11-10
TCATAGAGCATGGCAGCGTTGTTGATGAGCATGAAGCTCTTACCTGTGCCGGTGTCCGCAAACAACGCCGCCCCCGTCTGGTCCCAGAACCGCTGTAAATAAGCGGCCTGATGGGTAAAAGGCTTGTTCTTAAACGGGTAGTTGTCTAAAAAATAGTTCATTGCTTTCTTTCTTTCTGTAATGGGTGTTGACAAACCCAAAACATAGTGTACACTGAAAGCTCGTTTTAAGAAAGGATAGCGTAAAAATGCCGACAGTCTACGTCGTTCAAGAGATGCCGAACCACGATCTGGCTCCTGCCATGAAGTATGGGGACATGAAAGTCCTTCTGTCTTCATACACCCAGATTGCGTTCAGCACTGCACCAACCATTCGGAGCCTGCGCCAGAAACTGCGCAAGTTCTCCGATGAAGATTTCCTGCTGTTGGCGGGAGACCCCGTGGCAATAGGCTTGGCCTGCTCTGTTGCTGCGCATTACAACCTTGGCCGCTACACAGCGCTGAAGTGGGACCGCCGCGAGCGCATGTATATCCCCGTCAAAATCGACGTAACCCAGAAAGGAGAAAGTGATGAGTAGTCTTAACACAATGTTCGAAGAGGACGCAGGTGCGCTCACCGTCAAGGATGAGGACCTGAGTTCTGTTGCTGCCTTGGCCCGCCGGTCCAAGCTGCTCGAAAAAGAGATTGAGGAAATCGAGGCTGTGCTGTCGGAGCGTAAGGACCAGCAGCGCAAGCTTCTTGAAGAGACAGTCCCCAACATGCTGGCAGAGCTTGGCATGAAAGACTTCACCATGTCGGACGGCAGCAAGATCACGATCAAGCCGTTTTACAGCGCGTCGATCAAAGAAGAAAACCGTGCGCAAGCTTACGAGTGGCTGCGCGAAAACGGCTATGACGACATCATCAAGAACACGGTGTCCGTGCGGTTCGGTCGAAACGAAGACCAGCTGTGCGAGGCACTACTAAATCTACTGCGTGAGCAAAACTACCCTGTTGAGCAGGCGCAGAAGATCGAGCCCCAGACCCTCAAGGCCTGGGTTCGTGAACAGGTGGAGCGCGGCAGCGCGTTCCCCACAGAACTTTTTGGCGTGCACATCGGCCAAAAAGCGACCATTAAATCAGCCTAAAGGACATTAATCATGAGCAAGAATCAAGTAGCAGTGCAAGAGAACAAAGAGTATGCGGTTGCCCTCGGCAACAGTTTCGAAGATGACGCCAACGGCGGCTTTGAAGGCATGGGTCAGGAAGACTTTGCGCTTCCATTCCTGCGCCTGTTGACCAACGTCAGCCCGGAAATCGGTGAGGTTGATGGGGCCATGCCCGGGATGATGTTTAACACCGTTACAGGCGAGTTGCATGATGGCAAGAAGGGCATCATCGTGATCCCGGTGGCCTATGTGCGCCAGTACATTGAATGGGCACCACGGGGCTCGGGCAGCGGTGCACCGATTGCGGTCTACCCGGCCACGTCTGACATCTTGAGCCGCACGCACCGCGAACCGGGCGACAACAAAGACTACTTGGACAGCGGCAACTACATCGAGAACACCGCCAACCACTACGTGATGATCATCAACGACAGCGGCATCCCCGAGCCAGCGCTGATCACCATGAAGTCCACGCAACTCAAGAAGAGTCGCAAGTGGAACAGCATGCTGATGTCGACAAAGCTGATGGGCAAGAACGGCCCGTTCACGCCGCCGATGTACAGCCACCTGTACCGCTTGACCACACAGGCCGAGTCCAACGACAAGGGCAAGTGGTTTGGCTGGGAGATTGAGAAGGTTGGCCCTGTCGAAGACGGCAACGCCTACGCAGCTGCCAAGGCCTTCGCTAAGCAAGTGGGTGCTGGTGAGGTCAAGGTCAAGCACGAGCACGCCGAGGGAACGGTCGACAACAACGCCGCACCGTTCTAAGTTTTAGGGGGAAAGCGGATGCTGTGCGCTGGGGCTTCCCGGCGGTGCAACACAGACGCAGCGAGTACCCCACCTTTCGATAGAGAGTTGTATGACCGACATCACCAGATTCAAAGCGATATTCAGTGGGCTTGACATCGCGTATGGCACCTACAAAATCAAATCGGAGCGCAATGATGGCAAGCAAGCAGGCCAAGCAACAGTGGTTCGCAAGCCCCCTGTAGACGAGCTGTGGGTCAAGCATCTTGAAGGTGTTGATCCTTCGCTAGGCATCATTCCCATCCGCGCAGATAACACCTGCATCTGGGGCTGCATCGACATCGATCAGTACCCACTGGATCACAAAGGCTTGGTGGAGAAAGTGCAGCAGCTCAAGCTGCCGCTCGTCGTTTGCCGTAGCAAGTCAGGAGGCGCACATGTCTTTCTTTTCACCCGTACGCCCGTCCCGGCCCGGGACTATCAGACGTATCTCAAAAACGCCGCTGCTTTGCTTGGCGAAGCAGGACGAGAAATATTTCCTAAGCAAGCGGAGATCCTTGTTGATCGAGGAGACACCGGCAACTTTCTCAACCTGCCGTATTTTGGTGGGGACTCCGGCACACGGTATGCATTCAATGTCGACGGCACTGCGGCGACCCTCGAAGAGTTCTACGCCCTTCACGAGGCCAACGTCCAAGACGGCCCGCTTTCTTTTCCAGAGCCGCCGAAGCAGGCTGAGAGTCCCATCAAGGATGGCCCGCCGTGTCTACAAGCTTTATGCGCCCAAGGGTTTCCTGAGGGCACCCGCAATAATGGACTTTTCAACATTGGTGTCTACCTTAAGCGTGCGTCCCCAAGTGGCTGGGAAGACAAGATGGTCGAGTACAACCTCAAGTACGTATCGCCGCCGCTACCAAACAACGAGGTCCAAGTCCTCATCAAGCAGGCCGGTAAGAAGGACTATCAGTACAAGTGCAAGGACGCCCCTCTCAACAGTTTTTGCAACTCGGGGCTTTGCCGTACCCGCAAATTCGGAATTGGCGCTCACGCCCCTGATTCGGCTCAGATAGCCAGCCTGTCGAAGTACGCAAGCGATCCACCACTGTGGTTCTTGGACGTCAATGGCAAGCGTATAGAGCTTGAGACAGAGATGCTTTACAACCAAGCTGCGTTTCAGAAAGCCTGCTTGGAAAAGATTAATGTCGTGCCGCCCACGCTGCGTAAGCAGGACTGGGAGAGCACGTTGAATGCGTTGCTCAAAGAGATGGTGGAGACAGAGCAGATCACCGTGGCCAGCGAGGACACGAGCGTGACCGGCCGCTTCATCGACCTGCTCGAAGAGTTCACCACGCACATGCAACAAAGCATGGCCCGAGAAGAGATTCTCATGGGCAGGCCGTGGTCGGATGACGAAGAGGCCAAGACCTATTTCAGGATCAAGGACCTCGAAGCGCATCTGGCCCGCAACAACTTCAAGGGCCTCACCTCGCCTAAGGTTGCGCAGCGTATTCGCGAGATTGGTGGCGAGCCCATGAGCCTGTTCCTGAAGGGCCGCACTGTGCGCTGCTGGCGCATCCCCAAGTTCAACAAACAAGAAGCCCCGTTTGAGACGCAGACACAGCGCAAGGAAGGCAGTCCGTTTTGAGCGCGGTGATTGAAAAAGTCTTTGGCCCCCCGGGCAGCGGCAAGACCACCTACCTTTTGAGCGTCGTGGACCGCGAGCTTGAAGCGGGGGTCTTTCCCGGGAGCATTGGCTACTTTTCTTTCACCAAGAAAGCGGCCACTGAAGCACGCGACAGGGCACTCATTAAGTTCCCCAAGCTGCACCCGAAGACAGACTTCCCGTTCTTTCGCACGCTGCACAGTCTGGCGTTCAGGGCTATGTCGGTTAAAGCCGACATGATCATGCAGCCGGAGCACTACCGAGAGTTCTCTGCACAGGTGGGCATCGAGATCAACGTATCGTCTGAAGACGAAGTTGATGTGGCCAAAGCCGACAACCCCATCCTTAACGAGATCAATCTGGCCCGAATAAAGGGCGTGGACCTGCGCCAGCACTACAACCAGTGCGGGCTGGACATTGAGTGGCATCATTTTGAATTTGTGGACCGCAGCTACCGGCACTACAAGCAAAGCAAAGACCTGCTGGACTTCACCGACCTGCTTGAGATGGTGGTGCTAGATCCGTCCTGCCTGCCCTCGCTTGATGTGTTGATCGTGGATGAGGCACAGGACCTGTCTCGCCTACAGTGGAAGATGGTGCACCTGCTGGCAGAAAGAGCCAAGCGCGTTTTTATAGGGGGGGATGACGATCAGGCGATTTTTAATTTTGCCGGGGCGGACGTCAAAAGCTTCTTGTCGTTTAGCGGCACGGTCAAAGTGCTTCAACAGTCATACCGCGTACCAAGTACCGTGCACCGGCTTGCCGATATGGTGGTGCACCGGATTAAACAGCGCCAGCCAAAGACATGGCGTCCTCGCGACTTTGAAGGCCACGTGCAAACCTATCGCCGTTTTGAGGACGTACCCTTGGGTGACGGGCAGTGGCTGGTGCTTGCGGCCACCAACTATCTGCTGAACCCCGTAGGCGAGTGGCTAAAGGCCTATGGCGTGCTTTTCGAGCGATCAGGCATACCCAGCATTGGCCCGACCATTATTCGCGCTGTGACGGGCTGGGAGAGGCTGCGCAAGGGCCATATGGTTTCGGGTGAAGACACGCGGCTCGTGTATCAGTACCTCAATACGAAGTTCGTGGCTCGCGGGTTCAAGACATTCCGGGGCGAAAGCAGTGAGCTTTTCTCTCAGGACCAGCTGATTGCAGAGCACGGCCTTTTAGAAACGCCCGTGTGGCACGAAGCGTTGACAAGAATTGCTGATGACAAGAAAGAATATTTGATTGCAGCGCTGCGGCGCGGCACCAAGCTGTCCGACGCTTCTCGCATCAAGCTGTCCACGATCCACGGAGCAAAAGGCGGGGAGGCGGACAACGTCCTACTCTTCATGGACCTTTCTACACGCTTCGTGAAAGACGCACAAAAGAATGGCGACGATATCAACAGGCTTTTTTATGTAGGTATCACCCGATCCAAGCAGTCGCTGCATCTGGTGCTTCCGCGCTACGCTGACCGAGGATTCCAACTATGAAAACTATGCCCCTTTTCCCGACCCCCACTGAGTGGGTTGCTCCTGATACTTTCCCCAACTTATCCACAGCCAAGGAGATAGCAATTGACCTCGAAACATGCGACCCCAATCTGGAGTCAATGGGTCCCGGGTGGCCTCGCGGTGATGGTTACGTTGTCGGATATGCCGTTGCCGTGGAAGGCTGGTCTGGTTACTACCCTGTTGCTCATGCCGGTGGCGGCAACTTGGACAAGAGGCTTGTGGAGCGCTGGATTAAAGATGTTTTGGCCACGCCCGCAGATAAGGTCATGCACAACGCAGCGTATGACGCCGGGTGGCTGGGTGCAAGTGGATTCAGCATCAACGGCCGCATCGTGGACACCATGCTTGCCGCGCCACTCATTGACGAGAACCGCTTCTCGTTCAGCCTCAATGCGCTTGGCTTCGACTACCTCAAAGAAATCAAATCAGAGCAAGGTCTTAAACAAGCGGCTTCGGACTTCGGCGTCCACCCGAAAAAAGAACTCTGGAAACTGCCCGCTATGTACGTCGGCGAGTACGCCGAGCAAGACGCTGCACTAACGCTCAAGCTCTGGCAGTACTTCAAGATCAAGATGCGGCAAGAAGAGGTCGAGTCCATCTTTGATCTGGAGACAGCAGCGTTCCCCGTGCTGCTTGAGATGACCCGGCGCGGCATCCGTTTTGATCGTGCCAAGTGCAGCCTCCTGATTGATCAGATGCGGGAGCGCGAAGCGCAGCTGCTGCAAGAAATGAAGCAGCAAGTGGGAACCAAGGTGGATATCTGGGCCGCGCAATCGATTGCTGTGGCCTTTGATCGCATCGGTGTGCCTTACGCCAAAACAGACAACGGCCTGCCTAGTTTTACCAAAGGCTTTCTGGATGGCTGCGATCATCCGCTGGCCAAGATGATTGTCGAGGCACGCGAGGCAAATAAGACGCACAACACGTTCCTGCAGCCGTACATGGACTTCAGCAGAGCAACGGGGCGCATACATCCGCACGTCAATCAGATGCGTTCGGATGACGGCGGGACCGTGACGGGGAGGCTTTCTATGGCCAACCCTAATGCGCAACAGATCCCTGCTCGCCACGAGGTCATCGGGCCCATGGTGCGCGGTTTGTTCTTGCCGGAAGAGGGCCAGCTGTGGGCGTCAAACGACTTCTCGTCGCAAGAGCCGCGGCTCTTGGTGCACTACGCTTCGCTCCTTAGCCTGCCCGGGGCAGAGACCATGGTGAGTGCCTACAACAACGACCCTAACACCGACTTTCACCAGATGGTCGCGGACATGGCAGGGATCAAACGCAAGGCCGCTAAGACGATCGGTTTGGGCCTGATGTACGGCATGGGCAAGAACAAGCTTGCAGCGCAGCTGGATCTGGGCATGTCAGAGGCAGAAGATCTGATCTCACGCTTTCACCAGAACGTGCCGTTCCTAAAGGGCACCGTCAACGCAGTCATGAAGCGGATTGATCACCCTGCATCGGGCGGCGCGATCCGCACACTGCTGGGCAGGAAGTGCCGCTTTCCACTGTGGGAGCCCATGGAGTGGGGCGTGAACAAGGCGCTGCCGCGTGAGCAGGCCGTGATTGAGTACGGCTCGCGCATCAAGCGTGCAGGTACGTACAAGGGCCTTAATCGTTTGATTCAAGGCTCGGCTGCGGACCAGACCAAGGCAGCCATGGTGGCACTGTATAAGGCTGGGCTGCCTCCGGTTCTGCAAGTTCACGATGAGATCGTGTTAAGCGTGAGGACCAGAGAAGAAGCTGAAGAAGGGGCGCGGATCATGGAGCAGGCAGCTAGGCTGGAAGTTCCTACTCGTTGCGACGTAGAAATAGGAACGTCTTGGGGCGATTCCATGAAGTAAAATTCGCGGAGAAACAGCTTCACGTTTAAAAAGGGCCCCGCGGGGCCCTTTTTACTTCATCCAGCGTTTTATCTTCTGCCACACCGTTAGCTTTTCTGGTGTGTCAGCAAAGAGGTCAAGCTGCGTTATTTCAAACTGGTACTCGCCCTTGCCCTTGCCGGGGACGAGGACTGCATCCAGCTGCTTGCGTGACGTCAAGTACAGCCCTGCGCGGCGCACGATAGGAGACGGCAGGCCCGTCCACTCTGCTAACTCCGACGTGCGGCCCTTGTAGTTGTGCAGGCGCAACTGAGCAAGGACCGCGGACCGTGCTTCTTCAGGACTGATGCGAGAACCGCTCACCGCGCTTGCCCTTCAAGGCGATCAGCCACCAGCGTGGCGTAGCCAGCGACATCACGCCACGAATCAGCTTTGTCAGGGTTGCCGTTGATAATGCGGCCCAGCTTGTGCACGATCATGTCAATTGCTTCGCGCTGATCAAACGCCAGCGGTGTACCGCGCTGCTCGATGTAGTTGTGCACGATGCGCTTTAGCATCTGCATAATCTCTGCGCCCTCGATGAACGTGCCGTAGTCCTTGGCCCGGTCGTTCAGGATGTCATCCACCTTGTTGACCGGCACCTGCTCTGCAATGATCCGCTTAACAGGGCGCTTCTTTTTAGTAGCTCCTCTTAGGTAGTTGTTGCGGACCGAATAGACCTTGGATAAAGGCAGCTTCAACTCATTTGCCACCTCTAAGGGCGTAGCGTTTGGTTTGGCTTCGTAGTAAGCCAAGATGGCCAAGGTGTCGGGGTACTTCTTCTTCACGGGGCTCTCCTTTAAAAATTCACGTGGGTTTTACTAGTTGGTCAAACAACTGATTGATCATCTGCTTTAACTTGTTTTGCCTGCCACGGCGGGACTCCTCCCAGAATTCGCAGCAAGCATGCTTGTCGCCCATGCTGATCCGCAGCTGCACCTGCGGTGCATCGTCAACAGGATCTTTCATTGTGCGGACCATGTACACCACGCGATCGTAAAGATCGGAGGCGGTCTGCGACAGGTACTCATCGCGCTCTCTGCGCAGATCGTTGAGCTCAAACGCCGGTATGAAGATCTCGCCCAGCGCTCCGCTTTCTTCGATCGACACAAAGACGGTGTCTTTAATTTGGATCACTTGCATGCTCCTTGACCACGGCATGTACGGCGTCCAGCGAGCCGTAGATGTCTTCGTAGCCGATGATGTGCCCACGGCTGGCCGCTTCTTGGATCATGCGCCGCGCTACGTCAGGGGGCACTGTCTGGTTTTTGTTTTCGTAGTGACCTACGTTGCCTTGGGTCATGCCCATGGCTTCGGCAAACTGCTGCTGCGTCAGGCCAAGCCGCGTGCGCAGGTCCCTTACCTTATTGGCTGAATGTGTTTGGTGTGTTTGTGGTTCTTGCATTTTTTGCGCTCTTAAGGTTGATGTATTTTTTCTTGGTGCTGGCCAGTACAAAGAAGAAGTCGCTGGATCTGCGGATCTCGTCGACCACCTCGCCGTCAGGAGTAGTCAGTACCCAGTGGTTGTCAGACCATTCTGTCCATTTCATAGGTTTCCCCGGCCCTTGCTTTTGGTCTGCGCCTTGCTGTAGATGGTGAACTGTCTGGGCTTGAGCGCAATCATGGCTTGGGTCTTGTTGCTGATGCCGATGGTGCCGTAGGTAGGCATGGTTTCACGCACGCGCTCAATCGCCTGTGTCGAAGCAATGCTGCGTTTGCGAGAAATGTTGCCCTCGTTTTTCGCGTTCAGGTCCTCGTTGCGGCGAAGGGCCTCTTCGACAACGTACCTGCGCCATTCAAAGGCATTAGCTGGTGCTTTAGTCTCTTTCAAAACGAACCTCTGTAAGTGATGGTCAAAGCGGATAAGTTCAAACGTGTTCATTGCGTTTCTTGGGCACGGGGCACCAATGTGTATAAAAGCTGGTATCGCTACTGAGTGCGCCGTACATCGCAACGCCGCCAATACTCAGCAGCTGAAGCTTCACGGACCGCGGCGTCTCTGCATCGATCGGGATCCAGTACACATCAGTTGCCACCGCCACCGTTTGCGTAGAGTTAATGGTATGCGTAGGTTTGCGGGGCCTGCCGCGTGCGCGTTTAACGCTGTCCACTCGGTACACCTCCCCGTCCTTGGTTGTAAAGCGGTGTTCATTCCCGCATTCATAGCGCCGATACACGGAGCCTAGGCGCTTTCGTGTATCCAGCTGCTCAGTCCACTGGCTGCAGGTGGGGCATTTCATATTGTCTTTGCTCTCTTGTGTCGAATCGTTTCTCGTATGTGCGCAAAAGCTTTTTCTATCTGGGACACCGTCACCACGTCCAGCTGAGCGTCATGCACTTCCAGCAGTTCGCGGATCGCGGCAAGCTCAGAAGCACGGCACACCCATTTACTGCGCTGGGCAACTGCCAGCAGTGCATCTTCTCCGCTGCTGATTTCTTTTGCCCACTCGTTGCCGATACCTTGATACGCAAACGCCTGTGTCATGTTGCCCGCCTCGGTCAGAGTAAGCATGTGCTCAAACGTCGCCTTGCCCTGCACCAGCGCCAACAAAGCATCGTGGTTCCTGATCTTGAGCCTGACCAACTCACCGACCACTTGAGACAGGGTCTTCATGCCGGATTGGACATAAGACATCGGATCGAGGATCACGGGCCGGGGTTTGTATTTAGATTTCTTGCGCATCTGGGTACTTCACAGGCTGCTGCTTCCCTTTTTCTGCGGGGCGGCAGGCTTGGCACACGGCCATGTTTTTTGAAGGACCGCAGAGATGATCACGTCGCCCGGATAGTGCCGGATGGCCGGGGTGTTCTCCAAGTAGTTTCGGGTCATCTCTGTGATCTGACCGAGGTTCACGGCCGTGGGCGTACAAAAGAGAATGCCTGCTCCAGAATCGTGGACCGCGGCAACGTAGCCGTGCAAGAAGCCGAACTTCGTTGTGTTGGTGTCCATCTGCTTAAAGTCTTCGTGCAGCTTGTTGCCGTCAATCATCTGCGCGTGAACAGGCAGTGCCAGCACTGCGAATAAGAAAAAAGCAGCTTTCATACTTCACCCCTAAATTCAATTGCCCTGCGCAGATGCGTGCGCCCGCCGTATGCCTCGACCAACTCAACAATTGCCTCGCGCTCTGCTTGGGCCACCAGCTTGGCAAAATATTCGGCTGCCTCCAGCCAGTCAGCGGTCAGCATTGGCAGGCCCGCCTCATGCGCCATTTTGATGATGTCTTCTTGCTTCATTTATCAAGCTCCAAAAGTGTGAATGCTTTGCGCAACCCTTCAATCATTTCTTCAAGGCTCACCTCGTTGTGCAGCGTCTGCTTCAGGTCAATATTTGCGGAGTACTGGTCAAACGCAGTGGCTGTGAACACTAGTTCGTCTTGGCCGTTTACCGCTTCGACTTTTGAGGGATAGACTTTCATGCTGCGCTCCTTGCGCGAATTGCGCTGGCAATGTTGTACGCGGTCAGTGGATCGTCCCACGCTTCTTGGGGTTCACACACCTTGGCACAAGCCTCACGCTCGGCCTCCACTGCCCCTTTGATACGCGTGAGCCACAACGAGGCGTGCGTGTAGCTGTAATCGTCCCTGACAAGTTTGGCGAAGCGTTCGAGAGTTGAAGCAACTCCCCACACATCATCGGGGCCATCTCTTGATGGACCAACCGTAAATCCAGCCTCCCGCGCCATGCGGATTACTTCGTCTTTGGTCATTCCTTAGCCTCCACCCAGTTGGCAGGCCACTGCTTTTCAACCCGCTCGGGCCGCGACTGCTCCATCTTCTCAATCGCAAGCAGCAGATATTTCACCATCTCATGGGTTACGGTTATGGTGTCTCCGTCTTGGGTTACGCGGTAGCCGTTGATCTGCCCGATCTCAGTTTCCGGATCAAAGCGAACGTCCAGCGGGATAATGTCTGTGCGGTGATCGCGCACCTCGTACTCAGTTGGTCTCATGCTCATTCTTAAATCTCCAGTAGTTTGCGCTGTGCTTGCGCCAGCAGCCACAAAGTGTTCGGCCCACTGGCCTGAGAGCTTGCGAAATAGAACGAACCGTCGGCTTCGTAACCCACGATGACCACCTCTTTGAGCTTGCCCACTGCGGCGGTCAGTATCTTGTCGGGGTCGAGATCAAGGCGTGTCTCGCCTTCGTTGAGGCCAAGGGGGAAGTCGATTACTTTGGTCATGCTGCATCCTTCTTCTCGCTGCAAGGCCACTCAGCCCAGAACACCGGTTTGCCAATCAATTCCTCGTTTCCCTGCACCCTTGCGACAAACTCAAGCGGAGATACCTGCACAGGCACATGCTTTGTCTGCTCGATTTCTTTAAGCGCATCGATGATTGCCCAGCGCACATGGCGGCGCTCGTATTTTTCACACTCGATCATGTCCAGCGCCATGCGCAGTGCGTTTTCTTGTAAGGTCATGCTCACAACTCCACGCGCTCAGCAAGCGTGTTCACGGTGTCTGTCATGTTCTCAACCAGCACAGTCATGACGTAAACCGTGCCTGCCAACTGAGATGTACCTGAGCAGTCGGTTTGTAAACGCTCTTTCTGGGGCTGCGGCTCTTTCAGCACTGGGTACAGACGGTCTTCAAGGTTGTGTAAACGATTGAGTAGCATGTTGAGCCTGTCCTGAAGGCGGGCCAACTCCACCTGCACAGGGGGTTCTGTTTGTGATTTGACTGAATCGCCAAAGCTGGCAGATGACTGTAGGTCGGGTACACAGCCCCCTTCAATAGCGCCTCTGTACTGCATGGCTGCTTCTGCTTTAAGTTTGCTCACTTCGTTTACCTTGGATTGTTGGTCAAGAGTGTTGCGAGAATTTATGTAGCTCATGTGTTTTTCTCTTTCAGTTTTGATTCGATGGCGCGGGCGAACTTGGCAATGTCTTTTGCCAGCGTTGGCTCTTCTGCCGGGTGAAAAGGCCAAAGGCGTTGGTATTCAAGCCAGATAGCCTCATCTGTCAGCCCAACCCAAGCGGCTGGCTGCTGCTCAACAACAATTTGCCCGATTGTCACCAGCATGGTCTTTAGCTGTTCTACAAGTAGGCGCGTCGTGGTGGCGTCCACCGGCACAACAGCATTTGGGAACAGCCATTCTTCTTTAAAGTCCACTGTTCTTCTCCTTGAGCTTGGCTTCAATGGCACGGTAAAGGTCTACAGTTTTATATGAACCCATCAGTTTCGCTTTTATTTCGTGATGCAAGTTCGTTATCTCCTCGTCCGTCAGACCAACCCAAGCGGCTGGCTGGGGGCGGGTGTCCCCGTAAACCAAAGGCTGCCACCCTTCTTCACCCGTCATATCCATGTGCGTTATTCGTAGCTTCTTTTCTGTCTGTTTAGCCCACGCCACAGGCTCATCCTCTGGCTGCTCTAGCCGTGAACGCAGGGCGGTGATGGCTTCTTCGATGTGTTCGGCCCTGCCTAGTTGCAGGTAGGCATGTGCGCCTTGTTCAATTTCCAGCGCGTCCAGCGCCTGCTGCATTGCTTCTTTGTCGGTCATGTCAGTGACTTCCATTTGCTCTTAGGCTCGTTTGCCCGTTCGATGTAGAAGTGAATCAGGAAGTTAAAAATCTGCCGGTACGTCATGTCCATACCGGTGTCTTGCCGAAGCCTGTTGCGGATAAGGTCAATGTCAGCCGTCACGGGCATCGTGATGCGTTTGGTTTTTGTGTCGATCACAGTAGCATCTCCAGCAAAGCAAAAATGTAAAACACCGACCACACGACAAACACGGCGACGAAGAAGCGGATGGCCCATATCAGGTACGTGTCGATCTTCTCGTCGACCTCGTCCTTGGGATGCGCAAACTCTGGCGGTACGTGCGGGTAGGGTTTGACCTTGCGCGTGTCTTTAATCATGCTGCTTCCTCCGTTGCGCTCAGGTATGCACGCAGGCGTTTGACGCGGGACTTGTTATATGCCACCAGGGACTGCGCGTACTCCACGCCTGTCTCGGCACGTAGCAGGGACATTTCGGCTTCTGCAAGCTCCGCGGCTACCGCCTCAATCGGGGTCACACGCCCGAACAGGGCTTTAAATGTTGCTTTGATAACGTTCATTCTTGATCTCCAAACCGGACGTAGGCATCTTCTTCCAAGTAATCAATCACGGACTGCGACATCACAGGCGTGATATCCACATTGCTTGCCGGGAGGTACGCATGCACCAACGACACAGTCATCGGATAGTCAGGGTCGAGTTGCAAACCCGTGCCGTACTCCCGAGCACCGCGCTCCGCGGGGATAACCTCATACCAGCAATCAAGCGCGACATTTAGCTCGTCAAAGGTCTGGGAGACATGAAACAGGGCTTCTGGACCGTGGTCCGGGCTTTTACTGGACAGCATGGCGGGATACCTCCACAGAAGTGAAGGCGGCACGGCAGCCTTCGAGAAAGTCGGCCTCATCGAGGTCCGCGGCCCGGGCAAGGGTGGCAGCTGACAGGATCAGGGCAGGCAGGGCATCAATGGGGTCGATGCCGTTGTCTAACAGGTTTTGAACGAGGTTGGCGGACAGACGGATGACTTGGTCGAAGGTGTCATCTACATCAAAGGTTCGCGTTTCGCGGACCGGGGGTGTTTCACTCATTGCGCTATCCTTTCTAGGGTTTCTACAGTTGAGCGAATAGTGTAACTGGTTTGCGTGAGTTGTAGCAAGTGCGGGAAGTGGTTTAAAACGTAGGGGTTTACCCTAGGGTTGGGGGTGGTTTGTAAGTTAGCTGTAAGGCTATATAGGACTCTGGCAGAAAAAAGTGTTTTTTATTTTTTTTTTGTGAGATTGGACGTAATAGACGTAATGGGGTAATAAGTGAATGAAATCAAGGACTTATGAACACACGTTGAATTACGGTGAGTGAGACAGAGTAATATTTTCAGGGGAGATCCGTGAGATGGTTTTTTTTATTTTTTTTTCTTCTCTCAGTAGAAAAAGGTATATAGGAGGCCCTTGGAACGGGAACCGGCCTTGGTGTTGTTCTAGTGGTACACTTTGTTCATTGGACTACAGGGGGTAAAAATGTTACAGATTGACAGTGGAATCCTGATGCCCACGGACCGAACGGCATACCCGTTTAGGGAGATGGAGCCCGGAGATTCAATCCTGTTCAAGGATCCCAAGAGGGCAAACAGTGCCCGTGTTTCGGCACTACGCTTTGTGAAGACCTACGAGCCTGACTGGACCTTTAAGGTCCGCAAGGTGGCTGATGGCTGGCGGCTGTGGAGGGTCAGCTGATATGACCAAGCGTGACGTGTTTAACGTGCCCCCTGTTATCGCGAACAAGGCGCAGCAAAGGATGTCCACCAAGGTGGCCCCGCTTAAGCGTCAAAAGGTGGTCACGAACAAGGAATGGAAGTTCATCACGGAGTTGATCACGGGAGACGGCCGGGTAACGCTACGCGAGGCAGCTATCCGGGCAGGGTACAAGCCCACGAGCGCTTCTGTCATGGCGTGGAAGCTCACGAACCCCGCGATCAATCCGCACGTGGTGGCCGCGATTCAGGCGTATCGGGCAGAGCTCAACTCAAAGTTCAATACGTCGTATGAACGCCACATGAAGGACCTGCAGCTTATCCGCGACAAGGCCCTAGAAGCTGGGGCATATGCTGCCGCTGTTCAGGCGGAGTACCGCCGCGGCCAAGCCCTAGGGACCATCTACGTGGAGCGCAAGGAGATCCGCCACGGCACGATCGATAGCATGTCCAAGGAAGAGGTCCAGCGCAAGCTGGAAGAGCTTAAAGCCCTGTATGGTGGCCCACCCCCTACGGCCTTGATTGATGCCAGCACTGGCATGGTTTTAAATACGGTTGCACGTGAAGCAGATCCCGCATTTGTCTCTCCCGTACCAAGTCCCCCTCTCGATATCTTTGAACGGGATAATGATCTGGGCCCGGACGATGGCAACACCTGAAGCCGCTTTTGCTGCCCGGGTTCGGGATGGATTGCGGGCGCTGGGTTTGGATACCGAGCGCATTGAGAACCGCGTAAATCTTGGCGTGCCTGATTTGCTTGTGGGCGCTGGCGAGACTTTTGCTATGGTGGAACTCAAAGCTGTAGCGCAGGGCTTGAAGGTAGGGCTTCGCCCGCATCAAGTCGCTTTCCTGACGCGGCACTCAGCAAAGGGCCGCCCCTGCTTTGTCTTAGTGCACCAGCTGGCCCGTGCCCTCAAACCCGGCCGCATTTTGCTTTATACCGGCCGCCAAGCCCCGGAGCTTCTTGTGCAGGGGCTTCGCCTTGCCCCTGTGGCCGCGTGGCCTGATAGGGTCATGCCATGGGATCAGCTGGCCGCGGCCTTACTAGGGAAACTACCTATAAAATAAGTAGCGCGGCTTTTAAATTGGCGTTATGATATCGCCACCGGATCAGACCGGCAACCTAGAAAGGATAGAGAACATGCTTAAAACTGTAGCCATTTCAGCGAACCGTAAGACCGGCCCGATAGCCACTACATACCGTAGCGGTGTACATGAGACCTATGGCACGTGCCCTAAGTCTTGCCAGCTGCATCCCAAGAGCGCGACCGGCACGGAGCAAATTGACAGCGAGTATTTGCAGGCCGTCATGGACGCCGTGCCCCGTAACGGTAAGGCGTGGACGTATTCCCACTTTTTGGCGGAGTCGTTGCCCCTGCCCTCCCCC
>JABXJQ010000046.1_pt1 | contig 15497 bp, 22 predicted proteins | sample 7436221 | NCBI WGS metagenome assembly JABXJQ01 (sample SAMN14395755, study PRJNA613071) | wetland metagenome | isolation source: water sample H0 from high-altitude wetland | place: Chile: Salar de Huasco, high-altitude wetland | collected 2015-11-10
TGTCTACACAGCCCCAGAGCGGGTGCTGAGTGGTGTTGTCGGCAAGGACGGCAAGGTCAGCAGCAGAATTTTTCTGGTGGCTCCGGGCAGCGGCTTGAACACAAGCTATGATCGGCACTTGCAGCTTAAGCTGAAGCGCCATGCGCGGGCGAAGGAGGTCATGCTGGCGGCGTACTCGAACCCAAACTACCGTGCGAATCAGGGCGCGTCAGACCCGGACAGCGTGCGCGCTGCGGCCACTAAGCGTGTGTTCGAGACCCGCAGGGCCGGTGTCAAAAAAGGAGACGAAGATGGTACGAAGTGAGCTGTTGAAGAACCTGGCACCCGGCGTGGTGTTTGCTGTGCCCGGCTTGAAGCGCGCGCAGCTGCTGGCTGAAGTGCAGTGCGTCGAGCGCAACGACGTAGAGTTTGAAGTTCAGAATGTGCTGATCTGGCAGAGCGACACCGAGCCCCCGGTCAAGGGCGCGGCTGTACAAGCACTCAGTGTAAACACTACAGCCAAGCGGCGCAGCGATGTCATCGACTCGCTTAAGCCCGGCCAGTCCGTCAAGTTTCATGTGCCAGATCGGCGCGTGTACTTCTCGGTGAAGAACGCAGTGCGGTACCGTGTCGTGCGTGGCGAGAAGGTCAGCACCAAGAGCATAGACAAGCACACGATGGAGGTTTACCGTGACGCTTAATACCTTGCTGCAGCTGGGCATGGGCGCAGTTACATGCGGGCAGATCACGCGCTGCGCTTTTGAGCCCGACCCCGAGCAGGCCGCACGCAACGCAGCCAAGCTGGCCGCGGTCAAAGCCAGTATGGGCGAGAAGTATTTGTTGCACCCCTCCAACCGAGTCAAGAAAGGACACGTCCATGTCTTCGCAGGGTGAGAAAAAAGTAAAGCAAGTAAATATCGGCCCTCTTCTGGAAGCACTTGTGGCCACGACGATATGGTTCTATGCAGTGAGAGGACTTCACTTGCAGGGTGCCTACCTGCCTCTGGGTATAGCCATGCTGGAGATGGCAGCCGCCCTGGCCAGCGTGAGCAGTAAAGGGCTGACTGACGACGAATTAAAACTGAGGTTTGTAGACAACAGCTTGGTGGCGATTAATGAGCTGGAAGACAGAGTCGACTTCGCGCTGGGCACCGGCCTTGGACAGCTTACAAAGAGGTTGGCGTCCGTGGTTGAGTCACTGCGTACCGCGCTCCAACCAGAAGAGTTTCTGCGGGTGCAGCTTTGCTTGACGGAGCTGGCAGAGGATTCTGAGAACGTCGCCAAAGAAACCGCGGCGAACCTGATTCAGTCGCGCATCGCGGTTGCCAAGGCGAACGAGGAAGCCCGCCTGAAAGCCGAGCGTGAGCGCATCGCCGCGGAGGAAAACGCGAAGGCGGAAGCGGCTGCTGCCAAGAATGCTGCGCCGCTGCCGCACGTCGGGCCGGCTGCGGTCGCTGTACCAGTCGGCACCGCAAAGGAAGTCGCCACCATCACACCGCTTGTCATCAAAGGCAGTCCAACCGATGACCAGATCATCAGTGTCATTGCAGACCACTGGCGCGTGCATGAAATGGAAGCAATTAAGTGGCTGAGAGGTATCGACCTGGACGCGGCTGAAGTGCGGGCTAGCAGTGAATTCGTTGCATGAGGACGCCATGAAACTTAAACCATATGATTATGAAGCCCATAAAGCAGGTGCCGTCTGCGTGTATCGGGATGGTACGCCTGGGCCGAAAATTGAAGATGTTCATTTGTTACCGCATGGGTTTTGTGTCCACCGCACAAACTACCTGTTGCTTGTGCGGGGAAGCAACTATACAAGAACAACTCTAGGGCTTATTGTTGAAGGCTACGCCAGAGACAAAGACCTCTGCCTAGTAGTAGAGACAAAGAAGGTAGAGGCGTGGGCCTGCTTTGATAAGGGGTCAATTTACCCATACCAAACTGTCTACAGCAAGGAGACTGCGGAAATTTGTCGCAGCGTTGGCAATGTGGTCGTCCACCTAACCGGAGAGGTAGAGATATGAGCGCACTAACCAAAGGGCAACTGCTCAATTTCCGAGCGAGACTGGTCATAGCAAAAAAGGTTTACATCCGCGCAGGCCATTTATCAGCAGAATACGCGATGGGAGTTGCCGGCTTAATTGTCGGCTACAACTGCCGAATTTCGGAAGGCGTTCCTTTGGGATGGTGGAATAAAGCAACCACCGAGCAGCGCGTTGCAATGTGGGACAACAGCATCGCTCACGTTGATGAGCTGATTGCGAGGGCCGACATTCTTGCAGCAGCTAAAGAGGAGGCGAAATGAACATACTGGCCGCGTGCCTTTTATCTACGTGCGTCCGCAGAATCTAATAAGGAGTAATCATGAGGCAAATCACAAGAGAGCAATTAAGATTTATTGATTCCGAGTTAAGGCAGATAACGAACTACGAGGCGCGTCAACTGGCCAAATACAGGAGCCAACATGAGTGATACGCCGTTGACTGATGCCGAAGCATTCTTGGCAGACGAGCATTGCCTAGGATTTGAAATTGTTAGCGCAGACGTGTGCCGCAACCTCGAACGCCAGTTAAACGCTGCCAAGGCAGAGCTGGCAGAGGCGCGTAATAAGACGCTGGAGGAAGTTTCTGCAAAATTAACTTCTTACGGTTTTATCGGTGTAGACGCCTTTATTGCCAGTATAAAAAACAAGCTTCTTGACGCCATGAAAGACAAGGCATGAACACGCCGCCTTTCAGAAACGAGTATCGAATATTTGACTGCCTGCCGGTGTTCCTCGACTTCGAGACGTACTACGACAAGCAGTACTCGCTGTCGAAGATGACCTACTACGAGTACGTCAAAGACCCACGGTTCCAGGTGATCGGAGTCTCTGCCTACATACCCGGCGACAACGGACCGTTGTGGGTGCCAAACCACAACGACGACGTGCGTAAGTTCCTGAACAAGTTCGATTGGTCCGACAAGTACATGATCGCCCACAACAACTGGTTTGACGGTAGCGTTATGTCGTTTCACTACGGCATTAAGCCGCGCATGGTGGGTTGCACCAGCGCGATGGCCCGGCCTTTGTTCTCCGCGTTCCACGGCACCAGCCTAGCGAAGATCATGGAGAAGTTGGACATAGGCACCAAGGGCAACGAGGTCGTGCAGGCGTTGGGCAAAAGGCTTGAACACTTTTACCCTGAAGAGCTGAACGCTTATGGGCGCTACTGCATCAACGACACGATGGGTTGTGTAAACGCGTTCTATATTATGCTCAAGCACTACCAGTTCCCGCGCGCTGAGCTGCGCACCATCGACACGTCGATCAAGATGTACACCGAGCCCGTGCTGCAGCTAGACACGGCAGTGCTAGAACAGCACCTTGCCGCAGTGCAGGCCAGGAAACAGAGCCTGCTGGAAGAGGCAGGGCTGGATGTCGACACGTTGATGTCTAACGACAGACTGGCAGAGTGGTTTGATGAGATCGGTGTCGAGTACCCAAAGAAATGGAGCGACAAGAAAGGGCTGTGGGTGCCAGCGTTTGCGAAGACAGACCCAGCTTTTGTTGAGATGCAAGAGCACGAGGATGAGACAGTCGCCGCAGCCGTCTCCGCCAGGCTTGGTGTCAAGAGCACTCAAGAGGAAACACGCACCATCAAACTGATCGGGCAGTCGCACTGGCCCGCGGTGCCTATCCAGCTGGGTTACTACAACGCGCACACCGGGCGCTATGGCGGCGAGGGCGGCGTCAACTGGCAGAACAACGGGCGCAAGTCCCCTATACGCAGGGCAGTGCTGGCACCGCCCGGTTACACGGTTGGGGCAGGCGACTCATCGCAAATAGAGTTCCGTGTAAACATGGCACAGTCAGCACCGTTTGCAGATCAGGGTAGGCAGGACGAGTACGAGACCCTGGCTTTGATTGCGGGCGGCGGTGACCCCTATTGCGACTTTGCGGGGGACATCTATAACCGCGAGGTCACCAAGGATGACAAGGACGAGCGGTTCGTAGGCAAGCAGGGCCAGCTGTCACTAGGGTACCAAGGCGGGCACGGCGCGCTACAGCGTGCGCTGTGGGCCAACGGGAAGATGAAGATGCCGGAGCCCGAGCGGCGGCGCGTAGTGCAGGTGTACCGCACAAGGTACACAGGCGTGAAGGGGTTCTGGAAAGCGTGCCAGCTTGCTATCGACGAGATGTTTCATGGGCGCTCAGGACAGCTCGGGTTCGTCGGTTACGATCAGCATGGCATCATTCTGCCCAACGGCATGCGCATGCACTATCCGCAGATCGGGCAGCGGCCCGGCGAGTACGGCCCTGAGTTTTTCTACATGCACCGTGACCGCAAGAAACGAGGCGATGTGTTCTTCGAGAGCCGCATGTTTGGCGGCAAGCTGTGCGAGAACATCACGCAAGCCCTGGCCCGTATCATTGTGTTCTACCAGATGAACGCGATCTCCTCTGTCTACAAGGTGGTCAAGCAGGTGCACGACGAGGTTGTCATTATCGTGCCAGACAACCAAGTAGAGCAGGCACGCAGCGATTTGATCTACGCCATGAGCCAGAAGCCTGCATGGGCCAAGGACATACCGATCGCTTGCGAGGTTGGCTTTGCAAAGAACTACGCGGACACATAAAGTCCTTGCGTCTTGCAGCAGCGCACGCTATTCTCACAACCCACAACACAGTCTTGGACCGGTAATGAATATCCCTCTACAGCACACGTTCTCATCCATTACAAAGTTTGAGACGTGCCCCCGTCAATGGGCCGAAGTCAGGCTGTTTAAAAACTTTCAAGACGAGATGGGTGAGGCCGCGAAGCTGGGCGACGCAGGCCACAAAGAACTTGAGGCGTACTTGAAGGAGGGCACTCCGTTCTCCTCAGCCTGGCAGTGGACGCAGTCGTATGCAGACCAGCTAAAGCAAGCGCTGAAGGGCATGTACATCGGCATAGAGCTGAAGCTTGCAGTGGACCGAACCGGCGCAGCATGCGACTACTACAGCGACAGCCAATGGATACGAGGCAAGGCTGACCTGGCCGCATTCGACCCCGCAACGAAGCAGGGCTACATATTCGACTTCAAGTTTGGCAAGCGCAAACCTTCAGAGCAACTGCGGTTATACGCAGCAATGGCCTTGATGCAGTACCCGGACCTTGAAAAAGTGAACTACCGGTTCCTCTGGATGAAGGAGCCGGCAGCGAACGACAGCGGCGTGGTCAAGAGAGACGCTGACCTAGCCAAAGTGTGGCAGACGTTTCAACACAAGATCGGCGCGATCGAGCACGCTGCTGCAGCGGGCGTATTCCCACCTAAACCCAGCGGACTATGCAAGAACTATTGCCCTGTCAAAAGCTGCGAGCACAACGGTAAAAGATGAACCCGTCTACACTTATGGCTGGCGTAAGCACACAGCGGGTAAACTGTGTGGCCTCCACTCTCAGGGCGACGGCGAGGGTTTGACCAGCACCGAAGACACTTACTTTTACAGGAGATGAGCATGGAAAATATGGACCCCAGTATTTTAAGAGAAGCAGGCGCCCGCATGGCGCAGCAGCAAGCTGTTCAGAACGCATACCGCAAAGGGCTGCACGAGGCGTCAGGCTACATTGCCGCGCTGCTGTTGCTGGTTCGTGATCTGCAGACGCTAGAAGGCGAGGAGCCTGTGCTTCCGTTCGAGTTGATACTTGACGACGTGCAGCTCTCCCGCATATTGAACGTGAACCTCTCCGTGGCAGCAGACCCCACGACCAGAGCCGTTGCATTCCGTGTGCGCGAGAACAAGCCGGAAGACAAAGGAATGATTATTTTGCCCCCCAACGTACCTGTACCAGACAGAGAAAGCAAAGGAGACTGACATGGCTATGACCCCAGAAGGCAAGGTGAAGAAAGTAATTAAGGAAAGCATCGCGGAGTACGCAAAGATGCTGGGCGAGGAAGTCTGGTACGACATGCCAGTCAAGTGCGGCATGGGCTCCTCTGGCATCCCTGATTTTATTGGGTGTGTAAACGGCGACGTGTTCTTTATCGAGGCAAAGGCCGCTGGTAAAGAGTTGACGCCCTTGCAAGAGCAACACCGTGCAAGAATTAAAAAGGCCAAAGGTTGGTACTTTGTAGCGCGGCCAAAGAGCCAGTCAAAGGAAGACTTAGCCGTGCTTGGGCGGAGCGTCGCGTTGTTTCTTTTGCAGGTTTACGACGGTAAGTTTGGCGGCCACGAGGCAACCAAGAGACTAAGGCCCCCGTGCTGATGCAGAAAACTTTTGTCATCGAAGGCGGCAAGCACGTGGGCTTTGCCGGCGACCAAGCAGCCAGCCTGCACGCAGTGGTGCCGGGCGCGTACCTCGGGCCTGTGCAACACGAAGGCGAAAACTTCAATGCGTGCGTTGTGCCGTTTACACTGCCCAACATGCTGCAGGCCACGCGCTTTGGCTTTTCCGACGTGCCGTCGCCTATCGAAACTCAGTACACCTGGCCTGGCCTGATGACGCCGCGCGCCTATCAAAAGACCACCGCGGCCTTTGCATCGGTGCACCACAAGGCGTTTATCCTGAACGAGATGGGCACTGGGAAAACAGCCAGTGTGCTGTGGGCGCTCGACTACCTGATGTCACAGGGTTATGTTCGCCGCGCCTTGATTCTTGGCACAGTCAGTACGCTTTACTCTACCTGGCAGCGTGAGATCGGCAGGCTGTTGATTCACCGCACAGCAAGCGTGGTGTATGGAACTGCGGCACGCCGCAAAAAACTTGTACAGGCTGACTACGACATCTACGTACTCAACCATGACGGCTTGCCCATTGTGGCTGACGAGCTAGTCAAGCGAGAAGACATTGACTTGGTCATCATCGACGAGGGCTCGTACTACCGCAACGGTCAGACGGACAAGTACAAAAACCTGGTGTCATTCTTGAAGTCGTACCGAAACCAGCAATGGCTTTGGATGCTGACCGCGCAGCCGTGCCCGAACGAACCACCTGAAGCATTCTCGTTGGCGAAACTTGTAGCCCCCAACCGAGTGCCAAAGTACTACGGCACGTTCAGGGACATGACCATGCAGAAGGTCAGTCAGTACAAGTACATCCCGAGGCCGAACGCTATGGACACCGTGTTCGAGGCGTTGCAGCCAGCGATCAGGTTCCGCAAGAAAGACTGCATCGATCTGCCAGATACAGTGTACGTGATGAAGCAAGCATTCCTTTCCGACGAACAGAAGAAAGCGTACCACGCCATGCGTAGGTCATTTGTGTTTGAGCGTGACGGCAGCACAGTGCTTGCAGCCAACGCTGCTGTCAAGGTAGGCAAGCTGTTGCAGATCGCAGCAGGTGTGGTCAAGACCAGCGCGAACCCAGATGACGACAGTGACCCAGGCGTATTGAAGTTTGACGTAAACTCAAGGCTCAAGGCAGTGCTTGAGTTTGTCGAAGAGTCGCAGTCCAAGACGGTCATCCTCGTGCCCTACACTGCTGTGCTGCGACGCGTGGTCGAGTACTTGGAGAACAAAGGCTACACCTGTGGCATTGTGGACGGCTCAGTCACCGGCACCGCGCGAGCTAAAGTCCTCGAAGCGTTTACAGACCACCGCGACCCACAAGTGCTAGTGTGCAACCCCCGCGCGGCGAGCCACGGCTTGAACCTGCAAGTGGCAGACACGTTGGTGTTCTACTCGCCGGTGCTGTCACTCGACACCTATCTGCAGGCGAAGGAACGCATTGCACGGCCAGGCCAGGAAAATAAAATGGTGATCGGCGAGATCGCGGCCACAAAACTAGAGGCACAGTTTTACGATGCGCTTCGTGCCAACCAGAAATTTAGCGAGGCTTTGCTGGACATGTATGTAGAAACACTTGACACTGTAGCAAACTGAGAGTACATTTCACTTTCCAACACAGGAGACCACAATGTCAGACCAACCCGAGAAGCCTTTGTTTTCAGATGTCGTCAGCTTTTACGTCAAGCTGCGTGACGAGAAAGACGAGCTCGACCGTTTACACAAGGAGAAGGTAGCAAAGTACAGCGCCAAGCTTGAAGAGTTGGACGCATACTTGCTGGCCGAACTGAGTGCGATGGGCATGGAGTCAGTCAGGACCGATCACGGAACGGCGTACGTCTCTCGCAAGGAGCGATTCAACTGTACCAGCTGGCCCGAGCTCATCCCCTGGCTGATACAGAACAACCAAGTCGAGCTGCTGCAGAAACGCCTGTCAGAAACAAACCTCAAGCAGTACATCCAGCAAAACAGCGGCGCTCTGCCACCTGCAATTCAGAGCACTGTTGTCCGCGAAGTTAACGTACGTCGTACCTAAAGGAGAAACAAGATGAACCAAGTAATCCCGTTTAACCCCAACAACATGCCCGCCTATGCAGTCGCGCACAACATGGAGTCCACGACCGATCTGGTCGGCGGCTTGCAAGGTGGGCGCTTCAACAAGATCGGCACCAAAGGCAAAGTCTGGCGCATCATTCAAGGCGGCGTCGAAGTGCAGATTCTTCAGGTGCCGTCCATCGACGTAGTTATACTCGCGTCGACCCCGCACGTGTCCCGCACGTTCTACCTGGGCAAGTGGCAGGAAGGTGTCGACAGCAAGCCGGTGTGCCAGTCGCTTGACGGAGTGCGTCCTGTCGCTACGTCGGAACAGCCACAGTCCGCCACGTGCGCTGCGTGCCCGCAGAACCAAGTCGGTAGCGCCGTGGGTGACGACAATAAAAAGCGTCGCGCGTGTCAGTTTTCCAAGCGACTGATCGTAGCTCCCGCGGACGACATAGAGGGCATGGCCTACGCACTGGACATCAAGTCGATGTCGTTGTTCGGCGAAGGCTACCCCGCCCAAAATCTTTTCACACTGGGCGCTTTCGGCAAGATGCTGGCGCAGGGCAGAATCTCTGCTTCGGCTGTGCGCGTACGGCTCAGCTTCGACTTCAATCAAACTGGTCCTAGCGTACTGTTCCAGCCCGTTGGCTTTTTGTCAGAAGAGCAGACGAATGCAGTGCTTCGTCGGGCGCAGGATGACGACGTGCGCGACATGATGGAGCTGGCTGCCCCCGAGACTCAAGAACAGGCGCCCCGCTTGGCAACACCTGTGGCGCCCACAGCACCTGTAATTCAGGGTGCCCCGCCTCCTCAGTACGTGCCGGCGCCGCCACAGCAGTTCGCACCTGCAGCACCGCCACAGCAGTTCGCACCTGCAGCACCTGCGCCTAGCAACGTGTACCCGCAGACGCAACAGGAGTACTACGTCAACAACCCACAACAGCAACCGCCAGCACCCGCTGGATTCGGGGCGCCTGCAGCACCTGGTGGCTTTGCATCTCCGAACAGCGCGCCGCCTGAGCCGCCCAAGAAAACACGGACGCGTAAGACACCCGAGGCAGCCCCTGCAGCACCGGCCCCAACAGGGTTTGGTGGGGTGCCAGCAGCACCAGCAGCACCAGCAGCACCAGCAGCACCGCAGACGTTTTCGGGCGCAGTGCCCGGCGCGTACGCAAACCTGATGAAGTTTGACGACTGAAAGTCTAGGGGCGGTTTGCTTCGGCAGCCGCCCCACTTCCACAAGGGGGCAGCCATGAAAAAGTTTTTGATCGCCATGTTCTGCATGTTGTGTGTAAACGCAGCAGCGCAAGTACCCTACAGCTTCGGGTCAATAATCCATAAGGACCAAGTAAACGACAGCGTGCTGTTTTTTAAATACGACGTGCGCAGGCCCGGCAAGACTCAGTACGTTGCGTTCGATCTTGTTACGCGCAACCATTGGAAGAACAACCCAACATCTCACTTTGCAGTGGTGCTGCAAGGCGCGTTCCTCGACCCCATGCCTGGCATCCGCGGCGTAGGGCTGGCCTTTGGCAGCTTTGGCTCCACGTGCCAGGGTGCTGTTGTCGAGCAGTTTAATAACCCGGTAAGCTTCCTCATGCCGGAGACCTGCAGGAGCATACCCCTTCAGGATGACAAGTGGTACAGGGTGACAGTGTATGCCTCTGAGACGCAGGTAGACTTTTACGTTCTCTTTGAGGGGCGATACTATTGGGCCAGGGCACCAGTAAACGTGGCGACCTTTGGCATGCAGAGGTCAATAGCGGGGGGAGTAGTTTTCAATCCGAGCCCGTCAACAATCGAAGTACACAATCTAATCTGGGGGTGGTTCTAATGAAGTCGATTAAAGAGACCAAAGTGTGGACAAAGTTTATGGTTCCGTTTGCCGATCTGTTTTGGCCAGAGGATGACTGCGCCGTATGTTTCTTTTGGCGTGCGCTGATCTGCGGCTTCTGCCTGGGGCTCATGCTTAAAGGTGGCATCTGGATTGTAGTGGCGGCATTTGGTCTGGCGGCGCTGCTGCTTCTGATGGAAGTAGCGGACAACACAAACTGGCTTGACAAGCTGTGAGCCGCGGCCCACAATGTGACCCGCCAGGGGGGAGGGGCGACTGGTCCTCGCTGCGGTCTTCAAGAGCGTCAGCTCATCCTGTGTACCGCTTAACCTCTCAACTGGCACCTTGACCGCAGACCGACACCGTGAACTACACCGAAAATTTCCTGGACATTATATGGCCGGAGACAGGGCACTTCTGTCTTGCACTCAAGGTTAAGGAGCGCGCCGGCTTTGAGCACGTCCACGTCACGAGCCCTGAAGAGGCTGCCGCCGTCCTGAAGTCGCGGCAAGATCAGGGCGACTGGTACTACGCCGTCGCTTCGTTCTCCCACTATGACGAGAGCATTCGCCGAAAAGGTTTTCGTACGGCGGCGAACGTGGCTGCGCTCCGCGTACTATACCTTGACGTTGATGTCGGCAAGAACGACAAGGGCGCATCGTATGAGACTGCGCAAGAGGCACAGTCTGCGATCAACAACTTCGTGAACCTGGCCGGACTACCACAGCCGCTTGTCGTCTCGTCGGGCAAGGGCTTCCACCTTTATTGGGTGCTGGAGAGAGACTACCCCCGCGAGGAGTGGCTTGAGCTGGCAACAATGCTGAAGGTTGCTTGTGTAAACGCAGGCTTCAAAGCTGACCCAGTATGTACCACTGATGCCGCAAGGGTGCTGCGGCCAGCCGGTGCGATACACACAGGCACAGGCAACTTTGTCCAAGTGTTGGACTGGGGCGATACGACCTGTAATGATTTCAACCTACGCAGCAGGCTTGAGGCCGCGGCACGCGGAGGCAACAGCAAGGTGCCGGTACCAAAGCCGGGCAAGCCTGGCAACTACGTAGCCGTGGACGCCCTCACGGCGAGCCTTATGCCCACTACCCCACCACCTGACTACGAAGGTGCCTTTGAGGGGTGCAAGCAGCTGCAGCTCATGCTGAAGAGCGGTGTCGAGCAGTCCGAGCCAATGTGGTATGCGGCCTTGCAGCTATCCCGTTTTATGAAGACCGGCAGCCGCATGGAGGAGTACAGGCTTGGGCACCACATATCTTCACGGGACCCACGGTACGATGCAGATCAGACTCAGGCGAAGCTGGACCAGCTGGATGCCAAAGGTATCGGCCCAACACTTTGCACGACCTTTGAACGCAACAACCCCTCTGGGTGCGTGGGCTGCCCCAACAGGGGCCGCGTCAGCACACCGCTGCAACTTGCGCAAGAGTACGACGAGGCGAAGCTGGCCAAAGAGGCACTAAACCAAGTCGCTGTGTCGGAGGAAGTACGCAAGGAGTTTGAGCTGCCGGTGCTGCCAGACGGCTTTGAGTTTCGCAGCAAGGAAGAGGGCGGCGGAGTCGTGATGTCTGTCTCGTCTGCCAAGATCGGCGCAAGCATGATCGAGGTCACCCCGTACTGGTGCTTTGTGCGCGAGGTTCTTTATGAGCGGGGCAGTGCGGAGTTAAAATCAAACGTGATGTGGGAAGACCCGCAGATGGGCTGGCAGCAAGCGACTGTAAGTGTCGCTGCGTTCGAGAGCGCGATGGGGTTCTCAGAATCAGCACTGGCGAAGCGCGGGTTGATGGCTTCACCTGGAGTAGACAAAGGACACCTTATGACATTTCTTGCGCAGTGCACCCGCCAGATGCGGGAACAGCAGGGCTACCTGAATCCGGTCAGCCAGATGGGCTGGACTAGAGAGGGCACGTTTGTGCTAGGCAACGTCGAATATTCAGCAAAGCAAGCGCCCCGCCGAGTACCTGTCAGCGCAGCAATCGAGTCATACGTGTCGCTGTCAGAACCGCAGGGCACCTTTGAAACTTGGAAGAAACTGGCGGCGATCTACAACTACGCTCCTTACTATGCGCTGCACAGAATCGTAGCGATGGCAGCCCCAGCATCCATCCTCATGCGGATGACAGGCATAACCAGTGGGGTACTGGCGTTCACAGGTGACGGTGGCGGGGGCAAGTCTTCAGCTGCACGCGTGGGCCTGCAGATGTTCATGTCGCCGCGGGCTTTCGGTGGCAATAATGACACGGTCAACAGCACGATGACCAAGTTCACAGCCTTCAAAGACTTGCCCGTCTGCATGGACGAGTTCGGTGAAAAGCAAGGCAACTTTGAGCGCAATCTTGATGAGTTCTTCAAGTCACTCACGATGGGGCGTGACAAGGACAGAGCGACCTTTGCCGGCGCTGAAGGCATGCGCAACGTACACGTTGACAACGAGCTGTGGCACTCGCTGTTTGTGATGGCGTCGAACCCTTCAATTATCGATGCGCTGCGCAACCGTAACGAAGACACCCATGCTTCTCAAAGCCGCGTCCTTGAGCTGCGCGTAAAGGAAAAGCCGCCGTACAACGAGGACATATTTACGATGCTGGACAAGGGAGTGGCCACGCAGCCACACTCAGGGCACGCTGGGCCTATATTTATCCAGTACGTCTTGGATAACTACGAGACGGTTGAGGCGAGCGTCGTGCAGGCCCGCAAGGATGTTGCCAAGTATGTTCTTACCGCGTTGCAAGAAAGAACAGGGCTGGTGCAGACTGGGTTCACGCGCTTTATGGAAGCGATGGCTGCAACCATCATCATAGCCACGACGATTTGCAAGGGGCTTAAGCTGGTTGACTACGACCCGAAAGAAGCCGGGAACATTCTGGTCCAGACCATAATCGACCAGATGACCTCGACCATCCAAGAAAAAGTTGCCCGTACGGACTACCTGGGCAACATCTATCGCGCCAATGTAGGTACGTTCTTGGTCGTGGAAAACAATCAGGCGCTGAACAGGTGGCTGGTTGTCAAGCAACCGCACATGAGGTACTCAGGCATCATCGAGATCGACAGCGCAAGGGGTGGCGAAGGTGAGCTGCATCTGTTCTCAGACCCCTTGCGTGAATGGTGCAAGAAACATGGGCAGTCCTACCGTGAGGTTCTTGTAGAGTGGCGGCGCCTGGGCATCTACAACAGCAGCTCAGACCAAGCACAGCGCAAACGCTACCGCAAGATGGACTTCGACGGCGGCGCGCCTCAAGCCATAGTCAATTTGGAAGTGCAGCCAAGAGTCTTCACACTGAAACTAAACAAGGAGATAAGCGATGAAATCCTCAGCGTCGAACGAAAAGGTGGTTGAAGAGGGTAGGCGGTATGACGTGGCCAAAGTACGCACCGACTTGATGCAGTGGGTGGGCGTGCTTGAGGTCCTTAAGGTGGGGACGTTTGGCGCAAGCAAGTATGAGGACAACAACTGGCGCAAGGGTATGAAGTGGATGCGGTTCATCGCTGCTTGCCTGCGCCACATTTTTAGGTGGGTTGTGCTGCGTGAGGCTCGTGACAGGCAGTCTGACTGCCACCACCTGGCGCACGCAGCCTGGAACCTGTTGGCGCTTGTTGAGTTCGAGCTGCTTGGTCAGCACCAGCAGTTTGACGACAGGCCCTATTGCAAGCAGTCAGAGCAGGTCTACTACCAAGCATTGCTGGAAGCGTTTGAGCGCAACTACCCTACCGAGGAGTCGGCTTCACAAAGCCAGTCTGAGATGCAGCACACCCTACCACTATAGCCTCAAGCTGAAGCGCGTAATCCTTTGCCTCCACACCGTTACCAAGCAGCACCGCCGTGGTTTGATTGTCCTTCAGGTCTGGCGGTATAGCGGTGTCGAGGCTGGCCGGGCGCTTTGGGACTTTCTGGATGTCGAGGCATGCTACCGGCACATACTTGATTTCGGGCTCTCGCTTTTGAAAGAGGCCACAACCAGCGAGGAAGGACGTAAGAGCTAATGCAAAGAGTGTTCTCATTTTGTCACCTGCTGGTTGTGTACAGCTTTGTATTCTTGAATCATGGAGCGAATGGCCGAGCATTGTTCGGCTTCAGTGCGAGCAAGCTTCGCTTCCTTTTGCAAACGCTCCGCCAGTGTGCCCGCAATCCGGCGCTGTCTCTCCACTTCAGCCAGCTGGCGTTCGCGCTCAAGGTTGGCCTTGGCCTGTGACATTTCCCACTGTGCCACCAGGGCTTGCAAAGAGGTACGCTCGCGCCCGCAGATCGCCAGGGATTCTTCAGCTGTAGCGGCGCGAGCCGTGGCCACGGCTACCTTCTCCTTTAGCTTTGACTGTTCTTTGAGTAGCAAGAACGATGTCGCTGTAAGCGCCACGATGATGGCGCCTAGAATTGCGATGATCTGCACAAAGCCTTTGTTGTTCTTCATGTCAGTCCTTTATGCAAAGCCGCAGCCCGTACGCAACGTACCGCGGTTGGTGTGTGTAAACGATTCGTACGGCGTACTCCTCGTTCTCCTTTTGGTTTGAGGCCAAAATGCCGGGGTTGATTGTACGGGCGTCGCTGAAATAGTTTTGGGGGTCCTTAGCGGCCCTCAGTCTGCGGTTGGCGTACCCACGCCCCCCGTTGTACCCGGACAGGCTGTAACCCATGCGCTCGCAAGGCACACGCACCAGCGCGAAGGCGTCGTACTGCTCCTTCATGTAGCGAACCTGGGCGGCGATGGATGTCGAGGCGTTGAAGGGGTCTGCGCCGATCTCAGGGTACTTGCGCACCATGTCCGCAAAAGTGGCCGGCATGAACTGAGTCAGGCCGCGGGCGCCCACGCGGGATACTGCGCGCTCGTTACCTGCGGACTCCTGGCGAATTTGAGCGAGGAAGATCGGCGTAAAGTCACGGTCCGTACCCCACACCTTGCGTACTTCGCCCTTAGTGATGCGCCAGTAACGCATCACGGGGTCTTTGCCCGTGGCTCCTGCCGGGTCAAAGCTTAGGGGCGTGTGCGCGAGGCCTAGACTACTAAGGCCGAGGCAACCAAGAAGGAGCCAACGGTAATAGCGCGACATAGTTTCCTCGTTTGTGGGGACTTGGCGTGGTCCATCTCACCGAACATCGCTCGGTCAAGGAAGAAGCCAAGATAGGCAGAGATCGACAGGACACCAAATCGCCAGGCGATCGCCTGAAACTCCACGGAAATGAAGGCTTGGCTTGCGGGAATCAGCACGGGCAGCTTGTTCAGTGTGAACCACACCAGGGCCTGTAACAGCCAGTCAGACATGCGAAGGGCGCTCATTCTTCACTCCTTGTAAATTCGTCGTACCTGCGCACTAGCGTGCGGAATTTGAGATCACGTTCAGTAAGGCGTCTATTGTACTCCTCTGAACCACGTTGTACACCCCTGA
>JABXJQ010000047.1_pt1 | contig 15484 bp, 9 predicted proteins | sample 7436221 | NCBI WGS metagenome assembly JABXJQ01 (sample SAMN14395755, study PRJNA613071) | wetland metagenome | isolation source: water sample H0 from high-altitude wetland | place: Chile: Salar de Huasco, high-altitude wetland | collected 2015-11-10
TATAAAATAGACACTAAATTTGGTTCCTTTTAACATTTCATTTTTTTGTTTTAAGGCTTTATGGATATTCCCATCTTGACCACTTCCATCTCTCAATTTTTTAAACATTACCCTATCAAGGTAAACCCCCTTTCTTAATGTTGAACTTTTTGTTTAGTGTCAAGCATCTTCTTTTAAATCTGCCACATATCTTCCCCGTGTCACATTTTATACTTGCATAACTTACAATCACAATATTAAAATCTCTATAGGGTAGAACCACTATTAAAATGTAGCCAATCAAATGCCTAGTTGTCTAAAAGAAATTCCATTTATAACTCATATATTTATAACATAAAGGAATAAGATATGCAATTGAATTAATAGTTATGTATATGACAAGGTGGAATGTTGATTCCATGGGGCATTTCCTTTCCTATAACTGGGTACACACCCAATAACCACCAGCTACCGCAAGTGGTGCATCCCTTCACTGCACCCAACAATCCTTTGGTTTCATGCCATCACATCAGGGGCTTATTATATTCCAACACTTCTTATTTTTTCATCCTTGTCCTTCCAGACTTAGGCATCCTCTTCACTAATTAACAATAACTCGGGTGATCCATATTTCCAAGGCTTTCACGTAATAGGAGAATGAAGGTTTATATGGCTTGTTCTTCCATAGAGTTTTTTTTGTGAATAATTGCATCATTAGCAACAAACCAACTAGGATTAATCCTTGTATCATATATTGCATAGATACTACAACATATCACTGTCATTTAGTATGCAGTCATTGCATACATTCTCATACATTACATACATATGTGCATATACAACACATAAAATTATATATCACATTTAATATCTTAAGACAAAACAACAAGGGAAAGGTTAAAAAGGTTCTCTTGCTCAATTTGCTTCATGTTAGGGATTCTAAAGCATGGTTGTCTTGTTTTGAGGTCTTTCCCATTATTTCTCTCTATTTTACTAGCCATTTTTATCTCATATTATCAACGTCATTATAGTTGTACCTATATCAACTGTCAAGTTAAAATGGGTGTCAAAAACCCTTGTGAACAGTTAAAAGTCATCATGACCTTGTTATAAACTGTAACTTTCTAGGAATTTTTCCTTAAAAATTCCTTCCCATATTCAAATTTTCGGTTTACCAATGCGTTCTCCTAGTCAATAGATTTATATTGACTACTTACTTATTGAATTCACTAACTATGTTAAACGTTATGCCCTCCAAAAGTTTTAACTGGACTCAAATACATATTTTCCAACACTTGTAGATTCATGTGTTATTTTCCTCACAAATATCATATAATTATAAGTTATGGTTTTTCCAAAATGTTCTCCTTGTCAATACCTTTTTGTTGACTATTTATTTGTCTCATTCTGGAATTCTACAACTTGTTAGGACATTTTTACCCTTTTAAAACTCTTGTAGCTTTCCCCTAAAATTTCTCAGGATTTTCAGCCCCAAATAAAAATCCTAGATAGATGATTATATTTTTCTCGTAATTATCTTTCTTTTGGTTGCATATGACCCAAATTCCAACTCTTGGGCGAAAATATATAGCCCTGCAAAGTTTAGCCTCTCTTCCTCCAAGCTTCTAGATGTTCTAAGCCCATGTTGCCATGTTCATGTGCACTAAAATTTCTTGAATGATATCACCCACATCACTCGCTATGTCATATTCCATATGGTTAACATGGTCATCCACCTCATTGGACACATCAGCATCTGTGAATACGTGTGTTTCCTACATGGCTAGCCACCTCAGCACCCATTACACACCCTCGGGGTCCACCACACTCCCTGATCCAATCCAAAACCTAAGTATATATATATGTGTGTGTGTGTGTGTGTGTGGGCCCTCCTAACATCCACCATGCCCATGAATTCCATGATACAAACATTATGTCCTTGCCATAATTTATATAAATAGAATATATATGATTGACCCCACCTGACCCTATGGGTCCCCTGGTTGATCAATGACAAAAAAATGATGGATAAATTAACAACCTAATTTAAAACAAGGACACCATCCCTCCCCCTTGTTGATGTCACAAAGGAGGGTGTCCTCAGTCATGGTTCCAGTTTTGGTTCCACACACCTAAATCAAATAAATCACACTAGTTTGAATTATCTAATGACTTAAATTAAAACAAGGATTCCCTCATGAAACTAACATCATAGGGGGGTCCCTCTATCACACTTCTAGACATGGTTCCAAGTCCCATCACTAACCATACTTACCCCGTGGTGTTAGAGCCTAAATCCGCCTTAGGCTGAGAGAAGGCAAAATTCAGGGTAACCACAAATCACGCTCAGTCTCGTAGCTAGCCCTACCAAAATAGGAGAGGGCTCTCTCCGTGTCACGCTCAATGAATAAATAAACAATATGGTCTGAGATGACTTACAATGAATATTAATTTTAGGCTAGGTAAATAAATATGAAAGAAGTATTTTGATAAATGACTGAGTTTTCTGGGATGTATGGGACCAAAGAACAGCATGAGCAGAGAATTTAACACAAAGGCACAGATTACTTCGTGAGGAAAGACAGGTAGAAAGTCTAGCAATTAGATTTGAAATAACGCGAAACGGAAATATTGTTTAAGAGGGTGAAAAGGGCATAAATACATGAATCCTTTTCAACAGAAGAAAAACACAGAACGTGAAAACTTTCCCAAAGGCAGAGCAATAAACTGAATTCTACCATTTCTTACTTAGAAACTTTTAATGAAAATGAAAATGAATGAAATGTGAAACATAATGAAATACATATGAAACAGAAAGAAAATACATTTTCTAAACTCACACCACAGGAATCTCATGAACCAGAGCCGCAACCTTTCATTAATTCGCTCTCAAAATGTACAATGAGTAATTGAGTTTCTCTCCCACCGTTTCCTAGCAATTCCAACCAACTCTTTGCAAATGGTTTTTCATACAATAAATAGACTTTGCCATCAAGAAATGGATCGACCCAAATTTGGGGAGTTTTTTAAATCATTACAAACTAGAAATGAAAATCCAACCATTAGTGACAGGTGCAACGTTACAAAAATAACAAAACTGTATCGTAGATTTTTTGGGTGACTGCTCGCCTTCCTTTTTCCACTTGGATAGAAGCCAACCTCTAATGAAAATGCTTTTTAAACTTTTCCTTAGGTGTCGGGAAAAATATATTGTAAATGAACGGGTCCACTTGGAGAAAATCGCAAATCGAATTCTTGTGGAGCAGAAGTGATTTTGGCCTTTGGGTCTCTGTGTGTCGCGCCAAAAGATGTATGCATCACGCCACTTTGGAGGTGGTTTTTAGGTACTTTCTGAAGTCCAAATTGAGCCCAAGTGTGATTTTTGGCAACCCTTGCCATTCTAATTTCCACCCCAAGTGGAATTTCTGAATTTGGTGCCCATTTGCCTCTCCAAAACCTCAATCTCCCAAGACTACTTCCTGTGTGTCAAAATAGGGGCAGAAAGGTCATTTGGTGAGTGTTTTTCACCTCCTGAGGACTCAAAACTTGCCCAAAATTCTTGGCCATTCACCAGTAATCATGATTTTTCATGCCAAATCCAAAAATATAACTTTTTTGCAATTTAGATCTCCCTAGCATAAGCGCGCGTAACGTGGCGCGACGCATAGGGAGAAAAATCCTGTTTTTGTACCAAAAATTTTCAAAAGACCAAAAATTCCCCAAATTTTTTGAAATTTGGGCTGGAGCTTCTCTATGAAGTTTCATGCTAGGCCAAAGAGGCTTCAGCCAAGATTTGGAGCCGATCTTTCTCTTTTTTCCTCTTTTGTCTTTTTGTTGCCTCCCTCTATTTCGCCTTCAAATTCCTTATCCGAGCCTTGAAACTCATGTTGCGTGCCCTGTAGTGATAAAACATATGCCTCAATAATGTTTTGTCCTTGTCAGCCTTTTCTAGAAGTCTCTCAAGGTGGATGTTGATCTTCTCGAGCCAAGACTCTCGGTCATCATTAATCTCTTGCTCTAATGGAGTGAGCTCAATCCTCCTCTGTTGGGCAGATCGGCAATTCTCGCGGATGTTTTGCAGCTCCATGATCTCCTACTAGTCTTTGAGCTATTTATTCCTCTGCTCCAAGTATCTGATAATCCACTTAGCCCTCTCCAAATTGAGAGACAAGGCTTTGATCTCTGTCTGCTGCTCCTGGATGATCCTTCTAAGTTTGGCACTCTCCACATCTGTATCATCATCATGAAGGAGAATGAAGTCGGTCTCTCGTTCACCTGATGGCCCCTCGTCATGCATTGGCTCCTTGTCTCTGTCCTGTACCTGTGTTGCTGATGTCGGAAGCGAGACCCCTTCCACCCCGGGTGGAGATAACACTCGCTTTGATGCTGTGAACAAATGTCTAACGCCCCTCTGATATGTGATGAATACCAGCACACTAACAGTCTCATGGTGCTCATACTGATGAGAAGGACCACCTCTCTCATGTTTAACCTCTGATAATCCCTATGAAGTGCTGAAGAGATCACGGGAGATGAAATCATCCCAAGTAATGCCCTGTAATCCAAGCTAATGAACCACCAAAATCTTAATAAGAGCAAAATGATAAACATTGTTAAGTTGCTACTGAGGGGTTTTGTGCTGCATAAAGGTGTTCATCCTCTCTATGTTCCTACAAATGAAATATGGGATGTTCATCATCCGTACCCTGGTAAAATGCATGAGAAACCTGATGTGATAAGAATATAAATGAGAGAACCTTCCCTCACAGCTGAAATATTTCATGATTAACTTCATTAGTGGAGCATATTCATCTTTCAGATATCGGAAAGGAAACACTCTTTTGAGCTCCCTCAAGAAACCGGCTTTAATGTATGGCTCATAATGCTGCCGATAAATCCTCTATTTCTTGTTCCATGGTTCTCAAACGTTCAGTATGCCGGTTGCTAATGAGACAGATTCAGGTGTAAGTGTGAAAGTGACACCAGCTAAGATAGCGTGATCTCCATGTAAGTGAAGCACAAAAAGACGAGCCAACTCACGATGAAATTGAACACTAGCCACCTTTTGACAAAACTCAAAGCATGACAGATGCTGGAAACACGACATAGGAAGAGGGCAGGCCTGCAATTATGTAAGGGTGGTTGGTTCTTCCCTAACATGTCTGCCACTTTTATGAGGTCTTCGGGGAGCCTGTTCTTCCGAGGATGAGTCACTTTGGGTTTCCATTTCATAATTCGATGAATGCTCAGATGCCATGACTGGTGTACCAAATTCCTTGAAGAAAAGATGCTGTTGTATTTGGACTGTGCTTGGACTGCCCTTTAATGATGTGTGAAACTCTGTGTTGTAATGCAATATAATTGAATTCTGCCACCAAGGGGAACAATGCAACAAGGGACTATTAGGAAGGGGAATAATATGAAGGGATTAGGGATTATGGGGAGAAATTTTGTTTAGGGACATGTAGGAGGGTTTGGGAATTTATATAAGGTAGGATTTTGGGGTTTTACATTTGAAAAATGAGTGGAGGGGATAGGGAATAAGAGCTTAGTAACATTTTAGGGTAGGAAAAAATGGGAAAAATGGAATAGGGGAGAAGGAAATGATGGAAAGAAGGGAAAGATGAAATGGAGGAGGAACCTTGGCATCAACACATTGAATTCAAAACCCTAACAGCAATGGTTTTGATGACTTTAAGTGGTAGGGTTTAATATTTTTTATTGCAACCATAAGCGGCCATAAACCATCATCATACTAACACAAAAATGGATGAGCAATCAAGATGTCGACCCTACCTAGTAAGTTCAAGGGATTAAAAGGCAATTTGTTGCAATTCGGAGCAAAATCGGGCCTTTATGTGTATGCGCCGCATAGCATACCCAGTGTGCTACGCCCGTGTTGTTTAACATTGTGTGGTCATGCCCAGTGCACCGCGCTCCCTCGGTGCGCCGCGCCACTCCGCCTATGCACCGCACCTATCAAGACACCTCCAACTTCACCCAAAACACATGCTAGCCCTCACAATCACTTTGAAATGCTTCTCTTTGACCTTGGTGTGCAAAATGACATTGAGTCTTATGAAAAATCTATATAAAGACATTGGAGTCATGGTTTGATTTTTGTTTCTTCAAAACCCACTTTGGCAATGTTTTGTTTTGGCACTTTTTCCATGATTAAATGCAACTATGTATTTCACTTTTCCTTTTTAGATTTTTGAATAAAATGATGAAATTTTTGGCACTTTTTGCAGGGGTTGCTGACATGGCATTTGGCAAAGGAAACCATAACTGCGCCTGAAGAGATCAACTGAAAACTTTTGAAAATTATTACAAATGACAAACTATTGACTTTTCTTCAAAACAGAGTTTGAAGAACAATCATAATCTATCAACATGACAATGAAAATCTTTAAATCACAACTTTGTAAGGGCTTCCCTCTGGCCTGCATGGCTTTGTTGGACATGGTTGAAGACCAAATTGACTAATCCCTAGACCTAATGACTGAAATGACTCTTGTCCATTAAAAGATCAAACATTGACTGTCATGGACTTTAATAAACATTGATAAAAAGACCTAAGCCAGCAGGTTCCAGACATGAGGGGTAAGGGGTAATGACTGACAAGACCCTTCCGTCAGATTATGGCATGCCCTTAGCGAAATGCAGCTGAGTGGATGGAGCGAGACACCTAAAAATGAAATGCAGAAAGAGTTTTGATCCATGATGGAGGACTGACAAGATCGACTCTAACATTGGCTCCAATGGGGGATGGTAGCTCCTTGGAGGTGCCAAGAACAGCAGATGGAAGAGCTAGACAATGTCTTTCGTCCATTGGGCTATGGAGTCATTATTTTGACAAACAACACAAGAGTCTGACTCATTTATGAAACCAAAATGACCGAAAAACTGACTCAAATTTGATCTTGAAATGACTTGAAGACGGACTTGACAAACTCTAACCAAACTGAAACAAAATGGTATTTACAGTGACAATGGAAGAAGCGTCAACAACTCAGAAATGGTACCACTTGAGCAGCCGACCATTGATCGGCCCTCTTGGAAAATATTCCCCGTTCATTTCCTTCAGAAGAAAGGCATTCTAACCCCGATATGCTGCAATCTTGAGGGACCTTTCCAGAGATTCTCGAACTTACCGTGCTTACCCTTTTCCTCATTCCTTGCATCCCACTTCAACACCACATCATCTAACTGAAATCTGTCCGCCTTTTCTTTTCTGTCATAAATTTTCTTAATCTTCTCCTGCAACTTGGACGTGTTTTAGAAAACTTCTTCTCTGGTCTGCTGCAAATGGACCATTTGATTCAATCTTCTCTGCATAAGATCATCTTCACTGCCAGCCTCCTGAAGAAGTTTGACTATCGAGGCTGCGAGAGAGGTAGGAAACACTGTATCAACTCCATAAACAAGCTCAAAAGGGGACATACCAATGGATTTCTTCTGACTGACCCGATCTACCCAAAGTGCATTGACCAACCTCTTATGCCAACTCTTCTTGTTTATTTCCAACAACTTCTTAATGATGTTGACTAACGATTTATTAGAAGACTATGCCAGTCCATTTCCTTGCGGATGATAGGCAGTTGAGTGACCCAAAATGATGTGATATTTATGACAAAACTCGACCATCCTTTTTGATTTGAAAGTTGTTGCGTTATCAATGATTAACTTACTCGGGCAACCAAAGCGAGACAAGATGTTATTTTCAAGGAATGAAATAATTACCGCATCTGTAGCTTGTCTGGTGGGAATTGCTTTGATCCATTTCATGAAGTAATCTGTCGCTATGAGGATCCATCTATGCTAACCGGAAGAAGCAGGATGAATTTCACCATTGAAATCCAACCCCCATTACTGAAAAGGGGCACTCACCTCAATCGGCTTAAGTGGAAAATGCTGTAATTTTTTCCTTCCTTGAAAAATCTGACATTTATGACAGCTCTTGACCACCTTATATACATCAACAAACAATATCGGCCAATAGTATCCTGCTCTCAAGACTTTATTTGTTGTTGTTTTCCAAAAAAGGTGACCACCGCAGTCTCCTTCGTGGAAATCCTCCATGACCTGCTTTGCTTCTTTTTCCACCAAACTATTCAACAGAACGCCACCAGGATCTTTCCAATAAAGTGCAGAATTTAGAATGCAAAACTTGGAAGCCTTCAATTTGAGAGTTCTAGATTTTTTTCTAGTCATGTCGGGCAGTGGTGACAAATTTTTAAGCACATATATGATATCTGAATACCACGAAGAAAGAGCAAACATTTCAGATACCTGAATTGATGAACCTTCCTCATTATCATCGGACATAACAATGATCAGATTTATGTCTAAGGCATGCAAGTTTGATTCGGCCATTAACTTTGCCAATCCCTATCCTTTAACAAGATTTGTGGGCTTTATTTCCACATCATACTCCAACAAAGCTGCAATCCACTTGCCTCGTCTTCCTTCCGGATCTGTCTGCACTAAAACATCTTTGACAACAACGTTAGGAACATAATCCAAAATATGAGAATGCAGAATATATACCCGAAAATGTTTCAATGCTTTCACAAGTGCAAGGGCTTGCTTCTCAATGATGTTGTATTTTAAGGCTGCATCTCTTATGGCTCAGTTGAAGAAAGCAATTGGTCTTTCGTGATCATCTCTTTTCTGCAACAACACAGCTGCCATAGTATGCTCCGAAGCTAATGAAAACAATATAAAATCCTGAGTGTAGTCCGGGCAGATTAGAACTGGAGCTGAAGAAAGAGCCAATTTGACTAAATTGAAAGATTTTACAGCCTCTTTTGTCCATTTCACTTGGCTGTCCTTCTTAAGCATGTTTGTAAACTCTCTTAGGTGTTCAGCAAGATTAGGTACAAAGCAGCGTAGAAAATTCATTTTACCATTGAAAGATTGAATCTCTTTCTTATTCTGGGGCAGATCGATTTGCTGGATCGCTTGTACACGTGTTGGGTCAATACGAATGCCATATTTTGAGATAATGTGCCCGAGTAGTTTGCCTTCCTCCATGGCGAACAAGCTCTTCTTCGGATTCAGCGACAAGCCATATTTTCTACACTTTTGAAAGACAGTTTTCAGATGGTACATATGTTCTTCATCAGATTTGGAAAACACCGTTAGATCATCCAGGTACACAACCAAAAAGACATCCTTCTCATTTGCGAAAGCCAAGTCTATTTCACGTTGAAATGTGGCACCCGCGTTCTTCAAACCAAAAGGCATTTTAGCGTAATGAAAAGTTCCCCACGGAGTGGTGAACGCTGTCTTGTCTCGGTCATCTTCATGGACATAAACTTGGTTATATCCAGAATAACCATTGAGTAGTGACATACGAGATGCTCCCACTACTCGCTGAAGTATATGATCCATTTTAGGCAATGGATAGTTATCTTTCAACGAAACTTTATTGAGATTTCTAAAATCAATGCACAAGCGAATCTCACCTGTCTTCTTTCGCACGGGCACCAAATTAGAGATCCAATCCGAAAATCTGATGGGAACAATGATTCCTGATTTGTACAACCTGTTTATCTCCTTTTCAACTGATGGCAGCAGTTTTGGATTTAGCCTTCTCAACTTCTGGCTGAAAGGTTTCTGATTAGGCTTAATGGGTATAGTGTGCTGAATTATATTGGTATCATATGTCTTCAAGTCAGAATAGTCCCAAGCAAACACATCAGCAAATGAAGACAACAAACTGATATATTTGGCTTTTATCCTTTGTGGCAATGCTTTAGACAATTTTACTATTTTAGGATTAGCAGCTGTTCCGACATTGACCTCTTCCACACCCTTCTCTGTTGGTTGTAATGTTGATTTGTGGGCTACATCATCTTGATCAAAGAGTTCTTCTAAAGGTATCAAGCCTTTAGGAATAATGTTATTCTTTAGCTGCAACACGTCCATTTGATTGATCTGCACATCATCTTTACCATCATCATTTTCTACATCAATTGAGGTTTCTTTGAACTTACCTTTGTTTTGCAGAAAATCATCAATCTTCTCATCATCTCGGAAAACTTGCAAATATCTCTGATTGTCCGGGACAGTCGAATGATGCTTGACATGGATTTCAAATTTATTACTGGAGTTCATTGGGATCTTCAAACTACTTGCTACTCAGCAAGAGAATCATCAATGCTATTTTGCACATGAGGCACACATGTCAAGGTATATTCTGAAAATAATTTTAGTATGTCTAGAACTGCATTTTGGTAAGCCCGCATCCGAGGACGCTTTGCTTGATATTCACCTCTGACCTGCTTAATCACCAATTCGGAGCCGCCATATACTGCAATCCTCTTAGCATTCAACTTTCTTAGAATTTTTAGGCCAACAATCAGAGCTTCATACTCAGCTTCATTGTTTGAACAATCAAAAGCTAATTTGTAAGAGCATACCCGCACGTTACTAGGCACTTTGTTCGGGGCAAAGAAAGGACTGAATACCCAAATACCAATTCCAATGCCATCATTTACCACTGCTCCATCGAAATCCATGGTCCACAAACCTTCTTCCTCTTCTTGCAAGTGCTAAAAATCTGTTTGTTGTGCTTTGTCTGCTTGCTGTCCATTACCTTTAGCTGATCACTCCACGATGTTCTCCTGTTCTTGTCCTTCTTTCTTTAAAACTCCTCTGAAATTTTCTACTATTTCCGGAATATTTTCTGCTTCTACTAATTGACTATCGATATCATTGAAACTATCAGAATACAAAATGAAAGACTCTAAATCTGTATGTACATAATTAATCGGATGATTTATTGGTTTCTCCTTACTTGTAATCATGTATTTCATTTTTTGTTCCTGATACAGTTTCCTCATTTGGCCAAACACTGGAATCGTTGCATAGGAGAAATCTAGTTGTAGTGTCCCTTTCAATTTTGCTACCCAAGACCTAGAAAGAAGCATGCCAAAACTGGGAGGAATATCTGCTACAACAATATCCATCAAAACATTCTTCATTGGGATTTGATCTAGACTCACAACCAAGTCTTTGATGAGCCTGATACATCTTACTCTGCTGGAATCAAATGAATAGAGATCATGGTATTTGCGGGTGACGTCCAAACCCAGCTTATCCATGATAGCCTTGGGCCTGAGATTGTGAGAAGCTCCGGAATCGAACATTGCATTATGTAACACAAAATCATGCAATCTTAAACTGATATAAAAAGGTGGCACATCATTATTTGGAGACTCGTCATTCAATGCTAGCCCAAAAATCACTTCGGGTTGATCATCTTCAACATTCACCATATCAAACATTGGGTCGAAATTCAAAATTTTAGACACTTGCCCTCTATAACTACTGTTCCTCATTATTTCAGTCAAGGGAATGGATACCTTCAGTTTAGAAATTTCATTCTCTAAATTAAAAGCGGAAATATTTTCTACCTCTTTGACTGGGATTTCTTTCCTTTCCTTTTCTTTCGATGCAATTGGTTGATTTTATTTTTCTTCTGATGGTGATTTGATGCTATCAGGATCAACCGCATCCCTTCCTTTCCCTTATGCAATTGATGAATCATTCTTTGATGCCGCAACGTCCTTCCTTTTTTGAATGAGTTTAACCGGGACGTCTCTGTTTCTAAGTGAATATCGCTGCTGCTGGGCGGACAGAGCATTCATATAGCCTCTTTGGTACTCATATGATTCTTCCTCCAAAATGGTATCATTGGCTAGAATGAAATCTACATCTTTGTGTGCAGCCGAACTTTCTGCATACTCCTCATCCTCAGTAATATAAATAGGAAAATCATCAGGGGTAAAGAAGTGGTTTTCTTCATCTATTATATTCCCGTCCTCATCTGACTCTGGTCCATGCACAAGATTTTGCTGCAAAGGTGGTTGTACTGGCTGTTGTGTTGTTTGATCTTGGGCTCGCTGATCTCTCTGCCTTATTCTATATTGTGGCTGTTGCTGGCCACATAAGTTAGGATTTCTAGCTTGTGGCTCAGGTTTGTCAAGTTTCACCCTTTCAAGCATCTGCTCTACCTTCCAGAGTAATTGGTCTACCGAGGAAGATTCTTCTTTTACGGTGACCTTCTTTTCTGCCTTTGCTCTAGCCCTCTTGGTCAACAGATTTGCTTCAACACTGACCGCGATCTTCTGCATGTCTTCCATTGTGGCCGGCTCTCTCTTTATTAATTGATAAGCCATGTCAGCATCAAAACCATCCAGAAACTTCACCATGGCTAGCCCCACAGGTGGCCTTAGATGATCGAGAATTTCATTATAAACAGAATTGAATCTAATGCAGTAGTCTTGGACCGGCGCACCAGCGTTTCGTTTGATTTTCTCATATTCAGACAAAATTTGAACAGGATTCTTTTTCACTTCCCAGCAGCCTAAAAATTGTCTTTGCAGGTCAGCCAAGGTAGTGATACGTGCAGTCGGAAAACCTCTAAACCATTTCCTCACTTCACCTGCAAATGTTTGTACAAAGAGTCTCATTGTCACATTTTCTGCATCGATCTCGTGAAGGTCACAGAAAACTTCCATTCTGTCCACATGTTGCTGAGCGGTAATGCTGTTAGGAGCACCATCAAACAACGAGATTTTTCTTTGATAATCTATGGGCATATCATCTAAAAATTGAGGCAGCGCAAGAGGTGCAAAACGAGCAGCCATCACTCTTAGTAGGTTTGGTCTTGGAGGTGTTGGAGTGTGTGCAGTTCGTAGGGGATTAACAATTGGAGTTTGAAGCTGTGTCACAATATAATTATCAATTGACCGGTTAGCCCTTTCAGTTTCTAGGTCTACAAGAAACTGTGGATTGGGGACAGTAGAGTCAACCGCCCTTTTGGATTTGGTCTCGAACAATGATATTTCAAACTGCTCATCAAAATCTAGCTCTTCAAGATACTCAAAAATGTCAGGACATGAATGGGATTTGAACACGGGAGATATGGAGCTCTCTTGAAGAAGAAGTGTTGGAATCAAATTGGGATTTTCATAGATGTGAGAAGGATCTAGATCTGGATTAGCTCTGGTATATCTTCTAAAAGCCAGCGTGCTATTTAAAAAAAAAAAAAATCAAAAGGACATGAACAACTTACTCAGCCTATCAAATCCTAAACTTATCATCCGGAAGCTTAGAATTATCAGAAGTAAGGGGTGTTTGTAGGTTAAGCCTACCGTTTACGCAACGAAGAAGACTAACAAACAAAAAATTTCGTCCCCAGCGGATTCGCCACTATGTTAGAGCCTAAATCTGCCTTAGGCTGAGAGAAGGCAAAATTCAGGGTAACCACAAACCACGCTCAGTCTAGTAGCTAGCCCTACCAGAACAGGAGAGGGCTCTCTCCGTGTCACGCTCAATGAATAAATAAACAATATGGTCTGAGATGACTTACAATGAATATTAATTTTAGGCTAGGTAAATAAATATGAAAGAAGTATTTTGATAAATGACTGAGTTTTCTGGGATGTATGGGACCAAAGAACAGCATGAGCAGAGAATTTAACACAAAGGCACAGATTACTTCGTGAGGAAAGACAGGTAGAAAGTCTAGCAATTAGATTTGAAATAACGCGAAACGGAAATATTGTTTAAGAGGGTGAAAAGGGCATAAATACATGAATCCTTTTCAACAGAAGAAAAACACAGAACGTGAAAACTTTCCCAAAGGCAGAGCAATAAACTGAATTCTACCATTTCTTACTTAGAAACTTTTAATGAAAATGAAAATGAATGAAATGTGAAACATAATGAAATACATATGAAACAGAAAGAAAATACATTTTCTAAACTCACACCACAGGAATCTCATGAACCAGAGCCGCAACCTTTCATTAATTCGCTCTCAAAATGTACAATGAGTAATTGAGTTTCTCTCCCACCGTTTCCTAGCAATTCCAACCAACTCTTTGCAAATGGTTTTTCATACAATAAATAGACTTTGCCATCAGGAAATGGATCGACCCAAAGTTGGGGAGTTTTTTAAATCATTACAAACTGGAAATGAAAAACCAACCATTATTGACAGGTGTAGCGTTACAAAAATAACAAAACTGTAGCGTAGATTTTTTGGGTGACTGCTCACCTTCCTTTTGCCACTTGGATAGAAGCCAACCTCTAATGAAAATGCTTTTTAAACTTTGCCTTAGGTGCCGGGAAAAATGTATTGTAAATGAACGGGCCCACTTGGAGAAAATCACAAATCGAATTCTCACGGAGCGGAAGTGATTTTGGCCTTCGGGTCTCTGTGCGCCGCGCCAAAAGATGTATGCGTCACGCCACTTTGGAGGTGGTTTTGAGGTACTTTCTGAAGTCCAAATTGAGCCCAAGTGTTCTTTTTGGAATGCCCTACCAGTCTAATTTCCAACCCAAGTGGAATTTCTAAATTTGGTGCCCATTTGCCTCTCCAAAACCTCAATCTCCCAAGATTGCTTCCTGTGTGTCAAAATAGGGGCAGAAAGGTCATTTGGTGAGTGTTTTTCACCTCCTGAGGACTCAAAACTTGCCCAAACTTCTTGGCCATGCACCAGTAGTCATGATTTTTCATGCCAAATCCAAAAATATAAATTTTTTGCAATTTAGAGCTCCCTAGCATAAGCGCGCGTAACGTGGCGCAACGCATAGGGAGAAAAATCCTGTTTTGTACCAAAATTTGTCAAAAGACCAAAAATGCCCCAAATTTTTTGAAATTTGGGCTGGTGCTTCTCTATGAAGTGTCATTCCGGGCCAAAGAGGCTTCAGCCAAGATTCAGATCTGATCTTGCTCTTTTTTCCTCTTTTGTCTTTTTATTGTCTTCCTCAATTTCGCCTTCAAATTCCTTATCCGAGCCTTGGAACTCATGTTGCGTGCCCTGTAGTGATAAACCATATGCCTCAATAATGTTTTGTCCTTGTCGGCCTTTTCTACTAGTCTCTCAAGGTGGATGTTGATCCGCTCGAGCCAAGACTCTCGGTCATCATTAATCTCTTACTCTAATGGAGTGAGCTCAATCCTCCTCCGTTGGGCAGATCGGTGATTCTCGCAGATGTTTTGCAGCTCCATGATCTCCTACTGTTCTTCGAGTTGTTTATTCCTCTGCTCCAAGTATCTGATAATCCAGTTATCCCTCTCCAAATTGAGAGACAAGGCTTTGATATCTGTCTGCTGCTCCTGGATGATCCTTCTAAGTTTGGTACTCTCAACATCTGTATAAACATCATGAATGAGAATGAAGTTGGTCTCTCATTCACCTGATGGCCCCTCATCATGCATTGGCTCCTTGCCTCTATCTTGTACCTATGTTGCTAATGTCGGAATCGAGGCCCCTTCCACCCCGGGTGGAGATAACACTCTCTTTGCTACTGCGAACAAATGTCTAACGCCCCTCTAATATGTGATGAATATCGGCACACTAGCAGTCTCATGGCACTCATACTGATGAGAATGACCACCTATCTCATGTTTAACCTCTGATAATCCCTGTGAAGTGCTGAAGAGATCACGGGAGATGAAATCATCCCAAGTAATGCCCTGTAA
>JABXJQ010000048.1_pt1 | contig 15455 bp, 15 predicted proteins | sample 7436221 | NCBI WGS metagenome assembly JABXJQ01 (sample SAMN14395755, study PRJNA613071) | wetland metagenome | isolation source: water sample H0 from high-altitude wetland | place: Chile: Salar de Huasco, high-altitude wetland | collected 2015-11-10
ACATAGGCTAAGTGCTATATCGAGATCTGTACGAAGCCTTCGACCGAACCCCATCAATACATAAATCGTATTCTTCGTCTCAAACAGACACCCATGAGTGAAAGAAACCGCCAAAGTTGTTCGAACCCAATCGCCAGGTGGGAAGCGGCCTTTGCTATCTTGGATAACGGTCAAAGCGTAAACCAGAGCAGGGACTAACCCTCTATCGGTGATGGCTTTTCTCTGACGTGTTGTAACTTCGATGTCCAATATTGCCCAATCAGCAATAAGACAGTAGGCACGGGAAGGGAAGTGCAGATTGGCCAGGGCCACAGCATCTGGGTTGGCGAGTTGGCACCCACCTATTTCCTCACCTGCAGAAAGCAGTGAAGTAAACCCTGTCAAATTCATTCATTCCTCCAGCCGATCAAAACACCGACTCGAACGAGGATCATCCATCAGCATAGCTCCCAGTGGATCGCCTGGTTCCAATGCCGACGAATAGCAGCAACGTCATCTCACAGCCTGCACCTTTACACCCCCTCTATCTCACTGAACGGGATGATTTCTATAGGCGGCGACACAGCTGTAGGCTCTGGAAATAAATGCGAAAAAACAGAAATTGATGCGACTGGTTTCACAGCATCCGAGCGTCGCCAACCGCGGGGTCCAACACCCCCTCGTAAATGGTTATCGCAATAGTCAACCCAAAGGCGCACGAGCATCGACAGATTGTAAAACGGCGTTCACAACACGCTTTACCTCGCCGAATTCTTGAGCATCATCACGAAGCTTGGCGACAGCGACTGATCGTTCCAACTTGCCCGCTGCGTCTGCAGGTGCGTAAAAATATGCTCGGGATCCTCATTGTCCTTGCAAAGTTGGATGGGCTGACAAGCTCATACCTTGGGACGACCGCGCGCAGCATTCGTGCGCTTTGGGACTTTGCTAATAGATACAAATGTCTCTTGTTGGACGAGTTCGACGGCATTTCGTTACTAAAGCAGTCGCAAGGATGGAAGCAACGTCGGATGGTCTAGACCGCTTTCATTGCCCTAATGACGGCATAAGGCAAAAACACCTATGCGATGTCTCACCGCGATGCTTTTTCGCTCCTCAATGACTATGTGTCACAGCCTTATTTTGTAAACTGGTCAACCGTCGCTTTACAAAGCCGGCGAGCGCTTTTAGTTTTGGCAGGACATTTGTCATTCCTGTTTCTGACTGGGAAAAAACATTCAGTGGCCCTCGATACAATGAAAGCTGTAAAGCAAATTGGAAAGGGACTTGGTGCCACCGCTTTGGCGGTTGCCGGTGCACTTTTTGCAGAATATACTTTATACCATTTTCCGGGCTGGCCCTTCGCCTTATCCTTGTTACTGTCAGCTTTCGCCTCGATGCCAATGGTGCATTTCTTCAACCTTTTCCCTAGTTTTCGCGGTGCTGACCCTAGGCCTGACGAACTTCACAAACAGAATGATGATTGGAATGTTTAGTTCAACCTATGGCATCGTACGGATGACAACGATCCTAGCCACGACTAAAACGCCCTAGGGTTTCTAAGCACCCTCAAAGCTAATTGCATAACGCCTCTCAAACTGCCAGTGAAATCTGATTGTTAACTATGGCATCCAGGCGTAGCAAACACTGGATTGGATTTTAACCAAAGTCAAAGTTGCCGAAATGGAATAGTTGGAGGCCTGCTGCTCGATAAAGGCGTACTTCCACCTACTTCTTGGCATAGTACGCGGCGGCCTTTTTAATATCTCGTCACTGATTAAATTCCTCGGAATGACATGGGCGCTCAAGCCGACGCCTGATTGGCGTCATATTAAGGCGTGGTAGCATCTACGAAACCAAAGGCGTTATATACCTTTTAATACAACCGTTGTGCTGAACACTAATTTTACACGATCACGCCGAGCGGCATAAAATAATTCAAAGCACCAGGCATATCGCGTCGTGACATTTACTACCAGGCTATCTAAGCTCGAACTTGCTACGAGCCTTTTTAATGTCCGACCAATTATTATCGAACCAATCCAGAAGTTCTTGTAATGGCGCGAGCAGGCTACTTCCTATTTCCGTAAGTTCGTATTCGACGCGCGGAGGAACTTCAGGGAAAATTTCGCGATTAATCAGGCCGTCGCGCTCCAAACTACGAAGAGTCAGTGTCAACATTCGTTGAGATATCGTCGGAACTACTCTTTCTATCTCTGAAAATCGAGCGCGACGACCGGGCATTTGAGATAAGGAGACGACGATTAGCATTGTCCATTTGTCTCCGACCTTTGTCAGAAACTCCCGTATCGCAAGCCCCTCTTCTCCGCAATCTGTCCTAGCGACTGAATTTGTCGACTCGCTGGATTTTTTCATTACTTACTCCGGTGTTCGTTGCTGCCATGGATGTGCCTTCTTCTAAAAAAGGCACTCTCTGCCTATAGTAATTGTACAACCGTTGGCTGCATCGGAGAAGAGCGCGGCACCTTACACGGCCGATTTCCGGCGCGGCGGATGATTGCATCTTCAGTCAATTTACTCAAAGAATTGGAAGAAATATGGAATACAAGACATTAGGAAATACCGGATTGGTTGTATCCCGGCTCTGCCTTGGCACTATGACGTTTGGTACTGGTGATGGGTATCAAAAAATTCTTGGAAATGTTGACCAGCATGGGGCTGACGAGCTTGTAAAAGAGGCTTTGAATGCGGGTGTAAACTTTTATGATACAGCAGATATTTACGCCGGCGGAGAAAGTGAAAGAATCCTGGGGCAGTCGTTCAAGAATCTTGGTGTATCTAGACAGGACGCAGTAATCGGAACCAAGGCTTTCCACAGAATGGGAGCTGGAGTGAACAGTGCAGGTGCTTCTCGTGGACACATCATGAACGCGGTGGAAGCAAGCCTCAAAAGACTTCAAACGGATTACATTGATCTATACCAGATTCATGGAAATGATTCGATTACGCCTGTCGAAGAGACTATTCGTGCATTGGATGATTTGGTGACGCAAGGAAAGGTCCGATACGTAGGAGTTTCAAATTGGCAAGCCTGGAGGATCGCGCGTTCTTTGGGCATTTCAGAGCTGAAAGAGCTGGCCCGATTCGAATCTTTACAGGCGTATTATTCGATTGCGGGGCGCGACCTCGAACGCGAAATTGTTCCGCTTCTTGAGTCTGAAAAGGTAGGCCTTTTGGTATGGGGGCCTCTTGCCGGAGGACTGCTCTCGGGTAAATTTAATCGTAACAACCAGAAACCTGAAGATTCTCGCCGGTCAGTTGTTGATTTCCCAATTGTGGACAAAGATCGCGCTTGGAACATAATCGATGTTGTGAAGCCCATCGCAGATGCCCACAATTCTACCCCGGCTCAAGTGGCCCTCGCTTGGCTATTGTCTAGACCCGTCGTTACGTCAGTGCTAATGGGGGCAAAGCGCATCGATCAACTCAAGGATAATCTTGGTGCGATTCACCTGAAACTCAATGAAGACGAACTGAAGAGTTTGGATGAGGTCAGTCAGCTTCCTCCTGAATATCCGGGATGGATGCAGGAGGTCCAAAATGTGGATCGTCTTGGTCCTCTCAACTCCAGTAATTTTGTCGTTTGAGAGATAGTTCTACTGTTGGGCGAACGTCTGTGATAATGCGTTCGCTGTTACCTATACCAATGGCGCCGTGCTCTCGACAGGGTAAGTTGCTAATCGGGCTGGGAATCATCCATTGTCTAGCTGTCATGGGTAGATTGGCTTAGAACACGAGATAGCCATCTCGGCGCGGGCATTCGATTTTTCCCAGCTCGATTATTTGCGCCTCTAGAGCGGAGAGGGAAGGCTTATCAGCGGCCCATGCCGCCACGCGCCACTCAGAGTTGTAGTGGGCAATATGTGCGCAGAAGAGGACCCAATATAGAGGCAATCGTATAAAGGGCGTAGTTTGCGGCATCGCGTAGTGAATGCATATTTTGTAGATGATTCATAACGAATGGCAAGGCCTTCGCTTTATGAGATCAATCTTTCCCTAAAAGAGTGTCAGCTTTAGCAGTGTGGGAGAAATACATGAACACAGTACTCATCACTGGATGTTCCTCGGGTTATGGTAAAGCCACCGCGCAAAAATTTTTGAGTGAGGGATGGAATGTTATTGCGACGATGCGTCGACCACAGATTGACCTTTTCGATGAAAGCAACGCACGTCTTCGCGTACTCGCGCTTGATGTAACCGATGCCTACAGTATTCAGAGGGCTGTTGACGAAAGCATAGCTGCCTTTGGCGGCATCGATGTTCTTGTGAACAATGCAGGTATTGGTCAGTATTCTCCGCTTGAAACAACATCTTGGCAGACCATCAGAAGCATTTTCGAGACGAACACCCTTGGTGTAATAGCGATGATCCAAGCGATCATCCCTCATATGCGGGCGCGCGGTTCAGGAAGGATCATTAACGTTACGTCCGCCGTAACGTTTGGCCCGAAACCGATGAACTCTGTTTACGCTGCTAGCAAGTTGGCCGTCGATGGGCTTTCGGAAGCACTATATTTCGAACTGGCGCCCTTCGGTATTCAAGTGAAAATGGTTGAGCCGGGCTACGGACCTCAGACCGCGCTTACTGCTAACACCTTGGCCGCAATGGATGAGACTGTACTCACGACGCCATATCAAGCCGAATTCGGTGTGCGGAACAGTCATTCGTCGGGAGGGAATTTCACTACCAATGACGATGTGGCGGTCGCCGTGCTTCGCTGCGCCGTCGAGGCCCATGATCAATTGAGAACTCCTGCGGGGCAGGATGCAGTCGCCAGTGCGGAGAGGCGGCGCAGTTTGTCCGAGGAGGAGTTCCTGGCAAGGCAGCGCGAACGTATCGGCCTGCTGAGGAGGTAATATTAAACGTTACCTCCGTAACGAGTTAGGCGCTGACTTACGCTATCAAAAGTGAGTGTTAGTCGGCGCACAGTGCAGTGTTCCGCATCGTAGCGACAGATCGTTTGCAGTTGACGTGTTCATGAAGTCGTTGATGCGGTTGCTAAAAGGGGACGACAGACGAGTAGTCCATTTCCGAATACAGCGCAGGGTGCTCGCGGCATCTCCTTAAAGCTGAAGTGACAGGTGTAAAGCACGAGCCCGAGTTCACTTATCGCCCTGGAGAAAAACCAAAGCGACTTTTAAAGCGCCTTGAAAACCTTGAGATAGCACGGTAGCCGCAGGCGTCTGCTATTTGCGAAATACTAAAATGTGTCGTTTGTAACAGCATCATCGCGTGATGCATCCTGATCTCGGTCAGTATCGCGCTGAAGCTGATGCCTTCTTCTGCGAGGCGTCGCCTTAAGGTCGCTTCACTGACTGCCAATTCGCGAGCCACCAGTGCCGCCGTCCAGTATTTTTCCGGCTCTTTGGCGAGCAATTGAGTAAGTCGCTCAGCTAGCCCAGGGGCTGAAGGTCGCGCAAACACTATATTGCGCTCTTGCAATGACAGCAGAAGCCCAATCAATCGGTTTGTCTTTTGCGCCTCTGAAACGGTTTGAGAGTCGATTCCTCGAATGCAAAATTGCAAGGCATCACTTAAGTCTTCATCCAACTCGGTGGTTTTGCATTGAGCGACGGTGGATGAGGCCGCTATGTTGTGCCCATACTGTTGATGAAACTCATTGATAAGGCTCGGTGCAAACGTCAAAAAAAGAGAGGTAAACGCCATACTTTTTTCGTCGGGCGTTTTTTGAACGTTGGCGAGGGTGTTTTTCGCCACCGCCATCAGGGTCTGCGGATCAGCCAGGCTCCAGGTGTTGTCGCCACACCCAAGGGACAGTTGGCCCGACGGCACGACCAACAGCGTTGCTTCAAAAAAACGAAAGTCAGTCGCGTGCTGAGCGCGCATCAAGTGCGGCCTGGCAAGCGTGCATAGCGCTTGCGCTCGCAAGGACGCACCCGATGGCAGCAGCCAGCGGGTGTCGTCCAGTTGCGCAGCAGTCACAGGCTCAAGCCGTTCCATGTTTAAGGTGTGGTTCCTGTAGTTAGCCGCAAAATCACAGGTTCAGGTTGAGCGTGTAGGTACCTGTCAGGCTGGCCTTGGCCAATACGTGCCCTTGCAAAGCCTCAAGGATATTGGCGCCGTTAAACGGGCCCTTTATCGCGAGGGAAGGCACATCCAGCGCGTACACAGTGAACACGTAACGGTGCAGTCGTTCATCGTTCCACGGTGGGCACGGGCCATCATACCCATAGTACTCGCCGGACATTTGTGGATCTGAGGCAAACCAGCTTGTGTAGTCGTTGATGCCATGGCGCTGTCCATCGGCAGTGTGAGGGCCGTTTTTGCCTCTTGGGGTAATACTGGTGCTGTGGCTTGCTTCGGCAATTTCCCGCTGAGTCGCAGGAATATCGATCAATATCCAGTGGTAAAAATCTACACGCGGCAGGGACGCAGCAATAGATTTACCTTCCTGATTCACATCGTCGCCCACACTCGGTACATCGGGGTCGTGGCAAATCAGCACGAATGATTGAGTGTGCTCCGGGACTTCTGCCCAGGCCAGATGTGGGTTGCGGTTTGTCGAAAGGGCATAGCGACTTTGCGCATCAGGAACAGCAAAGGCGTATTCCCCAGGGATGGCGGCGTTGTCATTAAATGCGTTACTGCTCAGTTTCATGGTTGGGCCTGAATAGACGGTGGAGTATCGGGCGTTTGCCAGCCGCTCGGAAGCAGCGGCTGTGGAGGGATTTTAGAGTGGAAGTGGATTCCAGCTTTGACCCAGCCAATCAGAAACTGCACAGACCCAGTCAACTTGTTCAGGTGGCTGCACCACCATCGCCATCTGCGATGGCATGCTCGTCATCGCCTAATGTACGAGTCAATTCTCCCTTACTACCATCGGCCGATCATTAACTGTCGCCTCGCGACCGCGTTCGTGAACGCTCAATAATAATAAGTGAGAGCCCTATGTACCTTACAAAAACTGCGTTGCACGTAGCTGTTGGCTACGCGATGTTGATGTCCTTTTCCGCCCATGCCGCGAACACCGGTTTGATCCCTTGTACATCGACTGCAGAATGCTCGGCCGAAGCGGCCAAAATCGGCGCCTCCGTTTACAATCGGGCGCCAGGTGGCGGAGCTTATGAGGATCAGTTCAGCGGCCTTAACCGCATTAACAAAGCGTCTATTGTGATGCTGGCCGAGGAGGGAATCGTCAAGGCGCCCATGGCTGAAAAAATAGCCGCGGGTGTCCAGCACGTCATCGACCAGGCTGCGCAACCAGATGGCAAGCGGCCTAGCGATGTGCTGCAAATTGAACAGATCATGGTCGACTACATTGGCCCTGAGGCATCGCAGATTCACTCGGGACGAAGCCGGCAAGACATGTACGCAACGTTCCGCCTGGCAACGCTACGGGCTCAAGTGCTGGCGTTAAATGAGGCGTTGAATAGCACCCGGGCGCACCTGCTCAAGATTGCGGCGGATAATATCGACACATTGGTGCCCGCTTACACCAACGGTGTTCAAGCCATGCCCATTAGCTACGCGCATTATTTGCTGGCGTACGAAGCGGCGTTTGAACGAGATGCCCAGCGTATTCATGAACTCTATGCACGCCTGAACCAAAGCCCGATGGGCACGGCCGTTTTGGCTAATTCCGCATGGCCATTGAATCGGGAGCGCTTGGCCAAGTTGTTGGGGTTCGATGCCGTGCGTGAAAACTCGCTGGATTCCAGCCAGGTATCAACCTACGACATTCCCTTGGAGGCCACTGCGATCGCATCGTCTTCGGCGATTCGCATCGGTGCAATGATTAGTGATATCCATACTCAGTATCACCAGACGCGGCCCTGGTTGCTGCTGGATGAAGGCTCTACCTACACCAGCAGTGCAATGCCGCAAAAACGTAATCCGGGCTTCCTGATGCGCACCCGTGAGTCCGCCTCAGACGTGGTGGGGCTCGCACAGGCAACGACTATCAGGGCACACAATGTCACCACTGGTATGACCGACTACAAGGATGCCTTCGACAGTTTGGGGGTGTTTGGCGCTGCAGAGGAAATGTTCAAGCGTATGGATAGCGTACTGGAAGCGCTGACCATCGACCCCAAACGATCACTGGAAGAGTTGGAGAACGATTGGACCACCTCAATGGAGCTGGCTGATACGCTTGAGCGTCAGTACGGCGTGCCCTTTCGCATTGGACACAGCTTCGCTTCACTGATCGTGACACACGCTCGTTCCCATGGGCTATTACCTAAAACGTTCCCCTATGAAATAGCACAGAAGCTTTACACCGAGGCAGCGCAGCAATACCACTGGAAAACCGATAACTTACCCCTTGATGAGGCTGCTTTTCGCGCAACATTGTCACCTCAGAATATGGTCGCGACTCGCGTAGGTATCGGAGGACCACAGCCTACTGAGGTCAAGCGGATGATGGGTGAGGCGCAGACCACTTTGCGCAATGATCAACAATGGGCACAACAACATCGCCAACGATTGCTTGATGCCGATAAAACTTTAAATGCTGCTTTCGCCAAGCTGCTCTCCGCAAACCGTTAAAACGCGTCAACCAGATGCCGCGCAATGCCCTGAGGGGCATTTGCTCGCTTTTAGCGAGGGCGGTTCACCTTGGCATTTTTAACCCTCATTCACTGCCCTTCGAGCAAATGATCCAAGAACAATCCTGCCGCAACGGATAAGGCTTCGCGTGACCGAACGCACACACTCAACTCACGGGATGTCCATTCCTCATCCAGCCTGACCATCTTCGCCCGGTCGATTTTGTAAATGCTCATACTGCGTTCGGGCATGATGCCAATCCCCACACCCGCCTGAACCATCCCGCATAACGCATCGTAACTGGACACTTCCATGCGGATTTTCAGTGAGCGCCCTAGGTCGTTAGCTGCTTTGATCAGTTGAAAGTTGAGGTGAGTACCACTGCTCAACGCGACATAACCGTGGTCCAGGGTATCGCTGAACCTTACGGATTCGCGCGCTGCTAACGGATGATCATTGGGTACCAGAAGCACCAGTCGGTCGTGACGAAACGGGAATACCTCGATGTCTGCGCCGTGAGGCAGACGGGTGAATATACCGACATCAGCACGATTTTCTGCGACTGCCTTAGTAATGGCCAAGCTTTGCCGTTCCTCCATGCTCACGCAGATCAACGGGTACAAATCCATAAATGACTTGACCTTGGCCGGCATGAATTGGGTGATGGCTGAGATGTTGGCCAGTACATGCACCGAGCCACGACGACCGTGGGAATAGTCGCGCATTTGTACGACGATTTCATTGAGGTTGTTCAGTGCGCTACGGGCCATGAACAACAGCGAAAGGCCCGCATCCGTCGGGGTGATCCCTTTGTTCGAGCGATCGAGCAACTTTGAATCGAGTAACTCTTCCAACTCGCTGAGCCGCTTGCTGACCGCTGCCGCCGCGATGTGCTCGCGTTTGGCCGCGGCAGCGATAGTGCCTTCTTCAACGACGCTGACAAAGAGTCGCAATGAGACGGGATCAAGTTTCATGTGAGGTACCGTGGCATCCAGGCCTGAGGCGATTATCGTACCTCACTCGACCTTGGCTCAGTACGCTCCGGACAATAGGAGGCCTGCGTTCGGCACATGAGCCGTAAGGCCAAGGGTCTTGAGCATCTGGTAAACCGTAGCGATTGAGGCAGACAGTACTGGCGTGTCGAGACGATCCTGCACTATCTGGATCGCTGGAAGCGAAGGCATCTGCACGCAGCAAGACAGCACCACGCCATCGGCCTGGCCAATGTTGAGTTTGTCGGCATGAGCTACCAGGTTCATGGGGTCCAGCCGGCCGACCTCCAGGTTGTCGGAAACCTCCAGGCTAATGGAGTCCACCACCTCAATGCCAGCGGCTTCGATGTAATCAATGACTTGTTGGGTCAGTGGCTTCATGTACGGGGTGATGATCGAAATTTTCTTGTACTCAAGCATGTTCAAGCTATCGATTAACGCGCCCGCAGAACTGAGTACGGGGGCGTTCGATTGGTTGGATGCCACCGTTTTACCCAAGCGATCCTGGGACACTTTGTGATAGCCCGCCCCCTGGCACATGATTGCGACAAGACAGGCATACGCCATCACATCAACCCGCGCGTCGCTGAGTTCCAGTGCGCAGCGGTCGCTGTCGATGTCCATCTTTTTCAGCTCTTCGGGGCTGACATGCATCATGCGCATACGGGCGGAGTGGAAAGTAAAACGCTCCTCAGGAAAAAGCCCGTAACGCGAGGTGAGCATCGCCGGGATCTCGGTTTCCATGGTGGTGTTGGAGCTGGGAACAATCTGCCCGATTCGAAAATTTTTCATGTACGTGTTCTCTATTAGTGCAGGTCAATTACCGCTGGTGAGTTGAACGCCTTTGGTTTCCTGCAAGGTAAAAACCATGACGGCTGCGATTACGTATGCAACCGAGGCGAGGGAGATAGTTGCCGTGAAGCCGACAATCGGGATCAAGATCGGTACCAGCTTGATACCGGCGATGGCGCCGATCCGTCCGAAGTTGAAGCAAAAACCCGAAGCGGTGGCGCGAATACTGGTTGGGAATAACTCCGCATACCAAGCGCCGAAGCCGCTGAAATAGCCGGTGAAAAAGCCCAGCAGTGCCGCCAGTGAACCCAGGGTGATGACGTTTTGCGTGGTGAAAATCAGCTTCCCGTCTGTCAATGGCATCAAGGTCGCCGAGTAGGCAAATACGGGCACCATGATCGCCATACCGGTAAAGAAGGTTGCGAACGCCAAGCGCCGCCCGATGCTTTCCGCCAGGTAACCGTAAGCCAGATAGCCGATCGTGGCGCCAATTCCTATCCAGATAATGAACACCGGTGCCTGGTCGATACGCACGTTCAATATGTTCTGCAGGTAGGCGGGCATGAAGGTGGTGATGATCCAGTAGCCATACATGCCGAGTACCGAAATACTCAGGCCCAGCAGGGTGGTCTTGAGATACTTGGGGCTAAAGATCTCTGTGAGGCGGCCTTTGTCGGCGTTACTGCGCATGAACTCGCGGTTAGCCAGCCATACCGGTGACTCTTTGACAAACAGCCAAATGAACAACAGGGTCAGAAAGGACGGGACCGAGGCGTAGATGAACAGCATTCGCCAAGAGTCCGGATTGTTACTATCTAGGAAGCTCCAGGCGAAAATGGCAGCAAGAAGGCCGCCGCCGGACCAACCAGTTTGCATGACGGCGAAGGCCTTGGCCCGACCTGCTGGAGGCCAGATTTCCGAAACCAACGCTGCCGCTGCAGACCACAAGCCTCCCACACCGATGCCTACGCAAAAACGAAACAGGTCAAGTTGCCAAAGGGTTTCGGCAAAGCCGCAGAGAAAAGTGCCGGAACCGTAGACCAACACCGACAGCATCATGGTTTTTTTACGCCCGATCTTGTCGGAAAGATTACCCAGAAAAAAACCGCCTATCCCTGTGGCGAGCAGGAACCACGCAACAGTGGACACAACATCACTCAAACCAACGGCGAAGGTTGTGGCAATAGCCAACAGCACGAAGCCGAAGATGGTTGCGTCCAAGGCATCAAACAGCCACGCCGCCCAAGAGCCTCCCAAAGTTACGTAGCGTTGGTTGGTAGTCAGTTGGTTGCTGCCCTTAACGGTTGAAACACTGGCGATAGACCCGGAAGCAGGGGTTTTCATGAAGAAGCCTCACAAAGATGAATTTATTATTTTTGGTAATGCGCTACAGCAGTGGTAGCTGCCGTGCGAATGTTCATGAAGGCTGGATGTTAGTGGCGAGGGAAAGGAGGTGTATATCAGGCATTTGTGAGCTTGCCATCGCGCTTGGCGATGGCAGCCGGAGCGGTGTGAATGCATGTAACAGTCAGTGTTTTTTAGATGCAGGTGGCGTGAGCTCTTACCGTTACTTCAGGGTATGTTCGGTAAATGGAATACCCGGATTCCAACGCCACCTATGGCTGTGCCGGTGTATCAAATGTTGGAAGACAATCGGGCTCCACCGGAAGCCTCAATGTGCTGTCCCGTAACCCAGCGAAAATCATCCGAAAGTAATGACGCGATCACGACGCCAACATCGGCGGCTTCGCCCAAGCGTCCCATCGCTGTAATGCTGGCCATGTGGTCAGCAATGCCCGGATACTTTTCATAGGCGTCATCACCGATACGCGTGCGGGTAGCTCCCGGCGCCACAGAGTTGACTCGGATTCGGCGATCGCTGAATTCCTTGGCCATATAGCTAGTCAACACCGTCATGCCACCTTTCATGGAAGCGTAAGCCGCGTATCCCTGCGCCAGGCCCTGCTGGAAAATAGCGTTCGTCGTCACGTTCACAATCGAACCGCCGTACGCGAGGAATGGAAGCAGCGACCGGGTCAAAAAATATGGACCCTTGAACAGCACGCGCATGCAGTCGTCAAACAGTTCTTCGGTTGTATCCTCGATCAGTGCCGCCTGTGGTAGAAAGCCCGCATTATTGACGAGATAGTTAAAAGACTGGGTGCCCCACTCGCTGTCCAGCACGTGGATGACTTTTTCTTTGAACGCGTCGAATCCTGCGCTATCACCGACATCCAGGCGCAAGGCGATCGCTTTCGCACCTTTTTTCCTCACGGCCTCGACCACGTCGCGTACCCGATCTTCGTGGTTGTGGAAGGTCAATATTGAGTCGACGCCCCGTTCGGCAAGAGCAACGGCGGTAGCGCCGCCAATGCCTGAACTGGCGCCGGTAATGATTGCTATCTTGCGCATAAAGTCTCTCCAGATCGCACCGTTGCGAGGAGAAAATTTTAATGTGAGAATTAAAGACGCCCCATAATTAAACGTCCACATTACATTACGAGTCGTCCAAAATGGATCCGCTTGCTGATGCAGTTACATTGCTCCGTCCGCACACGGCCGGGACCAAGATCATCCACGGTGCTGGCCGCTGGGGCTTGCACCGCTCGCGAACGGTTTACACAGGTTTTGGGCTGGTACTTAAAGGTTCATGCTGGCTTGTCGTCACAGGCCAGGCACCTGTGCGTCTGGCTGCGGGGGACTTTGTGCTTGTTCCTGCCGGATCCGATTTGACGATCGCCAGCGATCTCACGTGCGAAACGACACCACTTGATTCTCAAGAGGATATGGTCTGTCGGGATCGCGAAATCTGGTATGGCGATCCTGGACTTGCTGCCGACTTCACACAGCTCGGCGGGTATTTTCAACTGGACTCTAGCAACGGCAGTCTGCTCGAAGGCCTGCTACCGAACCTGATTCACATCCAAGGCAGCAACCTGGTGGCAGAACGTCTCAAACGCACAATCGACCTGATCGTGGAAGAGGCCTTGGCCGATCGACCCGGACGGGACCTCATTGTCGATCGACTTATTGAAGTGCTACTTGTGGAGGCCCTGCGGTTCTCTAACGATTATGGAGGCGCGATCCGGCAGCCAGGCCTTGTCGCGGGCCTTGCCGACCCATTTCTCGCCCGTGCTCTGAGACTGCTGCATGCTGACGTGACTCACGGATGGTCGGTAGAGGCGCTCGCCAGAGAGGCTGGTCTTTCCCGTTCGGCTTTCAGCGAGCGCTTCAGTCAGAAGGTAGGAGTGCCACCGATTCAATACCTGATCGATTGGCGCATGGCCTTGGCGAAATCCATGCTCCAAGGCGATGCTCCTCCCCTGGAAGAAATTGCAAGCGTGATTGGATACCAATCCGCTAGTGCTTTCAGTACTGCCTTTCGCCGGGAGGTTGGCGAGTCGCCGAGTCAATTCGCACGCAATAAAAACCTGAATGTGCCTAATAACATCACTAATAGCTAACAGCACCAAACCGCTGGGAAGCCGATTGACCCTACCTAGCAAGTGCCCCATGAGATGAGTAGGCGCGTGTAGCTATCGTATTTCCGCTTAATCGTACAATGTCCGCGCTACTCTGATACGGCCTCTCTCTAGAAGCTCTGGTAACGTAGGAATGACGTTAAATACACTCATCAACTACATAGTAAGGGTACGTCGGCTGGCTTCAGAAGTTTCCGAAGTCTTCTCACAGTCGATCACCGCCATCAACGACAGCAAATTCCAAGACTTCAACAACCATAAATATTCCTACGGCAAAGACAGGGCACTCATACAACCCAATTGCAGGACCCACGGATGATGCTTGCACCGACAGCATGCGGTCGAAACAGTGTAAAGCTTGTGCTAGCGGAGCCAGATTGGACGATTAGTAATGTAATACGGACTGTTGATTATGGGGAGGAAAAAATTTTCAAATTAAACTCTTTCCATCGCAGAAAAGTTGGCTACAAGGTGAAATTTTGTGCACAGAAATCAATTAGTATCGGCTCAGATCGCGCTTTGAAAAGTCGTTCGAGCATTGGCTTGGATCAAGTTTGTAGTTAACCTTCACGCCGTCCGCAGAGATAGACCGATTTCCGGTGAGTCCTGACTTTGCTGGCAACGTCGCGACTGTTTGGCTCCTTGCCTACCTTGAAATCCAATTCCTTTTGCTTCGTTTGAGAAATATTCATGGTTGCTGAATAGCATTTAATAAACGACCAGCTACTTCCAGATCACTCAAAGACCATCTCTGGCGCGAAATAAAAATGCAATGTCCCTTTGAGGGGCGTAACTTCCAGGTGATTAATATGCATAAAATTGCTACCCAATTCTCCTGCGTAGGTTGCGGTGTCTGTTGCAAAGGCAGACTAATACCGTTGACGTTGGATGAGGCACGCCAGTGGTTAAGCCGCGGGCATGATGTCTCTGTGATTCTCGAAGCCTTCGACGAATCGAACTGGACTCGTTCAGCGCAGGAGTTCTCCCACGCGTTAGGTCGGTCGGTAGGCGTACATTGTGGGGATGCCAAAATACAGGTCATCGCCGTGTTCGCCGGTAAAGCTCTTGAGCAATGCCCCAATCTCAGGGCAGACAATCTTTGTGGTATTTACGAAGAACGCCCGCTGGTTTGTCGCATTTATCCGATGGAGATCAACCCGTTCATTCCGTTGCTCAAAGAGAATAAAGCGTGCCCGCCAGAAGCTTGGGAAAGTGACCAAATTCTTTGCACAGATGGACGTGCCGATCCGGCTCTGGAGGTACTCATCAATCAGTCACGACAAGCAGACAAATCCGATGCTTCTCGCAAGATTGCTATTTGCGCGGCACTAGGACTGAATGTGGCGAGCTGGAAAGACAATGCCTTAGCGGTATACCTTCCGCTTCGAGCACAGCTGCTCGAAGCGATATACAGTGTCGACAGTGGGGCAGAGGATTACTCAAACTGCAATTGGCAGGTACGGGTCGAAGATCCAACGCTTCGCGACAATTTGACCCGTGCAGCACTGACTTTGGCTGTCAACGAGTCTACTGATTACATATTTCATCGATTGTGAAACGATCTTGCTGCCATAGGTTTATCAAGATGACTAAATTGGTAAGGTAAGTGCCCATTCTCAGCAAATCGGCTGTTAATGGGGGTTATCGTTTATCAAGAAGCTCCTCAACTCCTATCATCGCA
>JABXJQ010000050.1_pt1 | contig 15258 bp, 12 predicted proteins | sample 7436221 | NCBI WGS metagenome assembly JABXJQ01 (sample SAMN14395755, study PRJNA613071) | wetland metagenome | isolation source: water sample H0 from high-altitude wetland | place: Chile: Salar de Huasco, high-altitude wetland | collected 2015-11-10
CAAATGATCGCCTCTGCCAGAACAACATTTGTGGCGGCCACAAAACACAATGTAGCCCGGATGAGTAAGCAGAATGTAGATTTGCAAAACAGGCTATACGCATCCGAGCAAAGGGCCACCATCTTGGAACAAGGGAAGAGAAGGATGGAGGAGGAAAATGCAACAATCTGCTTGTTAAACACAGAATCAACTAAATTCCAAGCGGTAGTCGCATCAGAAACAAAAACCCTGGGGGAGACTCTGGCAGTAGTGTATGAAGAAATGGAAAAACTGCACCACATTATAGCACCCATAGTAACCATTCAAAATCACTCAAAAGAAAGGTTTGCCATGCTCGAAGAGGCCATGACCACTTTAGATAAAATACATGAGTGGTCTGAAAAGTATCCCGAAGCCTTGGCAGTAGTTCCCAGGAAAGATTGGATCGCTATGAAAAATACCAGGGTCCAGTTTGTATCAAAGTTCATTCCAGAGAAAAATTGGCTAAAGATGTAGAGAGGGTGTTGGCCTCCTACAAACAATTGTTCAACAGTCTCGAATCAGTGATCCAACTACATGGGGCCCCCTTTATAGGGGAGATTGGACATGTAAAAAATCAGGAGGAGGTCAACAATGAGGTGTAGGCATTTGTAGAGACACATAGACAAGCTGCCCGCACGGGAGATATACCGATCTCAAGAGAAAATATCAAGCGTTACATAGTAGAACCAGTGAATATCTACACCAATTTGGGTACCTTGAATAATCATATACATGCCAAACGGAATACCCTTCTCCCAGGTGCACTGGAGTGCTTACACTGACATGATGAAGACCAACCACAGATCTCTCCCATCGTGGAAAAATACAACATATGGCGTGCTTACTTGACAGAAAATATCGGGCTCAACGTTCCAGAACTTGCCATCTATAGATTAGCCAATTAGGATGGTAGTCATTTTTCCTTTGTGTACTACGGTAGCACATAATTCCCTGTGAACGTGAAAGGTCACAGAGAATGCCAAGAGTCATTTGGTAGGTGATAGGCCATGAGGGAGTCCAAGAGTCAAGAGTAGACCAAAGGTCACTCTTATCCTATAAATGTAACCTCATGCCTCATTTGTAAGGGATTTTTTTGCTGAGGAATATTTTAGGAGATTCATAGACATATTGCTTGAGAGAGTTGTTGTCCTTCTAGTCAATAGAAGAGTTAATTGTATGTTTTCACTATTGAATTCTTCAAATATCTATGTTCTTGTGCCATGAGTATTTTCCTCACTTGACAGATCGAATGTTCCCAAAAGCTATTTGATGTGCTGTCTCCCCACATGTTGTTTCATACTTGAAATCTGGTTTTGCTGCGTATGAATGGTATTTGGTTCTCACTCTATACTCGTGCCAATGAACTATTTCTTTAGGTATTAGTATAATCTATTTTGAGTGCACAATTATGTACGCTGATAAATGGTTGATTGTTGTGAACTGATTTACAACCGTTAAGCATTATTTATCTAGTATGCACAAGTCTTATCTAAAGTCATCCTAACAGTAACTTTATGTGAGATTGTGTGGTTTATCTTTTGCTACTCATGGTATATATATGGTACAGGATATTTGTCAATTATTCTCTTGTGTTTATTAAAGCTCATACATTCTACTAAGTTTATATCACACCTTCGTCTGAAGCTGGATCCATAAAACTAAATGGCAGTCATGCCTACATACCGGAAGGAATCTCCAGCACACTCAGTGCAAGCTCTAGTTGGAAACCTACACGAGAGAGATCCCCTTGACTGTTGGTGTAAAATTCTAGCCCATCAACACCTCACTATATTTTTTAAGTGGTGCTCAACACTTTTCCAAAATATATTTGAAAAATGGATATCATGAAATCTAAGTTAGGTAAGGAGATTAATGTAGAACGATTTTCAAAAATAATAATACATTGTATGAATGGTTGGTGATTCCTTTTGGACCAACAAATGATCCTACTACTTTCATGAGGTTAATGAATGAAGTCTCAAAAGAGTGCATAGGTAAAAAATTTATTGCTTACCTTGATGATATCTTAATTTATAGCCAATCAAAACAATAACATCCGAGGAATATTATAATTGTTATGAGAAAATTGCAACAAAATAAATTACTAATTAATTTGAATAAATGAAGTTTCATGAAGACATAGTTATTGCATTTGGGTTTTGTGGTGTTGAAGGATGGCTTAAATATGGATAAGAAGAAAAGTCAAAGTTATAGTCAGTTAGCGTACCCCAAGGAGTGTTTCCGACGTAAGAAGATTCCATGGTTTGGCAAGTTTTTATAGAAAATTTATTGGAAATTTCAATGATATCCATGCTGCAATTGTGGATACTATCAAGGAAAGTAAACAACCATTTAATTGGACAAAAGAAACTAATAAGAGATTTAAGTTGTTAAAGAAAAAAATCACAGAATACTCTATCTTTTCATTGTCAAATTTTAAGAATCTTTTTCAAGTTGAGACTAATGCCAGTGGAACTGCAATAGGAACTTTTCTAAAGCTTGAAGGGAAGTAAATTAGTTATTTTAGTGAAAAAATAAATGAAGCCAAACATGAATATTCTTCATATGATAAGCATATTTATGTTACTATTCAAACACTAAATAAATGGAGACACTACCTTGTGCCCAAAGAATTTATTTTATATAACCATAATCATGCTTTGCATTTTATCAACAACCAAACAAAATTGAATAAGAGGAATGTTAAATGGATTGAATTTTTGCCAAAAATTACATCTATTATCAAACATAGAAGTGGGTAATCAAATAAGGTACTTCACACATTGAGTAGAGTTAATCTAATCCTACATGAATTCCAAGTGAATGTTGTAGGGTTTGATGATTTGAAATACATGTATAAAGATGATTCATATCTTAAAGAAGCATATGTATCTTATGAAAACCCAACAAGCATAGATAGAATGCCATGGATAGATTATATGAGACCAAAAGGATTGTTGTTTAACGAAATTCGATTATGCATTCCAAAATGTTTAATTAGGGAAATTTTGTTGAAAGAAAATCATAGTGGAGGATTAGCAAGGAACTTTGGACAAGATAAAACTTTTGCATAGCTACAAACATTCTATTTTTGGCTAGGTATGCAAGTTGACATCAAAATATTTGTTTAGAGATGTAGAGTATGTCAATATGCAAAATGAATGAGTTAGAATACTAGTTTAGTTCAACCATTACTGATTTATAATAGACCATAGGACTCTATAAGTATGGACCTCATGCTAGGATTTCCAAAAACTTAGGGAGATAATGAATCAATTTATGTTGTTGTTGATATATTTTAAAAAATGGCACACTTTATAGTCTGCAAAAAGACAAGTGATGCAACTAACATTGCAATTTTGTTCTTTAAAAAAGTAGTTAGATTGCATGAATTATCAAGTGTTGGCATTATGTTACAGGTGTTTTCCTTGATGGCAACTCACTCAGATGACAGTTCACAGTACAACAACAAAGGATTACAGATCAAACTCTAAAGAATGAAGAAAGAGAGGTATACGCAGGTTCACTTTGTCCAAGGAGTGTATACACACGGGTTAAAAAAACAAAAGGAGCGTATAACGTATACACACACTCTCACAAGAGGAAAAGCGCGTACATGTTGGAAAACTAAGTTTTGGTCCGAGGTATTTGGTCGAAGGTATTTTGATCCGAGGTATTTGGTTCGAGGTATTTGGTCCAAGGTATTGACCCTAGTTATTTTGTCCAACGTATTGAGAAAGGCCTAAGAGTATATAAGGAGGAGAAGATCATTAGGCCAGGTGTGCAAGTATTGAACATCTGATGAAGTGTGAGATCTAGTATGCAGGTTAACGGCTTATGGTGCTTTGTTTGATCTGAACCAAGGATGAACCTTAGTGGTTGATGAGGGATAAGATCTAATGATGGATCGAGATCTTAAGGCTTGAAATGTATTATCATTATGTGGTTTGATCATGGATAGTATAGATTTGAATACTGACACATGTTTTATTCTGCAAATGTTGTGATTTGGGTATGACTAAATTCTGAAATAGCTGTGAAGTTTTTAAGTTAGTATTTGCATATCTGTACGCTGGTTTACTTTGGTAAAATCGCATATACATGCTGGTTTGGCTCATCAGAGTAGCGTATACATTATGAAATATGATATTTGAGTTTGCAGTTGGTTCTAGTGGTTGTTGTAGAGTTCTAGGTTCTGCTTTGTGTTCTGGTGACTGTGTTTTGATGATAGCATTCTGAATGTTCAGATTGATTAATTGTGATTTGCTTCAGTGATTCAGTTGTGGGTGATTCAAAGATTGATGATTGAGTTTCAGTGATTGGTTAATATAGATGTATTTGATGGTTGTATTGCAGTGGTGATTGATTTTGAGCTTTAATGTTGTTGATGGGTCCAATATGAAAATTGGATGAAACATGGCCTTCAGATTGTGGTTTTGTGTTCTAGGAGTATCCAGTATGAAATTTTATGAAACGTGGTCCCTAGAAGAAGAGAGAAGGTCGTAGCATTCTGTAGGTCGATGCCTACATACTGTTAAACATATCGGCCAATACAAGTGCTAGGGGGTTGGAGCTCCCTTCCAGTAGCAGCTGGAAAACAGGTGAAGGTTGGAGCCTTCAATAGGCTGACACCTACGTACTATTAACGGATCGGTTAGTACAAGAGCTAGAGGGTTGTAGCTCCCTTCCAGTAGAAGTTGGAGAACGAGAGAAGGTTGTAGCCTTCTGCAGGTGGGTGACTATGTATTGGTATGAGCCTGCACCAGTACAAAATTGTAAACATGTTTTTCTTATATTAATTGAAGACAACAACAGGTGGTTTTTGTCCCGCATTAGGTTTCCACCTTAAATATTGGTGTTCATGTGTGTTTCTTATGTGTGATGGTTTGTTCTAATATTACTCCACATGGTTACTGTTTATATGGTTAATGAAGTACTAATTAAAGATCAACATATGATGAATTAACTATATCATAAGTTTGCTGGATATATGTTGGTTGCCTTAAACACAGTTGTGTGTACACGCGGGTTACCTTCATTGAAGTGGCGTATATAGATTTGAGTATGAAAAGAAAAAGATTATTGACTTGACTAATATTGATTCACCCCCCCCTCTCAGTAGGATTTCCAAAAACTTAGGGAGATAATGAATCAATTTATGTTGTTGTTGATAGATTTTAAAAATGGCACACTTTATAGTCTGCAAAAAGACAAGTGATGCAACTAACATTGCAATTTTGTTCTTTAAAAAAGTAGTTAGATTGCATGAATTATCAAGAAGTATTGTTTTTGATATAGACACTAAATTTGTGGGCCATTTTTGGAGGACTTTGTGGAAAAATTTAGGAACCAACCTCAAATTCAATTCGACATACCATCTTCAAACTGATGGGAAAATAGAGGTAGTAAATAGGACACTAGGTAATATTTTAAGAATTTTGGTAAGTGAACATCTCATGCAGTGGGACTAGGTACTTGCTTAGGAAAAGTTTGCATATAATGACTCACCTAGTAGAAGAACAATATTAATCCCATTTCAAAATTTGTATTGAATGCACCCAAGAGGAAGTTATAAGCTATGGAACATTGGGAAACAAGAATTAAGAAGTGTTGATTGTGGATATTTTTTAGTTAGTATGCAAGAATTATAGGATAGAATCAAGTAATAATTACAAGAAAGTAGTAGTAGGTACAAACAAACAACATACTCAAAGATAAGATAGTTGGATTTTGAAGTCATAGATTTGGTTATGGCACACATTTAGAAAGAGGGATTTCTTAAGGGGAGGTATAATAAAGTGAAACTAAAGAATATTGGACCACACTAAGTTTTGAAGAAATTCTCCTCAAATGCTTATGAAATAGAACTACCTAAATATATTGTAATTTATGAAATCTTTAATGTTTTAATTTGTACCCCTTTAACGAACCAACAATTGGCTCACCAGATGCTCCCATCCATGATGGAATTTAGACCATTGAATGGGAGAAGCATATACCTCTATCACCAACAATGTAAATTAATTCAATATTAAACACGAGGGTGGCTAAAAGGACTAGGAAAAAAGAATTCTTTCAATACTTGATCAGGTGGAAGTATAAATCAGTTGAAGACGCCACTTGGATGACAACAACATAAGTTTCCAAACATGGTACCAATATTGAAGAGCTCCAAAAAAAAGTTCATGAAAATATATTTTCCCTCCCTAGGAGTCTAATGTAGGAGCATATCAAAAGATTATTTTATTTTATTTCTAGAATAGGGAGCTACTTTTAATAATTATTGAATTATTATTATGTGTACCCTAGAAATATTTGTAATCCAAACTATTTGTATGATTTAGGAATATAGTTAGGATAGATTCTTTATTATAAAAGGTTGGTCTAAACATATTCCTAATTTATAGAAGAGGGATCTCTTAAAGATTCAAATATGTCCATCTTCATCTATAAATAAGTATGCAATTGCATGCTTGAGGAAAGGAAAGGTCCTCAACGTATGGGATAAATAAAATGTTTATGTTGTGTGTTGCATGTTTTAAATTTTTGCTTCAACCTTGCATTAACACTCCATCCGAAAAGTTATAAATACAAAGACAACAATTAAAAGTAACATATTATAGAGTAATAACATTCTTTAAATTGATAAAGCTTGAGTTGACTATGAATTTGTGCTCCCCATCATCAAATTCTAGTAGTATGATTTGATTTTTAGGTGATAGAGTACCTTCCTTAAAGAGTTCAATCCCATAAAGATATGGGGAACCTCTATTTGAAAAAATAAGGCAGTGATCTAATGAAGTTGATATATGGTGTATCTGGACATTACCAAAGATATGGTTGATTATTAGTCCAAAATATCTGTGTACTTGAAGAGTATCATATCCTTTATGTACTAAGACTTCAAAAGTAGGAGAAGAGCCGAAAAATCACCTAAATTATTAGTAACCCTCCTTATGTTTGCTTTGAGATGAAATAAGTATTAGAGAAATGTAAAACAAAATGCATCCATAGATAATATCCTAGCACGCACCATCAAAAAAGAACCATGGACTAGACTTGCCCACTTTGAGCTTTTCCACAAACCTTGGTGGGTTTTGAACAATATATTTTTTATAATATGAGAATAAACAAAGGACTTGAGTAGATGTTTTAAAATATGGAACAAACATTTCTTCAAATAAAATAGAGTTATGTGTCGACTAGATTTGCAAAAGGACAAAGAAAATAAGTGCTTGAAAAGGCTTCAAGTTCATGTTGGAGAAACACTAGCAGAAGAAGCCTTCCATTGTACCTACTTTTCATAATTTTTTGAGACCCAAGTGACCTTCAAATTCCCTCAAAGTTTTTTGAGAATATGTACATGATATAAAAAGATGCACAATCATTTCCTCACTGCTCCTACAAAGAAGATACATACTAGGGCCCTCGTTTCATTTCCTTCATTTCTCCATGGCCAATGCCATATTATTAATAGAAAGCCACATAACTAAAATGGAACCTAGGGGAGCTTTGAATTTCCAAATTTTCTTCCATCACCAAGCTTCATCATTTATCCCTGGACCAAATAAGGCCTCATAACCCAGTTTAGCTGAATAACTAACTCCAACCATATTTCTTCTCCAAATAAGTTCATCCTCAAGTGGATCAAGTCTAATATGTGCCCTTTGAAGAGTGTCCATGCAAGTATTCCAATCACTTACCCACTAACTAGTGCAATTTTAATTTGTGGCACTCAACCAACCTTGTGACCAAATCGTGGATATTGCTATTGACATTAAATTTAATGTAACTTTCATAATCATTTGAATAAATCAATTCTTCAAAAAGAATTATACTTTTGTCACAACCAATTATAGAATCAACACCCACTCTAACTTGTGACCCATTTCCAACTTTCCAAGATAGGATGGAGTTGATCACACAAAAATCCAAGGCCAGAGCTTTCTATTGGTTTGAAACTTTATAAATTCTTTTCCTTTCTCTCCTATCCAATCCATCACTATACTAGGGGCTATGTACTTTTGAATTAAAATCCTTCTCTATAGTCTTTCTTTAGTGATCATATGCCACAATGATTTTGGTGCAAGAGTCTATCCAAAAATGTGTATATCCTTTAGATCCCACTCTCTTAATGCCTTTAGGGATGCATCTTTCTCCAATTTACCTAGTGGGTACCTTTTTAATTATTGATACCCTACCATAGGAAGTCGAAATAATGATTCCTAATATTTTCTAGGTTTTGTTTTAGGATATGGGTCGAAATGTGTTAGTTTACTAAAGTGGCCTCCAACATAAAATTTATTGGAACTAAACAACCTCCTCTTGATAACCATTTGTTGAACCATTGTGAAATTTATTTTTCCACCTTCCTAATGAGATAATATCAATCATTATTCACATAATTTTTTAGTGTAATATAGAACCCCATATACTTTAACCGTCCATTGATGTATAAATTCTAGAAGGGTATACATCTAGGTATATAGAAACAATTTTATCTAGTCAATCATTGAGTTTATATGGATAAAGATAATATTTAGTCCAATTGAATTGCATTCCCATGGATTTTCCATGTAAAGAAGGAGAATATTCTAATAGGCACTGAGCTCTCAAAATTAGCTAAAACAAAAAATATAAACATCATCTATGAATAAAATATGGGTTGGTATCTCTATTCTACTAAACTTTATGCCTTGCACAATAATTCTCTTTCTTTTAGAATTAGCCAAAGCCTTGATAAAACCTTTTGCCACAAAAATAAAAAATTGGGGGATAAAGTACATATTTGTATCAACCCCCTAGAGGACTTGAAAAAAATAGAGTTTGCAGCATTAAGTGAAATTGCAAAGGAGACAAATGTTGCACATGTCTTAAACCATTTAACTATAGGGAGAGAAAAACTAATATGAATTAATAGTAGTCTCAGATAGAGCCAAGAGACCCTATCATATACCTTAGATCAAATTTGACAACACTAAATGGATAATTTGAAATATTGATAGAATGAAGTCAGTTTGTTGTACTAATGGCTTCATGGATTTTCCTACCCTCGAAGTACCCAAGATTTCTATTAAAATGGAAATGGAGAATATTTGTTTAAGTCTCACTAATAAGACCTTAGATATGATCATATACAGACAATTGCATAAAGAAATGGGCCCAAATTATTGAAAGTTATTAGGATATTCCACCTTGGGGAGCAATGCAATAAAATTTGTGTTAATGTTGATATGAACATTCCCTAAAATTCTAACTTCTTCCACCACCCAGAGTAGATCCTCTCCAAATAGGTAAATCAAATCAAGATAGAATTCAACTATCCATCCATCTAGAGTTGGACTCTTATTCTTTTTAAAAGTGGAAAAACATATAATAGTATCTGCTTTGTGATTGACTTGAACATCCTCTCATTATCTTCATTTATTAGCCTAGGAAATAGTGACATGAGCCTTAATATTTCACTAATGTTTTCGCCAACAGGTTCCTAAAAAATGCCCTTGAATGTTATATTCCTACATCTTCTAGTTCCTTGAAACCTCTCATTTTATTGTCTTCAATATTCGTCATCCCCATATGGCGTTAAATATTTTCCTATGATTAGTAACAATTTTGGAAGAATTTTGTGTGATAGTCTCTAGCGTCAAGGCAAGTGGATTAACTCTTCATGCACCAATCCAATCACAAATATTTTAGATGTTGAAGGTTCTTTAAACCCTCTTTAGTGTAAATTTCCTAGTCATTTTCTTGGGCCAAGTCCAATTATTTTTAAACCTCAACAATAGTTACACTTTTATTTCTAAACCCCTTGCCTACCTAGGTTGTCACCTTATTCTTTATAAGTTTTGGTGATGAAGAGAAATGATCACAAACTATTTTTTTCTCCAATTGAACATACCTGTAATTTTACTCATTGTGGAGGCAAGGAATAAAATTACATTTTGTGTATGCTAAAAAACAATCTTATAGATGCAACTTTCGACTTGAGATAAAACAAAGAAAAAAACTGAAACATAAGATACAAATAAAGCATCAAAGTTAAGTGTGATAATAATCACTTAACTTTTCTTTCTTGCTGTTCTTTTTCTGCACTTTCCGCCATCCCCTTGAGATCATACTAACTAGAACTATTGCTAGTTCACAAACTCTTGTATTTGGATGGGATTCTTTGTGTGACTATGAGCTCTTAGAAACGCATGATCTATTTACACCCCCGATTCCTTTTTCTACGTGAGTCTTGTTTTCTTGCTATTTTAGTACCTGAGTTTCCTATAGCTCGTTTTCATTCGGCATGTTGGGAGTTAGACCATACTGAGCCTGTACAATCACTTCTTCTTGGTTTGGTTGTTTCTCCATGTTTTCTTCATCTTCGACTTCTGAGAGATGAGGATAAGAGGATTTCCATCCTTTTGGTTTATGGGCTTGCCTCTTTTTCTTTTTTGGATTCTCTTTTTCTTAAGGGAACGTGTTCTACATATGTCCTTTTTGAAAGCATATTCGACATCTGAATGTCTTATTCTCATGGCTTAGAACTTGGGTCCACTAAAATTTTGTGTTTCAGTTGAATACAATCAAGAAGACCTTTGTTGAGGTCTATCTCCACATATATTCTGGCAAAGTTGAAAATACCTTTCTAGTTCTTTCACGGTCCATTTTTTTAAAAATTTTCCAAGGGTGTTTCCAATTTCCTCAAGGACCTTGTGGTGCCAGATCGGTAATGGGATATTTGGCAGTCTCAACCAAACTGACATAGTTGATACCACCATATTTGTGGCATAAAAATCAGGGAACCATGGGGTGATAAATATCCCATCTCTACCCCAAATCAGGGCCCATAATTGTGGGAATTCTCCATATCTTACTGAGTATCAAATTAGAAAATGAACAAATATTTGGAACATAATTAGATTTCATAGTTGGGTGTGTAAGATGTGAAGGCCCACTGGTGTAATGCTTCATGTTTAGGCCAAAACTCGTTGAATTTGCATATTAAAGCCTTGGATTAGAGAATAGAAAAAAGTGTATTTACCTCTAGGAGATTTACCTCCATGGTTGGTGCTTGATCCATTTTTTCTAATATGTAGTTTTTTAGCTTTTATTGGGGTTGATATACTGGTTTGACAATATTCCCTTACACTACATCCTTAAGAGAGTTAGTTCCATTAGGATTTCTAGTGCCCAGACCTCCACCACACAATCTCAGAATTAGAATAATGATAGAATTCCTCGAGATGCCATAGTCCATCATCTGGGAGGAGTCCTGCAACATATTTCCTTCAAATACTAAACATTAAACATTTCAGAGATTCCTAACTTATTCTCGATGCTCTGTTTCAATTTGTCCACTAGTTTCGAATCCCAAAACTAGAATAGGGAAGAATTCCCATTAATATTTTTTTATGAAATTATAATAAAATCCTTTATATGGTTCTACTTGTATGTCTTCCATACTACAGCCATCATCCAATTCATCAGTCAACTTATCCTTCACCAACCTCTAAACTCTAAATTTTGAGCGAAACCATGAGATCTAAACAAAGAGGGAAAACCTCATAACCTTTAAAATCCACGAGGGGGCCTCACACTACGATGTTTTCAATGAAAACATCAAGGCTTTGACAATAGAATCGACCTGTGCATTCCCCACAAATGATACATAACAAAGGGCCTTTTCTTGCAGGGGCGATTTTATAAATAATTCTCATGCCTCGTCTACCCATCCATTTTGCGTGAGGTCTACATTCATAACATTGCTCAGAGACGCTAACTTTTCAGGAAGTTATATCAAAATATTCATAGCAAAATCTACATGTTCATTCTATGCGCACCCAAGTAGAAAAACTGTCCACAATTTGATGTTTCGTTCAAGAAATTTGTCATATGTTTCGTCAGCATACTTTTCCTGCCAACATTTTGTATGCCAATCCAGGAGGGCGCTCACCACAATAGGTAGAGGTTCATATCTGCTCATTTTTTATCGGACATGAAGCTTGATGAGGCTTGGTATTACAACAAGAATGTTGCAGTTGCTAGGGCTACCAACTTTAATTTATCAATCTAGAGTTCGAACAAACTTAAGAGGTGATAATACTATATGCACAACAAAAAATAATCTACCTAAGTTGATCTGAAGCAATGAATTGAACTGAAATGCATAAAGACCATTTTGCAAAATTCCAAAGAAGGAAAACTACTGAACTGTTGGGGCCTTCATTTTAAATTTTAAAAGTTTTGAAGGTATAAAGTGGGAAAAATAGGTGGTGGGAGCAATGGTCAAGTTGCAGAGAAGACAACTGGGAAAGGAAGTAAGACCATACAGTGGTACGGTAGTTGCGGCAAGGTGTCAGGAATAAGAATAAACAATCGAGCGAACAAGGAGGAGGAGGGGAAGTAGATGAGGGGATATACAATTGAATGGAAATGGTAGTCTGAGCAGTAGAGGAGTAGATAAAAGGAGAGCACAACATGAAGAAGGGGTTCGTATATAAGGGAGTTTGGGGCCACAGAGGAACCTGATCCAAGGACTAGAGCAGTGGCGAGAAGACCAGAGATGAACTTGGTCTGAGATCTAGAGAATTCTATGGTTACGATATTTTCTATATTTTCTCATGGCTTTATGCCAAATTTATATTATAATGAATCTTCCATTGGATTAATATGAATGAGTACATGGACCAGTTGCATAGTATTATCTGTGTGTATTATTGTGATTTATGGGTCCAATAAAAAGTTTTTCATGTTGAAGTTCTTTCCTCATGTGAATACGATATTTGTAATGATATAATGTTATGATGAATATATTCTTCAAGTTGTACATAGAGTAATGGTTGGGTCATCCTTGATATCCTTATAAACCCTTCTTAGTTTCGGTCATGGCACGCCTTGGATGAGACTCCTTATCCCTTGGGGTAGGGTGAAAATGTCAGCGTTGTCCTAGACTACAATGGACCCTTGTTGGCCCCTTGTTCCTGAACCCATGGTATTTCATGGGCCATGTTTGAAAGGTGCATATAATTACAAATCTCCTTAAATCTCAAGAAGTGCATCTTTGCAGTTCCATTCGAAACATTATTGGGCCATATTGTCTGTAAGTATGGGGTGTGTGTAGATCCCATAAATGTTGCGAAAATTGTAAATATGGAGTCACCAAATAACGTAAGAAAATGTGATCAACACTCAACTATATAGGATATTATTGTCGATTTCTTCGAAATTATGCCTCAATTACGGCTCCTATGGAGAAATTGCTGAAGAAGACAAAAGCCTTCACATGGATGGAGGCCTGTCAAGCGACACTGAACAATTTAAAAGAAAAATTGGTAAGCGCCCCTATTTTTGTATACCTAGACTAGAATGAGAAATTTCACATACATATTGATGCATCAAGAATAACATTAGGAGCAGTGCTGACGCAACTTGGAGAAAGAAACATGGATCACCCAATTTACTTCGCCAGTAGGAAACTGTCAAAAGCCGAGAAGAACTACACAACAACAAAGAGGGAAGCACTGGCAATGGTTTACTCCCTACATAAATTTAGACACTATCTGCTGGGTGCACCATTCAAGTTCTTCACGGACCACTCAACTTTAAAATATATGGTGAACAACCTAGTGTTGGAAGGAAGAATCCGTCAATGGTTACTATTGTTCCAAGAGCTCACATTCGAAGTGGTCATAAAATTGGGAAGGTCAAACATGGGGAAAACCCATCTATCAAGGTTAGAATAAGGAGAAAATGAAGGACCATAAGATGACCGACTTCCAGATGCTAAATTATTCTGAATAAAAGCCATTCCAGACTATTTAGAGGAAATTTCTTTGTTACTAACAACAGGACACTGCCCGGAGGGATACACATCAACACAGAAATGACACCTAATAGTGAGATTGGAAAAATATCAATTAATTGCAAGACACCTATACCAGCTAGGGCTTGATCAAGTTTTGCGAGGTTGTCTCCTTCAACATGAAAGGCAGAAAGTGTTATGGGAGTGCCATGCTAGAGTTGCAGGAGGCCATGTCGGGGGTAAAGCCACTGCAAGGAAAATATTGTAGGCTAGGTTGTGGTGGCCTATGATCCATAAGGATACTAAAGAATACACAAAGAGTTGCGATGTTTGTTAGAGAGTCTGGAAGCCATCACATTGGAATGAATTTCCCTTAAATCTAGTTCAAATGGTACAAATCTTTGAGAACTGGGCAGTAGATTTGATCGGCCCTATAACGCCACCAGCACATCATTCCCATGCCAGATACATCATAACCACTATAGAGTACCTTACTCGGTGGGAAAACGCTGCACCAGTGAAGGATTGTACAACCGATACTATAGCAAGTTTCATCTTTGAGTGCAGCATTATATCCAGATTTTGATGTCCAAAAAGCCTAACCAGCTATCAAGGGATGCATTTCATTATTGAAATTGTTTCATCTCTCCTAAAGAACTTCATGGTCCAGCATCACAAAATCAACCTGTACCACTCGCAAGCTAATGGAACAGTTGAAGCCTTTAATAAAATACTCGAGAGGGGTCTGACAAAAATTGTGTCAGCAAACAAAGACAACTGGGATGAATGGGTACCAACAACATTATGTGCTTACAAAACAATAGTAACAAGGACACACAAGAAAATGTTGTTCCAACTAGTATACAATAGAGAAGTAGTAGTGTCGGTAAAATTCATTGTCCTGAGCATTTTTATCTCTCAGGCCACCAAAATGACAGATGATGTAGCTTTGAAAGAGAGGATGGAACAACTGATGGAGTTGGAGGAATCGGGGTTTTTAGCTTAATTCCACCAAACAGTTGAACAAAGGATACAAAAGGCTTGACACGACATACACATAAAAAAGAAAGCCTTCAAGGCAGGGGATCATGCTCTACTGTATGATAGTAAGCATCAAAAGTTTCTGGGAAAAATACAAATGCATTGGTTGGGACCATTCATAGTTGCAGATATTAAAGATTTCGGGGCGGTGAAGCTAGCGCAACTGGACGAACTAATGTTGCCAGGATGGGTGAATGGCACATGCCTGAAGCCTTTCTACAAACCCACAGATGCACCATCTAATTGAAGGGGTCTCATAAATGAGCCCGCAAGTAGGTTTTAGTCAATAATACATAGTCAGTCTATAATAAATTCATAGTGAGTCGCATGAGTCAGTAGCATATCCCTTTACCGTCCATGTATTTTTAAATTTTCCAAAAATAAATAGCACAGGTTAATTTGGTTGC
>JABXJQ010000051.1_pt1 | contig 15158 bp, 12 predicted proteins | sample 7436221 | NCBI WGS metagenome assembly JABXJQ01 (sample SAMN14395755, study PRJNA613071) | wetland metagenome | isolation source: water sample H0 from high-altitude wetland | place: Chile: Salar de Huasco, high-altitude wetland | collected 2015-11-10
GCTCACCCACTTCCAAATGAAACAAGAAAGGATGGTAATCTCTCCTCACAAGCTTCTACAAGGAAGTCCTAATTCCAGCAGCATCTACCCTTTGGAATGTTCAGCTTTCAACCTCTCCTCCTCTGGCCCAATGCCTGTATTTATAATGTTCTAGAGGAAGTTAATCAGGTCCAACATCAATGGGATAAGCCCCTCTTTTGGATGGGGTAGCTCCTCTCTTGATGGGATAAGTTCCTCTTTCATAGGGATGCATGAACCATCTGGAGGCGCTCAATACACGTCAAACAATCTTCTAGAATGCTCTAGAAATGACCACAAGTAACCTTTTTAAGATGAAACTCGCGCCTTTTGACCTTTACAGGGGTACGCACCCAACCCTTGACATACAGAGCGTACAAGTACGCAGGTATAATGAACTTGGAGTGCGTACACGCAGGTAAGGTAGAAAGAACCTGCGTACCTAGAGATAAACATGTTTTTTAATGACTTTCTCTCTTTCTTGAAGTTTGACATGGAGAGCAGAGGTATAAGGCTTGCCAAGGAGGATAATATGACTATTGATGGAGCCATACTAACTGCAGATAGTCATGGTGACAAATTTTAGTGTAACAAGGCTTATCATGGCCCATCGCCTATCCTTTCTAAGCCTAAATTGTCTAGTGTTTTCAAGCTTCAGACATCATGGGCTGCCTAAAAGTGGTCTAGTACGCCTTCACAATAGCTAGCCCCTTCGCAACCTCATGCTTCTAACTCAACCCAACCTTCCGGTACAATTCCTAGCTCAATTCCTTCTACTGGTATCTCTCCCAATCCTTTTCAACCTAGAGCCATCCCCCAAGTCTTAACCATTAGGGAGCAGTTCCCCTAGGTCATTACCCTTTTGGTCAATTACCTTTCTTATTCTCCCACCAAGAATTTATTCTACCCTTGTTATGGCTACATTGAGTTTACCTAACATTACCTTGGGTATCCTAGGCTGGTAAATCAATCCTCCCGCAAGGACTCCTCCTAATCAACTCAAACCTTACACAGATTTAACCCCAGTTACCCCTATTATTCTTAGCCCATACTTTGCTTCATTTCCACAAAATCCTCAACAGAAATCCAATCCTCTTGCAAAAGTATCTAGTGAGGGGGCGAAGGCAAAAATAAGGGACCCAAGGATAAGGCTCCCTAAACAACTCCAGTTCCTCCTAAACTACCAAAGCCTGATCCTCCATGTGCTCTATGTGATGTTGTTGGGCATGCCACCAATAATTATCATGAGCTCCCTCATATCAAGAATGTGGTCTCTGATACCTTTCCTGAGTCTAACATCCCTGAGGTTTGTGTCACCTTACCCTAGTTAGCTAATAGGAATAGATCCTTGCATACGAATAACCCTTGTGCTTTATGTGATAACTATGGCTATTATTCACATCACTATCCTCATCTTGAAGATTTTTTCGATCCACTTCAAGTACTTCATGAGTTAGATGCCACTCGTAGTGATTCCACTTCCCCTCTACTTGTGGGTTCTACTCTCATTGTTATGCTAGAACATGAGGTTTCCCAACCCATCATTGTGATTCCTCCTCTTGATTTTGATATGATGGATAGTTTTGCCCACATTCTCTACCTTTCTTCATCCATGGGATCGATCTATTATAATCTCTTGACTTTTACTTTTGTGATTTTGTTGAACCTTTTTTGACAAACACTTCGGTCTCAACATTGACAAATGTCACATATACTAGTCATCTATCTTCCCTTGTTGACGATGCACAAGTGAACCTTATGTTTCGTGATATGCCTCCAGTATATCCTCTCCATCATGTGGTCTCTCTTCCTCCCATCCTCCAATATTTCATTCTAATGAAGACATCATGGAAGCCATGACCACCCATGATTGTCCTTGGGATAATATGCACCATTGTGCATACTTCCTTCTGCAAAAAAACCATGATCAATATGTTGTGGAGTCCAAATAATTCACCCACAGTGAGGTTGATTGGTTAAAAAACCCCTTACTTGGAACCCTAAAATTCAAACCACATCCACCTTGTGGCCATTACATTTCCACTCAATGTTTGGGTAAGTGGGCATCCATTTTTGCGAGTCGAGGAGAAGAACTTCTTCCCAACCCTCCTAGTGTATCTGGTAGTATTGGCTCTAGTACCACTATTCTTATCCATTCCAAAGATCCTCTAGGGTCCCACATCACTCTAGATCACCATGGAGATGATCCAATTAATCATTCCTACATTTTACATCAATAATCTAGTCCCTTAGACATTATTGTTGGTTAACCACAATATTGTTTAGGTGAGAACCAATTCATTATATCCAAAGCCACTATTTGGTATATTGACACCATATATGTGAACCCATAAATTTAGTCCATTTGATTCCTATATGCATTGGCAAACGCGGTTGGTAATCCACTAATTCCTCTCTCTAACTATATATATCCAATCTTCCCACAAGAAGACATCCATAACATAAAAAAATGGTGAACCACCTCATCAAAATGTGTTTGGAGTAAACTACTCTCAATACATCTGGTATTCCCATGGCATGTTGCATCTCTCCATACAAAAATGGGGGGGCACATATTCCCCTACATCTCCTCATGATCCTCTACAAGATCTTGTGCTAGTAGGGTCAAATGGTTGAATCCATTATTTGAGCACTTGGAAGACAATGGCAGTCCACAAACTCATCTAGCTAGGGGTCATCATTACCACTTGATCAGTCCCCTCCATCATTATATGTTGGGGGGTAGTATCCCATGCTTTGGGGAATGATGCCCCCCCCCCACCCTAGCCACCTTCTCACTTGATTAACATAAGTCTCAACATAGACCTTGATGATATAGGTTTGGTGAATTATCCTTTCATTCCTTTGATATTTTGTCGTACCGACCTATCCAGTGAGCCATCAAAACATCACATATTGTAGATGCTTGATACCATATCTTCAAATATTCTAATCTATGTGATACCATGCTTACCACCTAGTCCCCATATTTGACTTCGTGGGCAAGGATAAACCTATACATTCTCTAGTATTTTATTCATGTATTCCTCTTCTTACCTTGATTCTTCACCAAGAACCATCCTTCCAAGATTCAACATTAGGGCCATTTTTAGACAAGTAAGGCCACCCACCTGAAAGTTGTAGATCCAAATTTTGACAGTTGGTTTTTCCACTATGATGTCCTCAATATTTAGGGCCTTCAACTCCTCTCCAAATTCTCCAACAAATCACTATGCAAATGAATTGGATTTGGGGACAAGAAGCCTTTTTATAGGAAAAACCTTATTTTTTTCCATCACCCCTTACAACCAAATCGTAGCTCAGTTTGACGAACTGTTTGTGCCATTGGAAAGATTTCATTGGTTTTTATAATGGGTCTCTATTTGTTTTTGGTAATTTGACACTTCACCAGGAAGCCAATTTTTCCATGAGGTCTCACTTTATCACCGATTAAAATTGAATTTCTTCATATGAGACGCTTGTACTCTTGAACCACTTTACCTTTACACTAATTGAGTAACGTGTCAATTTTATTCATGAGTAACCATTATTTACTCATGTTTTTATTGTCTGCTTCAGGCCTCCACTATGTGGCAGCATTATCGAGTCACCCTTGTTTAGAGCATCATAGATGAGTCACCTTGCATCCATGGAGTTTGTTCTGAGTCCCCTTTGAGTCTTGTTACAATATATCATCCATTTTTGTGTCACATTAATCCCAATTTGCTCATATTTGGCCTCCATCTATACTGCTATGTCTTTGAAAAGCCTTTGCCTCAGTAATTGACCATCCCCTTTGGAATCTAGTTAGTCTCTACCAAGTCAACCATGCATAGCATGATTTGACAAGGGAATTTGGTTTTCCTCCTCTCATCTTGTATCATTCCATCATCATCCCTGGTGTCCATCCATCAGTCACATTTATTATGACACTCATGCCTTTGGTGAGGACTTGACATTGCCTCACCTCTGGCGGGACCTCTTCTGTTGACATGAACACATTTTTTCAGGAGAGTGGTCTAGAGGGTGGTGCAACTTGGTTCCAAAATTCATCATTTTTCAGTGTCTCGGATAAAGAAAAGGGAGTCATCATTCCATTTGAATTTTTTGTATGTCGCATGTTAGACCCCAACTCATTATCACACGATTGAGACTCATACACTTGATAGTTTGGTGATCTAGTGGATTTTACTTGTCTTTCCTGGGTGTGTGTGAGATGTTCTAGGCCTCATGAGGGGGTGGCCCTTTAGGTAGCCCCCCACATGCCCGAGTGTTAGCATATTATGATCCAACATCAGATGGCATTCCATAGATTTGATGGATTCGGTTTCAGCTGCTTGCAGCACCCACAATAGGCATGTCTCCTTTAGATGATCCATTCATATTTTCAGATCCCTTTCGTATTCAACATGGATTCTTTGGTTGTGATTCCTCCTCACCATTTCAGCTTGAGGGGAATCATGTCTCATGTACTCAGATGTTATTGTATTAATTCCCTGCCTATTTTTTTCCAGGAACACTATGTATATGGGACTCATTGTATCTATTATAGCATCATTTAGCACTCCTGTAGACTTGATGCTCTTTTGTGGCCCTGGGAAGTCCCTTTTCCCAATATTTCAAAATCCATACACGTGTCCTATAACACTGCACCCATGTATACTTGTTAATATATGAAAAAATAAAATAAAATGCTATTTTTTGGGCAAGGTTGATGGGTTTATTGAGATCCCACCTACATGATTCCATGGCCCTAACTGAATGAACCAATTTCAGGTGGTATATATACACCACTTGGGTAGTCCTAATTGATACAATAGAAAGGATATCGACATTATACCCATTTTTCTCCCAGATCAAGTTTTTTTTCCTGTGCCTCTTTCAATCCTAGTCTCTAGGAAACCTTGATTTCCTTTGCAGAGATTCTCATCATTATTATAACATCTTCTTACGTCCGAATCAAGATCGATGGATCTAGAGGAAGGCTTCGTTAGTGCCTTTGGCCTGGATCAGGTTGTACCTTTCATATACCTATTGCTATTAATCAGTAAAGAAGCTCATGTCTTGTTCCTGATATGTTATTGTTGGGCCACAAATATGCCCATTTTTCCAGCATACAATACTACTATTCATAACCTAAATTCCTATATTTTTAACTGATTTCATACCATAATTTCACAACTTTCCACCAATTCATATCTTACACTTCGTGGTTGATTATCATTATTTTTCTTAACTTTTCAATGGTTGGAGATGAATTTTCTATGATTTTCTAATCATGGTTTTTCCGATTTCATTTACCACAGGAATCATTTCTGAAATGCTTCATAAGGCAAGATGATATAGGACTAAGTACAAAATGCAGTACATAATGTAGAATTGCTGAAGATGAAAATCTAAATTTGTGATCAAATTAATAATAATCTTGGGATTCTAAGATTCCAGTTTTGTTTAAAGTACCGTCATTTAGGTAACCCAAAAAATGTTTGTCAAAATTCATTACCACGAAGAATTCATGGTCAGGGGAATAATACAGTACAAAATTAAGTACCAGAATTTTGGGTTTTACATAATTCAAGTTAAGTACCAAAATTATGGGTTTGATGGTTTCAGACATTTTATGACCAGCCACGTGGAGGATGTGATTTAAATCAATACACTACGCAACATTGGGCAACCAGTCAACCATCGACATCCCATAATAGTCCCTCTTGTTCTTGAACATGGAATTCGTTTCTTTTGTTCAAGGATAGTGCCAAAATTGGGATGGTTCGATTACAATATGGGTGAAATAATCCAGAAGATTTCACTTGGCTTAACTTGGTTTAGATTCCAGATGTTTTTACTCTCCTTATTCAATTGGTTGTAGCTATTTTAGTTGGTCTAAATTCTTTAAAAAACCAAATGATTTTTATGTAAAGTTACACATACCCATGACATAGATTTGCATAAGGAGGTATATGCTTAGGATGAGATGGTGATTGTGGAAAAAACTTTTTAATGCTATTATGTTAAGACTTAACTCTTAAAATGATGTTTTTCTAAAGTTTTTAATACAATTATTGCCTTGGCTTTTACTCGTATTTGAGTGTTATGTGTCTTTAATCTACAAATACTGAATTAGATTAGGCTTGTTCTAGATTTTGGCAAGGGCCCACCATGAACCTTGATCTAGTCCTGTAACAATTTTAGTGTGTAGGAAGTGTGTTTCAATTCATTAGATCAAATTGCACTTAAATTCTTATTTACTTTCATTGGTAACTTTCAGAATCTCCACACTTAGTTCTGTACTTAAGATTTCTTTAAAAGTTTTTGTAGATCTGATTTAAGAGAAGGAGTGTAATGTTATTTGAGTATTTGCATACTTGTAGAATCTTGTTATGATCATACTTTGTTTTTTTAACTCTGTGATTACTCTTCAAATTTTCTAAATGCTAGCGAGGAAAGTTTTGATTTAAAACGAGTTTTTGAGGAATATATTATATTATTTAAATTGAATATTTTGTCTTTGAATGGAAGTGTTTCATTATTCGTGAATCTATTTATCAATGTGTTGTAGCGCTATAACCACCGTCCGAAATTTTACCTTCGCTTCATTTTGGAGCCTCCCTAGAAAACATCCTTAGCAGCATGTCTTGCACTATCCAAGTACAAATGCTTCAGTTACGTTTCAGTGGCTTACTAGTCTATGCTTGTCAATTTGTTTGCCTCCCACCCGCAGGTTGACACTTCGAGACTTAGTCATTTTCTGGTTGTGATGCTTGCCTAGGAAATTGCACAATGCTATAGGGGAACTAGACTTCCCTCTGGAAATTTTGCAATCCATCTGGGCTGCCTGCTGGGCTCCAGAAATGCGGAATCTAGCCAGGCAACCTTCCCTCTAAAAATTGTGCAATGTAGCCCAACACTAGGCTTCATCTAAAAATTTGTGCAATTCTGACTGAAAGCTAGTGCTTCAATCCAGAAATTGTGCAATGTGTGAGGGGAAAGTAGACTTGCTCAGCCTAGAAGCTACGCAAATGTTATTCCCAGGTTTGCAGATTATTGCATGTGCTCCCAGGTTGACCGGTCCCCTCTAGGATTGAGCAATTTTCATTTGCATGCATAGGTTGCTTTTTCCCAGAAAAGAAAAAAGCAAAAAGAAAAAAGAAAAAAACATCCATAGATTTTAGGGATCCTTTTTAGCAACTAGAGGTTACATGCAAAACCCATTTTAGAAACCTCTCGCCAAGTGTCATTTTTTCCTAGATTTGTGGAATGTGCATCATAAGCCTTGATCTTATCAAACTTATTTATTCGATGATTTAGATCTTGTTCCTCACATCGATCTTAGAGCTCTAACATCCCACATCACATCTAGGAGAATTCGGCACATTCAGCTCAACCTTTTCTGGGTAAGTCTGCTTTTCATGTCTTTTGATGCTTTTTTGTCACTTTTTGTATTTTCCTTTGTGTCAAAGCTATTTGCTTGTTTTTGTTGAACACTTGTTGTCATTTTGATGCATGATAGATTTTTGACCCACTGTTTTAGTTTTTCATTGCATCTCATTGTTTTCGCAAGCATGACATTGTTTCTTCACTAACAATCACTGTTGTGGTGACTCGCTTCACACATATGCTTGTTTTCCCATTTTCTGAATCCTACACTTATTGTTTTCATGCATTATCATTCACTCTTGTTTGCACTTAGCTTCACCATGCATTCACCTTTTCATGTTTTCAGTCGCTCGTCAGTGGGTTTGGGCCTTCTTGGTCCTTGGGCTTGCATGTGATAGTTAAGAGAGTGCATATGCTTAACGTCTGCACACAGTGTAGCACAACACCATGACAAGTCCACATAGTGCATGTCATGCACTTTATCTTTTTTCTTTTTTGTGGATGAATTTAAAATCAGAGTGTGTTTGTCTTCATTGTTATATCTTTTATGTTTGATGGTTTGTAGAACTATGTTGTTCGCAAACCATGCCTTCACCAACATGGGTCAACTAATTCACTGGTGGCTACATTGGAAATATCACCTCACACGATTAGACCCATGCACTGTTAGCTTAGGAGTAGGAGCAGTGTTTGTTTTTTCCTTTTTTGTTTGCATGCATGTTTGCTTTCCTTCTTTGTTTGTTTGTTTTCTTGCCTTCTTGCTTTGATCACTTTCTTTGCTTTCACATTTTCTTATGCTCTTTTCTTTGTTTTGTTTTGTTTACTTGTTTATGTTCATAGGTTAATTTTGCATGAAACCATGTGCAACTCTGGAAACAAGTAGGGTAAAGTATAAGAGGACTTGTAAAACTATCAATACTTGGTTATCTGTTATCCTGTCTCTTTATGTAGAACTTGTTGTCTTCAGTCAATGATACACGAATGGAAAATATGTTATGTTCAAAGTGAACCTTGGTGAAAACAAAACGCTTGCGCACTAACTAGTACCACCTACTCTAATTGGCTGTTTTTGAGTTAACCCTTGTCAGCTTAGTCAAGTAGAGTAAGGTGACGGGGAAAACCTTAACAATTATGTAAGAGGTGTATAAAAAATACTTCTCTGAAGGAAAAATATCTTATGATCTCAGTAATTCGAGATCCCTCTTCTGCTTCTGAAATAAATAAGTGCTATGCATAGTTTTTGAAAAATGAAAAATGAAAAAATGAAAATGAGAAATTTTTTGAAAAATGAATAAGGCAAAAGAAGAGAAAGACTTCCTATGTAGAGAGGTGATGCAAGTAACTATACCGGGGTATTGACCAGGCTAGCTAGTAGTAGAGCGATGCTTGTGTTCCTGCGTGACTTCACCGAGGTACTATCTAGGCCTACTGGTAGTGGAGCAACACTAGAGATCAAACTTAAATTCTAACTGTCATATTGCTTGTGTACCAATATACTCGTCATCCCCAATTGAAATAACTGTGTTGAATTGGCTTGGAATGTGTGTTGACTACTCAAAAGCACGTTAGGTGCTACATATTTCAATCAAGCTAGTGTGGAAAACAAGATGATCTAAGAACTGAACAATACTTCCGGAGTAGTTAGACTTGATTTTCATGAAACAAGGTCTTTCAGAAAGCTGGAGTTCTACTAGTGTGTCACCAAGTGTTGTAGTGGCTACAACCACCCTACAAAATGTTTCCTCTTCGTTTTGGAGCCTCCCTACCAACCATCCTTAGTAGCATGTCTTTCACTATCCAAGTATAAATTGTTCAGTTGAGTTTCAGTGGCTTACCGGCATATGCTTGTCAATGTGTTTGACAACTACCCGTAGGCTGTGACATCAGGACTTTGTCATTTTATAGTTGTGATGCTCATCTAGGAAATTTCACAATTCTAGAGGGGAACCAACCTTCCATTTGGAAATTGCACAATCCATCTGGGCTACCTGCTGGGCTCCAAAAATGTGCAATTCACCCAGACAAAATTCCCACTAAAAACTATGCAATGCAGACCAACACTGGGTTTCATCTCAAAATTTACGCAATCCTCACTGACAACCATGGCTTCACTCTAGAAATTTCACAATGCATGAGGGGAAACTAGACTTGCTCAGCCTATAAATTGTGCAAATGTAATTCCTAGGCTTGCATATTGTTGCATTGCTCCTAGGTTGATTGGTCCCCTCCAAGACTAAGGAATCTTGATTTGCATACATAGGCTTCTTTTTCTAGAAAAAGAAAACAAGAAAAAAAGAAAAAAGCATCCATAGAATTTAGGGATCCATTTTTAGTAGCTCGATGTTACATGCAAAAGCCATTTTAGAAACCTCCCACCAAGTGTCGCTTTCTCCTAGATTTGTGGCATGCCCATCATAAGCCTTGATCTTATAAAAATTTATTTATTAAACGCTTCAGAGCTCGTTCCTCACATCGATCTTGGAGCTCTGACATCCCACATATCATCAAGGAGCATTCGACACATTCAACTAAGATTTTTTTAGGTAAGTCCACTTTTCATGTCTTTTGCTACTTTTTTGTTGCTTTTTGTATTTCGCTTTATGAGAATGTTGTTTTATTGGTTTTGTTGAATGCTTGTTGTCATTTTGATGCATGTTAGCTTGTAGATCCATTGTTTCAATTTTTCATTGCATCTCATTGTTGTGGCATGCATGACATTGTTTCTGCACTAACTATCATCGTTATGACGACTCGCTTCACACACATGCTTGTTCTCCCATTTTCTAAATCCTGCACTCACTGTTTGCATGCATGATCATTGAATCTTGTTTACACTAGGCTTAGCCATGCATTCAGACTTTTCATGTTTTCAGTCGCTCGTCCACGGGTCTGGGTTTCCTTAGCCCAGTCCTTGCCTTGCTTGGCTTGGAAACCTCATTTCTTAGGGTGAAGGCTCATCCTTCCTCCTAGAAATTGTGAAAATATGCCCCAACACTAGCCTACAGGCTTTCTCTGTGCAATTCTGAGAGGCAGTACCTTAATGGCCCTAGAAATTACGCAAATGCAGTTGTTGGTGTGTGCCATTTCTAACTGAAACTACGCATTGCGCAGTTTCAGACCTCAGCAGGATAGGATGGGATATACATTGTGCAATTCCATTAGTTAGTCAGCCTCCGAATATCTTAGACTATGCCTTGTGTAGTTTTGGCAGTCAGTCTCCCAACCTCCCAGTGAAAATTGCGCAATCTTCCTAGTTAGTCACTTGGGTATGTTTCATGTCAGTCCTCAAGTTTCTTTTAGTTTTCAATTTAAATATTTCTTGCCATGATTGTTTCTATGTCTCCAGGTATCGCAGGTGTTTGTCCATCTCTCAATGGTATAGGTATAATGGCCTCCAAGAGAGAAGGGTCAAAGGACACCATTGAGAGTGAAACTGGAGATGCATTTGAGCAAGTGTCTATGAGCTTGCCCATCTATGAAGACACCAAGCTTTTCATAGACAATGGTATCAAGACGAAATGGCAGGACATCAATGACACCTTCTCAGGCACATTTGAGGAAGATCGGGAAGACTAGAGGGTTTATGTCAACATTCACAAGTCTTGCTTGTACCAAATTTCATGTAGGTATCCCGTGTTTCCATGCGCGGATATGATCCATTGGATTGTCTCGCATACTAATCCAGAGACAATGATGTTGAGCAGTCTTAGTGGAACATAACTTGTGAGATTTAGGGCGAAGGATCTTCAAGAGATGTATCACTTGCCACAACTGGTGATCACGATGGAAAAACCCTTCATGAGACCCAAGAACAATGCAAACTCAAGAGATATATTGAAGAGATGGGTGAAATAGCTAGCCAAGTTCAGGAAAACACCCAACAAGGTTTACACGAGGAAGATATTACATAAGTCATAGTAGCTCTTGGTCATTTTCGCATGCTGCTTGTGTGAACAAGAGATCACATAGACCTTCCCACAGTGTTGGGTAATTGTGTTGGACCAACTGGCTAGTGAAGAAATACCTTGCAACTGGTCTAACATGTTGGATATCAGGTTGAAGTAATATGTAATAGAAGCACGAAATTTGTCCAAGGGTCATCAATAGAAGATATACATGCCGACGTACATACTGGATGCAATCTATGCCCATTAGCAGGTCCCAGGGTTGGGTTGGGCATGGACACCTTCGAAAACCTTTGTGCACACTTATTGCAAGTTGTTCTCTGAATGCAGCGTCCATGGAGTTATCATACAATTATCACACCACTTCGTCACCTTGGTGTACAAGATGATATTTGAGCAGGATCCATATTGCATGTCACAGGCAACAATGGCGGCAATGATTGACATAGAAGATTGGTATGAATCACCCCTTGGCACATTCATACAGATGTACAATGTGAAGAAGGCTCTACATGTTTTGGCAAAGTTTTCCGTGGACAAGCTCGTCATGTAAGAAGTTTCATTTCACATATCGACATAGTTATCAACTAGACTACATAGGAAGAAGAAGGCACCTTGGACCACTCTTCCTTTGCGATAAGGTTGTATGAGATCAAGAGTCTCAAGCATGCTGAGGCCGAGCGGAGGAATTCAAAAGATTCACCTTCGGCACCAGAAGTTTCAATCCGTATGACTTGCATTGCCTAGTGAAGGACCATTGTGCAAGAGTGCAACATCCTTGTATTGATAGGGCATACCATTGGCCTGAAGAAGATCCATGGAGTTATTTCTATCACTTCTCAAGGTTTAATGAACCAGTCAACATAGTTGTAGAGTGGTTAGTAAAGAAGAAGGAAGCATCATCTTAGAGAGAAGTATCATCAACAACAATAAAGTGTAGACAACCTGTGCATGACAAAGGCAAGAGAAAGGTTGTTGATAGTGCAGAGGCCAAGCAAAGCTTCAAGTTCAAAGTAAATTCACTTGTGTTGAAAGCAACTTTGGAGATTGAGGCTAAGAGGTGACATCATGACAAAAGGATCATGCAAAGGCAAGGATAAAAACAAAGGATGGAGGAAACAAAAAGGGAGTTGTAGGAGTTGAAGCAGAAACTCAGGGAAGAACAGGACTTGTGCAAAAGAGAGAAGGAAGCATAGCAGGAAATGATATGGTAGGAGGTTCAACATGCAAATATTAATGAAATTGCACCCATACAGGTTATAGACTCATTCGAGCAGCTGGCATAGAGCACACAGGGTGAGAAGTCGCAAGACATTTCCCAAGAGATTGAACATATGCTAAAGAAGATGGACATGGATATGGTTAAGACAGATTTAGATCAAGATATCGACCTAATACCTCAAGGCTAAGAGGTCACCCCACTGGCTCCACCAAATCCAGAACTAGAGCAAGTCCCATGCAATCAAGGAGACACAAAAATCCTTGAAGACAATCCAAAAGTAGAAATGCACAACATATATTTTGACGAGTCACAACACAGAGTTGTGCATTCGCTTAGAGTGCCTACTCCGGATGACCATGTATCTCCCATGTTGTTTGAAGAGAAAGTTATCATATCAATGTGCGTAGACATCCATCCAGGTTGGTCAATGCTACCAAATCATATGACAAAGCCACTAGCTCGACTATTAGATTCTTGAGAGCTGAGAACAAGCGCATGGGAGTTATAGGCATACAATAAGGGAGGAGAATAGGTTACAACATCTGCTCAAGAAGAGTTGAGGAGAGTGATACTAGATGAAGTATCATCTCTCAAGATAGTCATGCAGATGTTGTATTCTATATTTTTTACTGTGCACAAGTCATATGTCCATCTCAATCATTGGCAGTAGCGTTGTGCTAGGAGAGCAGACATATTGTTAAATCTGAACACTGCTATCGATCACATGCAAACATGGACAATGAGATACAAAGAAGCCCCATTCCAATTGCCTAAGATGATGAAGGCATGCATCTAGAGTCAGATGTAGAACTATGTGAAACTCATATAGTTCATCACTAGTTTGCAAGCTTCACATGCACAAGTGTTCAGAATCATGGATGTCATTGTGTGCACACATGTGATCCCATCCATTAGAATACTCAATCGAGGCAAAGTCAAAAAGCCAAGTCCAATTGGAGCTGGACATGTACTTTGATGAGTTGATGCACGCAGCCACTAACACAAACTTGGAGATTAGCGTAGACACTATGCATCCATATGTTGCTGGTTTGGCTGCACTGAAGAATATGATGCACATGTTATCAGACGAGTTGGAAAGAGGTGCCAAATTAGAGTACCCGGATGCAATGAAGGCAAGAGTTTGATTTAAGAAGGATGTCACCATAGAGCATGCAGACACCATAATAGACTACCAAGCTTGGAATCAGTTCACCATCGTCGTTGATCATGAGGATGTCAAAGTGTTAGTCCTCCCACAATTGTCTGAGTTATAATGATGTCTTACATGGCTTGGTCAATCCTCTTTTCTCTCACATGGGTGCATGTACAGATTGCAATGTAATAGTTGTAAAAGTGAAAGACCAAGTGTGGATAGTAGAATGTAACAGACATGTAGTAGTTGAAGAGTCATGAGGGTAGGTGAAGAGTCACAAAGGGGAATTTTAAGGCTCACCCAACCCTTTTCTATTTATAGAACCTCATAACTCATTGTACAGGCTTCTGGGAGCCAAGATTCCTATAGGTGTAACTTAGAGAAAGCTTGGAGTGTATTGTAATGAGCCTTGGATTGTCCATAGTGCAGATCTAGTACATCTCTTTGGAGGAGTAGGTGGAAATGACTGTAACGTTTCGTTATCAGGACTAGTGGTTGGTCATGGTTGTATCTATGATTGGATCTTTCACTCTTTTAATATAACAGAACAAACACATTGTTAGGACCCCATATTGTCTCTCTTTGAACTTATATTTTGTCATAATATTACCCTTTTCAACCCATATTTGAAAGTCCTTGCTAGTGTTTTGACTCAATCATTCTAAAGGTATACAGTGACTCTTCTCATTCTATATGTTTAATTATTTAACACATAATCATGTTATCTTTATAATTGATCTTTGAAGTTGACTGAGTTGCTGAAAAATTAAAGAATGATGTGCAGACCGCATTGTTGAAACTGCCTAAAGCTGGCAAGACTATCTTTTGCAGTTGTTGAAACAACACGAACAACAGCACGAACAACACGCGAATATCGAAGCTAAAACAACAAGAACAACATGCAAATCTCAAGGAGATAGCTGAGATTTGCGTACCAGATTTGACAACAACAAAGGAACCTGATCGATCAATGAGGACGCTGTTACATTGGTTGTAAGGTTCATAATCTAAATTACTGTAACAACATTATGTTGACGGGAAACTGATTTCCCTATTTTTGTATAAAGGGTTGAACTAGAATCTATAATGTAAATCTTTTTTAATAGATGTCTCCTCTATAAAGAGGAGACATCTACATTAGAAGGGGGATGAACAAGCTGTAACACAAGGTTGTAGTTGAAGGAACGAGACTGAATCTTTTCTGTAATATGGTATATTGATGAATGAATAGAGTTTTGTTCTGATTATGTCATCTTAGTTTTTGTGTCCTGGGGAATCTTGTGAGAAGGACAAGGCCCACCTTCATCACAAGATTCACCCATTCTCTTTCTGTCGTGTGTTAAGTGTGATTTCTGTTCACACCTTGTTAACAAGTACTGTTTCTGGATGTTATTTTACTTTTGCTTAAACTCTGTTTCTCTTTTAATTGATTGATGCTATTTCATGAGTGCCTCACCGGTGATTAGGTTTACAGAGTGAATTG
>JABXJQ010000052.1_pt1 | contig 14922 bp, 14 predicted proteins | sample 7436221 | NCBI WGS metagenome assembly JABXJQ01 (sample SAMN14395755, study PRJNA613071) | wetland metagenome | isolation source: water sample H0 from high-altitude wetland | place: Chile: Salar de Huasco, high-altitude wetland | collected 2015-11-10
GGTCGAGGTAGGCGTTTTCCTGGGTGTCGTAGAGCTTGGCGGTGGTGTCAGGCAGCTTGTCTTCCAGGTAGCTACCGGCCAACGTCGCGCGTTGTGCGCCGATGATCTTGCCTTTGAGGTAGGCCGCGTCGGTCTTGAAGTCTGCCGTGGCTTTAGGAGCAATGAACTGCAGCTTGTTGGAGTAGTACGGGTCGGTGAAGTCGACGGCCTGCTTGCGTTCATCGGTGATCGACAGCGAGGACACCAGGAAGTCGAATTTCTTGGCGTTCAGGGCCGGGATGATGCCGTCCCAGTCGGAGACATACACTTCGCACTTCTCGACTTTCATCTTGGCGCACAGGGCATCGCCGATGTCTTTGTCGAAGCCCACGACGTTGCCGCTGGCGTCTTTATTGTTGAACGGCGGGTAGGCCGCTTCGATCCCCATTTTCAAGGTTTCTGCCATGGCCGTGGCGCTGAACGCCATCGAAACGGCCGCGGCCAGAAGGAATTTTTTATAGTTCTGCATGCAGGTTGCTCCGTTAACGGTTGCTGGACATGAATTGTTTGCAGCGCGCCGAAAGCGGGTTATCAAACACCTGCTGTGGCGATCCTTGCTCTTCGACCAGGCCCTGGTGCAGGAATACCACTTCACTGGACACCTGGCGGGCAAAGCCCATTTCATGGGTGACCAGCAGCATGGTGCGGCCCTCTTCGGCCAGCGCGCGGATCACATTAAGTACTTCCTGGACCATTTCCGGGTCAAGGGCCGACGTGGGCTCATCGAACAGGATGACCTTGGGCTGCATGGCCAGGGTGCGGGCGATGGCCGCCCGTTGTTGCTGGCCGCCGGACAGTTGCGCGGGGTAGGCGTGGCGTTTGTCACCGATGCCGACCTTGGCCAGCAGGGCTTCGGCGACTTCGATGGCTTCGGCCTTGCTCTGGCCGAGCACACGGCGAGGGGCCTCGATGATGTTGTCGAGGATGCTCATGTGTGGCCACAGGTTAAAGTTTTGAAACACAAAACCGATTTCGCTGCGCAGGCGGTTGATCTGCTTGCCGTCGGCGGCCATCAGCTCGCCGTTTTTCGCGGCCTTGAGCTTGAGCTCTTCGCCAGCCACCAGGATCTGCCCCTGGTGCGGGTTCTCCAGCAGGTTGATGCAGCGCAGGAACGTGGACTTGCCGGAACCGGAGGAACCCAGGATCGAGATCACATCGCCGTCGCGAGCGGTCAGCGAGATACCTTTGAGTACCTCCAGCTCACCATAGCGTTTATGCAAGTTGCGGATTTCAAGCGCGGGCGTGGCCTCAGCCATGTGCGGTCCTCATTGTGTTCATTGCGTTCGACGCTGTTGGGCCGCCTTCCTGGCGAGGCGCCAAGCTAGCATAGCGTCTGGATGACAGCCAACAGCGCTGCGGACGGTTAACCGGGGCTCTGCGGCAGGGTGTCGCATCGGCACAGCAGCGTGTCGCGCCATCAACAACCGAACAACCGTTTGATCCCGAAAATCCACAGGCTTTACGTAAAAAGGGCGCGATGGTGCCAGCTTTGGCCGGGTGTTGGAAGGGTTAACCGGGTAAACGGCGCCTGATGGCACTTTTATGGAGCGTCGCGGACTTTACGTGTGTGTTTGTGGTGCACGCTCTGCTCTGGAAAGTGGGTCGCTCGGTAACGCTGTAGCGGAATGCCAGCATTCTCAATGACTTGCAACGGTTAATGAATTGTCCTACAGCCCGCGTCAATTGCGGCTTTGTAACATTTTGGCGCAAATCTTGCGTAAAAAATAAAGAACGCCTTGTTGGTTTCTTTTCACAAGAAAGACTGCAGACCGGGCGAACCGTTTTCGCAATTCCTCGCAAAGGTGTGTCAATGAGTAGTACGCAAAGCTCCAATGACCTCGAACAGGGGCTCAAACCGCGTCACGTCACGATGTTGTCGATTGCCGGCGTTATTGGCGCCGGTTTGTTTGTCGGCTCCGGCCACGCGATAGCTGCCGCCGGCCCTGCGGTGCTGCTGGCCTACGCCGCTGCCGGTACGCTGGTGGTGCTGGTCATGCGCATGCTGGCCGAGATGGCCGTGGCGTCACCGGACACCGGTTCGTTCTCCACCTACGCCGACCGGGCAATCGGTCATTGGGCCGGTTTCACCATTGGCTGGCTGTACTGGTGGTTCTGGGTCTTGGTGATTCCTTTGGAAGCCAACGCCGCCGCCACCATTCTCAACGCCTGGTTCCCTAACGTGGCCATCTGGGCGTTTACCCTGATCATTACCTTGCTGCTGACGGCGACCAACCTGTTCAGCGTGAAGCACTACGGCGAGTTCGAGTTCTGGTTCGCGTTGATCAAAGTCGTGGCGATCGTGGGCTTTGTGATTCTCGGCCTGGCCGCGATCTTCGGCTTTTTGCCGACCAGCCAGGTCAGCGGCGTGTCCCACCTGTTCGATACCCAGGGCTTCATGCCCAATGGCATGGGCGCGGTATTGGCGGCGATCCTGACCACCATGTTCTCCTTCATGGGCACCGAGATCGTCACCATTGCGGCGGCTGAATCGAAGAACCCAGGCCAGCAAATCACCAAGGCCACCAACTCGGTGATCTGGCGGATTGGTTTGTTCTACCTGCTGTCGATCTTCATCGTGGTTTCCCTGGTGCCTTGGAATGATCCGAGCCTGGCGGCCGTAGGTTCCTACCAGACCGTGCTGGAGCGCATGGGCATCCCGAATGCCAAGCTGATCGTCGACCTGGTGGTATTGGTCGCCGTGACCAGCTGCCTGAACTCGGCGTTGTACACCGCCTCGCGCATGCTGTTCTCCCTGGGGCGTCGTGGTGATGCACCGGCTGTGTCCAAGCGCACCAACAAAAGCGGTACGCCTTACTGGGCGGTGATGCTGTCCACGGGCGCAGCGTTCCTGGCGGTGTTCGCCAACTACGTGGCCCCAGCGGCAGTGTTCGAATTCCTGCTGGCCAGTTCCGGCGCCATCGCGCTGCTGGTGTACCTGGTGATCGCGGTGTCGCAACTGCGCATGCGCCAGAAGCGCACGGCGGCGGGCGAGAAGATCGTCTTCAAGATGTGGCTGTTCCCGGGCCTGACCTACGCGGTGATGGTGTTCATCGTGGGCACGCTGACCATCATGCTGTTCCAAGAGGCCCATCGCGTGGAAATCATTGCGACTGGGGTCTTGAGCTTGCTGGTAGTGGCGGCGGGGTTGTTGGTGTCGAGCCGTCGCAAGGCGCAGAGAGTCGGCGCGGTGGTGTTGAATTGATGTGATGGAATGCGGTGCTTGATTGCGCCGCAGTTCAGATGTGGGAGGGGGCTTGCCCGAATGCCAGCCAGTTAAGGCTTTTTTGTAGGAGCGAGCTTGCTCGCGAAAAACCTCAACGATAACGCGTGTTTCCTGAATCAACGCGGCGCCTGTGAGTTTTTCGCGAGCAAGCTCGCTCCTACAGAAGGCGAGCAAGCCCCCTCCCACATGTTGTTTGGCGTCAGTCTTGGGCGTTGGTGAGGGCCTGGGAGGCGGCCACATAGTCGGCCTGGAACTGCGGCGACTCGATCCACGCCAGGGCGGCAGCTTCATCCTCGCTGTCCGTGGCCCACTGCCGATACTCGATCAGTGCCGCCAGGATAAAGTCGGTGGCTTCTTCTTCGCCTTCCTGTTCCAGCACCAGTGCGAGCAGTGGGTGGGCCAGGAACACCGCACACAGTGCCTGCTGGCTGGTCTCGCCGGCGGTACGCATCGCCACGAACAGCTCGGTCAAATCCACCGACTCAAGGTCAATCCGGTCATCATCCCCGGCAAACGCATCCGGCTTGGTCGCGACGGCACGCTGGGTACGGTTCTGCTTGGCCTTGGCCTTGGCCCGGTGGGCACGTTTTTGCTGCTTGTTCGGCGAGGCCATGGGCTCACGTCCTTGGGTCAGGATCTGGGTGGGGTATTGAAGCGCAGGTTGGGGGAAATCCCAAGGGTATCTGGCGCTAATTGGCCGTTTTGAAGCCAGGCCAATGCGATCGGCCACAATCGGTCCTGATACTCGCTGCGAAAGAACGCGAAATGCCCGACCTGTTTTTCGCCGATGTCTTGTGGAGCGATGCGCAGATGGGTGCGCTCACTGTTTGCGAAATAGCCCAGCAAGCGCTCAATCGCTGGCACGGTGCCGAACGGGTCGTCAGTGATGCTGATCGCCAATATCTGCGCCTTCACTCGACTGAATGGCAAGTCGGCCAGGGCACGCCCGCTGGGCCGCGTCTCATACCTGGGCGTTGGCGTGCTCCAGTCGCGCACCACGCCTGCTGGCGTATCCTCCAGCCAGCCCAACCGCTTGCCGGGGAAATACCCACAGAGTGCCGTCACCAGCGGCATCACCACATGCCACTTGGCAAACATCTGCCAGCGCCCGGCGGCTGCGTAATCGCGCCAGTAGGCGAACTGCGCGCCCACGGTGACGATTCGCCGGATCACCGCGCCGGATGCAGCCAACCCCGCCGCACAGCCACCAAAGCTGTGGCCGACCACATCAATCGGTTGGCCTGGAAACTCGCGCTGTGCCCGCCGCAGGATCGCTTCGAAATCCCGCGTGCCCCAATCCGACCACGACGCCTTGAAACCGCGCAACGAACCGAGGCGGGACTCGCCGATGCCGCGATAGTCGTAGGTGATCACGTCGAAGCCGTTGGCGAACAGGTAATCGGCGAAACGTGAGTAGTGGCGGCAACGTACGGAGGTGGCGGCATTGATGATGACGACCGGTCGTTCGAGATCGGTACGCGGGTGGCGCCAGGTGGAGCCTGCGAGGGGGTAGCCGTCGGCGGCGGATTCTTTGAAGGATTCGCGTTGGCTATTTCTGGGTGTAGTTGCACGTTCTATTAAAGAGGCGTCATTCAAGTTCATCGTTTCAAAGCCCCTGCCTGGATTATTGTTTTTTAGTACCGAAATTATTGATTGCATTGAGCAGTACAACGCCTCTTCCCTCGACCTCGCGCCAGTAGAAGCATAGGCTCACGCCTTTGCGATTTACACTGAGTGTTTTCATGACCCGCGACACCCTCGAGCACAATCAGGTCCCGGTCTACTTCGCCGCCGTCCTGCTGGCTGCCGCTTTCGGCCTGCTCGCGCCTTCGTTGGCCCATGGCCTTGGCGCGCTGGTCACGCCCGCCATCGCGGTGCTGATGTATGCGATGTTCCTGCAAATCCCGTTTCTGGATCTGCGCCAGAGCCTGGGTCACAAGCGCTTTCTGGCGGCGTTGCTGCTGGCCAATTTCGTCCTCGTGCCGTTGCTGGTGTGGGGGTTGACCCGTGGCCTGGTGGAGCGCCCGGCGTTGCAGGTGGGCGCATTGCTGGTGTTGCTGACGCCGTGTATCGACTACGTGGTGGTGTTTACCCATATCGGTAAGGGCGATTCACGCTTGATGCTGGCGGCGACGCCGTTGCTGTTGCTGTTGCAGTTGGTGCTATTGCCGGTGTACCTGGGCTTTATGCTGGGGGCGCAGGCCGACGTGGTGGTGCAGGCAGGGCCGTTTGTCGAGGCGTTCCTGTTGTTGATCGTGGTGCCGATGATCCTGGCGGTGATCACCACCTCCCTGGCGCGGCGATCATCGCTGGTCAACGCTTGGAGCAATGCCTGGGCGTGGTTGCCGGTGCCGGCGATGGCGCTGGTGTTGTTCGTGGTGATCGCCTCGCAAATCACCTCGGTGGTGCGGGATATCAACCTGCTGCTCCCGGTACTGCCGGTGTATATCGGCTTTTTGCTGCTGGCGCCGCTGATGGGGGCGTTGGCCGCGCGGTTGTTCGCGTTGCCAGCGGTCACGGCGCGGGCGGTGACGTTCAGTGCATCGACACGCAACTCGCTGGTGGTGCTGCCCTTGGCGCTGGCACTGCCGGAAGACGTGCGTGGGGTGGCGGCGACCGTGGTGATCCTGCAGACCCTGGTGGAGCTGGTGGGTGAGTTGGTCTACGTCCGGCTGATCCCGAAGTGGGTGTGGCCTGCGAGTCGCTAGAAGCGGCAATCTTCAGGTTGTTCAGGCGCTATTCAGGGGCGGGTTCGGCACCATAGGCCCGCGCTCCCTACCTGACAGGTCAACCGATGGATCAACGCTACCGCTTTCGCCTGGAGTCCCTGGGCATTTTTCTGATGGCTTTGTTGCTGTTCACCCTGGGTATCTGGGATCAGCAGCCCCAGGGTTTTGATGGGCGCTGGGCGTTGTTCCTGCAGGAGATGTTTCGCCATGGCGCGAGTCTTTTCCCTACGACCTATGGGCAGCCCTACGCCGACTACCCTGGTACCGCGACATTCTTCAGTTTTGTATTTGCGCGCTTGTTCGACGCGCCGAACCATCTGGCAAATGTCCTGCCCACGGCGCTGGCCTCGGCGGGTGTGGTTGCCCTGATCTATCGCTTGCTGGTGCCTTACGGCCGCAACTGGGCGCTGCTCACGGTGCTGCTGACCTTGCTCACCACTCAGCTGCTGGAAAAGTCGCGGTCGGTCTGCCTGGACCAGATGGTGGCGCTGCTGTGCGTCGGCAGTTTCTATCTGCTGCACAGTGGTGAACGCCTCGGTTCGCGCCTCAGGCAATTGGCGGTGTTCCCGCTGTTCGTCCTGGGCTTTGCGATTCGCGGGCCCTTGGGGTTGATCGAGGTCTGCGGCGTGGTCTGCGTGTATTGGGCGTTGGGCCGTCCCGGCGAGCGGGTCAGGCAGGTGCTGGTGCACGGTATGGTTGGCCTGGTGCTGTTGGCGCCGTGCTGGTGGTTGCTGATGAAGCTGGCGCGGATCAGCGGTGGCGATGCCTTTGCCGATGAAGTGTTCAGGATGCAGGTCGGTGGGCGCCTCGACGAAACCGGTGAGCCGTTCTATTTCTATTTCCAGTTGAGTTTGTACCGCTACTTCCCCGTGGTGCCCCTGGCGTTGGCCACGATGGTTGCGTTGCGACATCGCTGGGCGCAGCGCCAATGCGATGAGAATGTGCAACTGGCGATACGGCTTGCGGCCTGCGGCCTGATGATTTTGCTCGGGCTGTCGGTGCCGCACTTCAAGCGCGCCTATTACATCCTGCCCATGGTGCCAATGTTCGCCGCTGTCGCGGCCTATGGGCTGCTTCACGCGCAGGGCTGGTTTGCGGGCATACGTCGATGCTACGAAGGGCTCGTCGTGGCGCTGCCGGCGTTGGGTGGGGTTGTGGTGTTTGTGTGTCGCTATGGGTGGCAGAAACACGGTTACTGGCCTAACGTTTCGTTGCCTCTGCTGATTGGCGCCCTGGTGCTGTTGCAGTTGGCGGCGTTGCTTGCCTGGCGTCGCAGCGCGCGACTGGTGCTGCTCAGTGCGATTGCACTCGCGGCGCAGTGGTTGTTGCTGGTGACGGTGGTGGAGCCGGCCAAGGACCTGCAGTTCGACACCCGGCAGTTTGTCAGCCAGGTGGAAGCGCTGCGTGCGACGGAGCCTGGGCCATTGGTGTTCGTCAATCTCGGTCGGGACACCTGGGCGGTGCGCTACATGATGAACCTGGACCACGACGAGCAACCGCTGTTCGTTGGGCGCAATGAGATGGAACGGTTGGGCGAACTGCCTCGGCCGGCGTGGGTGATAGTGGCGCGTAAGGAAACCGCGCTGCTGCAGGGAACGCCAGTGGAGCATTTGACTCCGATGTACAACGGGCGCTTGAACGACAACCCGTTGCTGGTGTTTCTGCTCAAGTGAACAGGCGATTTAGAGCGTGTTGGTGTATGTTTGCCGGGTAAATGACCGGCGGGTCATATAACGCCTATCTGGCTTTACCGTTTTTGTAATCGTTGTAACGTGCGGATCAAGGAAATGATGGAAATGGACTTCAAGCGGCCCGGCGCTCAATCACCCGGTGCGACCTCCCTCGCGGGTGGCGGTCACGTGATCGGCCGCTCGCGGCTTGGCTTGCTGAGCATCTGTTTCGACGGCGGCTGCAGTTACCCCTCGATGATTATCATGTTGCAGGGCGTGTTCAAGCGCTACGGGCGCCTGGTGCGCTTTGGCGAGAAGTTGTCGGCGCAGGACTGGTTAAATCGGGTCGAGGAGCGCGGCTTCCAGGTGTCGGACCAAGAGAGGGCGGCGGTGGTGACGCTGATGTGGGATCGGCGTTGAGTGACCGAGTGGCAGGGGCGATGTTGAATCGCCCTTGATCAAGGCGCTAAATCCAAGGCAACAAAAAACCCGCACCAGGCGGGTTTTTTGTGTGTTCCAGATGATAGTTGCACCACCTGAAACTTAATAGTGGTGCCAGAGACGGAATCGAACAGTTTGAATTACTTGTTGATTTTAAAGGGTTTATATCGTGGTTAATTCCGTATCTACTCACAAATCTACTCACTTTTTACAATTCCGCTCGCTTTTGAACGAGTCGGTGTCGGGAAAAATCAAAACACGGGACTAGCTGGTTAGCTCCGACGAACGGTAACCAGCGAGCAGCTACGGTCTATCGAGCAGTTGAGGGAAGCCGAAAGGATCTTTAGCCAGAATGAAAAAAGCCCGGCACTTGGCCGGGCTTCTTGTACGAAAAGTTTCCGACGTTTACACCGGAGAAAACGCAGTCAAGATCTCGTGAACACTTGGCTTTTGATCCAGGCGACGAATCATTGCATCGTACTGGTTCAAATCCTTTGGCTCGCGAGCAGGGCGCACTTGCTGGTTCTCAAGGCTCATTGCGCTTCTGGCTACTGCCGAAGTATCAGAATCCGCTAAGCGTTCTGTTGAGAAGGTCATATCAGGCTCCTTAATCTGCTCGGTTGAAAAAACGGGGATTCAATTCAGGCCGGAAATAATGCTTCCGATCTATCCACACAAACCCATCATGCTTGCTAATCACTGCAACATCTATGGGGCCTGACACCGATTCGCTAGGTTTCGTAACCCTTTCCTTGAGTGACTCTAGCTCAATCAGGCTTTTTGCCAAGGCCGCCATGTCTGGCAAAGGAAGCGAATGTATAATATTGGACAGAGGAAATACATGCTGGTTTCTGATTTCCTGATACCACCTGTCTGTATGCTCTTGGTGGGCAGCACCTACTAGTTCCGCGAGTCGCTCCTCTGTAAGCGGGCTCTGGGCCCCGCATTCTGCGATCACTCGCCTACCCAAGTCGGTAAGCGCCTGTTGAGTCGAGCCGTAGGTATTGCCCAAAACGTCTGGTGCGACCCCCATTCGAAACGTATCGATCATATGCGTTGTAGCAAACGGCTGGATGACGGCGGGCGAATTCGCGTCCATCACCCTTGGCTCATTTCGCTTGAATATCAGCCGATCACCCAACAGCCCGTAGCAAACATAGACTTCGAGCGAAGGGAAATATTCCTCCTTGCCGTAGCCTGCGACTACCACACCTGTTTCGTCGGCGAAATTGAGAAACTCTTTGACGGCTAGCTTCACCAGCGCAACGATGAAACGAGGGATGAGGTATCCGCGTGAGTCTGACTGTATAAATAACAGAACTGACGTCGGCGCCTCCTCTGTGAGTACAGCCGAAGTTTTGGCAGTGGCATTGGCAATATCTGCTTCAGTTAAGAGATCCGGAAGCGGCAGAGCGTCGATTTCTTCCTCTGTGAGCGTCAGCGCCGTTTCAATTTCAGCATTACTTTTTTCAGCGAGCCCCTCAATATCCTCAACCCCCGCGTGATTGGCGACCAGCATCTGAAGACGAAAGTGAGCTGCTCCGATTAGGCTGACTAGCGCCTTGTCCTTCGCCTCATCGGAGAAAAACTTGTCATTGTGCTGAATGAACTCAAAAAAACGCTCGGGATAAGTTTTGAGATTGTCGTACTGTTCCTTTCCGAGCGACTCTCGGAAAGCTTTGATTGGCAGCTCCCAGGGAACACCTTGCAGCCCAGCAGAACCGTAAATCATTAAGCCTACGGGGCCGGATCGAGCAAGCTCGTATAGCTTGTTGGCTCCCTTAAAATACCTGCGCTCCTGTCTACCGTCCTTCCACGAGGTGACGGTAACGGCACTATCTGCAGCTAATACGACAGCGGTACGGTTCATGATTGCGATTTCGGCTGTCATTCTCTGTCCCTGATTATTCTTGACGTCACGGATGGCTATATATGCCAGCCTTTAGGGCTATTGGTAATAGCGAGCAGGGCTGGTGCAAACAGCTTAGCTAACACTGAGCATTGCGATTACTTTGTCGAAAGATCTTCCAATAGTAGGTAATTTCGCCTCGGGGGGCTTGCAACACAGGCTGCCCTTGCCTCGATTTCTGCGGACGGACACTACCCCGGATCAGGGTAGCGGTCATTCATGGGGTGTTTCGCGAAAGGGAGGTGTTCAGGATTCTCTGTAATTAACCTGGGCTCCCATTTCGGTATGGCAGGTGCCGGAAAAGCCAGCGAGATCCCGGCAGTTCACTCTCGTGGCTACAAGCGCATTTCCCTGATGACTCGCCTTAGCTCAGCTCCCCGCGACAGGGCGCGCCGGGCGTCCTTGGTAAGCTGGTCGAGCGCTTGCTCCTCGAATGCTGCCGCCATTGCGCTGGCCTTCCTGACGATCAGCAGCGCCAGCTCCGGCGGAAACACCACCTTGTCGGCGGGTAGATAATCACAGTCAATAACGGACATCGACTAATCCCTCGATTTACGGGGCAGTGGTATGGGGTAGCCAACTCCTACCCCATCGTTGGCGGGATTAACCTTTCTTTGTTGGGGGCGGCGGAGGCGGACGTTTAGCGTCTTCGTTATTTTTCACAAATCTCATTGGTGGCGGCGGTGGCGGTGGCGGTGGTTTCTGATCGCTCATTTGGACTGACCTCGGGGTGGTGGTGGATGTAAAAGGGGAGAAAGGAGCACAGCGCCAGGATGATAGTCAGTGTCACATACGAAGCGAGGGAGCCAAGGTACTCGGTCCGCTTATCGTTGTTGGCCGTATTGGTGGCAGCCCCTTCAATGTAATAGTTCTGAATTACCAGCCTAAAGTAGGTATCACCGTCATCTGGATTCTTCCCATAGGTTTTGAAGTGAAGATTTGAAGATTCACGGTACTTCTCGAGCTCAATCAGCGTAGGCAGGCCTTTGTCGTAATCCTTCAGCTGCCACGACGACCAGAAGTAACGCGCGCCACAGAGAAGCAGCAAGATAGTGAACAAATAAAAGATCCAGAAAAAAACACCAGATGGGCCGTCCTGAGTCGTAGGCGCCTTGTTAAGCATATAAGAGAGAAAGGAAGCCACTGCAACCATCATTGCCAGCGGCAGGTTTAATCGAGAAATCAGCTTTTCTTTCCTATCCATTTCGTAAAAATAGATTTTTTCGTAAAAGCTGAAGCGTTCTTTTTCGTCCATGTTTAGCACCGGTGCTTGTTTATGCGGGGCGTCACATTTGTGAGCTTCATTCGAAGCTTATGCCACGTTGAATTACCTGGCGCCAGCACCGAGCGCATTTGAGATTGGTTTGCGAAATTATCACTATGTGCTCCAGCTTACTGTCAGGTCGCCGAAGACCTTCGCAAACTCTTGACAAGCATCTGGCTCGATCACTTTTCCTTTCACGCTGAGAGCCTCACAGCGCTTAGTCTGCGGACGAATTAAGCGCCACTTTCCGATGAACATCCGTCAAGTGCCTGTCTAGTATTACCTGACGCGCTAAGGATTTGTCTGGCCCGGTATTTCACCCCCCCCCATCCCGCCAGCAGGGCCTTGATATTGATCGAGCAGCTACCTTGACGGGTACTTCTAGAGTTCTTGACGAGGCTGGTGATGGCCAAGCTGCGAGAATGCCCGCAAAGCCCTGCCACGCTTGGCTTTAAGCGATCCTGCTGCTGGTGGCGCCAGATAAATCCGTCAAGACCTGTCAAGAATTTCGTCAAGGCTGGTCAAGGATTCGGCTCTCGGAACCGCCCGCCGCGGGTATGCCCAAAATTCTGGACGTGGTGGGTATCTGGACTGCTACGCCGATCTGTCGGAGCCCTTCATCGCTGGGGCTCCCGGCCTGAATCAGGTTGCGTGCCGCGCCGCGATCCGTCCAGAACTGTCCAGAATTATTTGCCTCCTCACGACTGCCCCAGACTGCCGGCGACAGTCAGCTCAGCAATACCCTGGCGAATGAACGCCAGGTTCTCATCGAGCGTTTCTAGCGCGCCGCGAACGTTGTTGGCAATGTCTGCCGATCCGCGCTGTTCGATCCAGTGGGAAAGCTCCTCCACTGCGGCGCCCAGTGCGAGCTGGTTTTGATTGAGGCGATCGAACAGGCTGGCGATCAGCTTGGTATCCGTCATGGCGACTCTCCGTGTTTCGAGAGAGCGTAGCACCGGCGCCGTGAATGCCCGGAATCACCTTTACATGGTTTGCGTCTGCCGGCGGCAAATTGGCCTGGCGATGTGATACGGGATTTCCCCGCATCTAATGCGTGACCCCCGCCCGCATTGGGCGATGCGTGTTCTCAGGCGGCCACGCCCGCCGAATCCGTCTCATGCCTGTCTCACATTCGCCAGCGATTCGGTAAAGGCCAGGTAAAAGTAGGCGGGCCGAAAGCGCCGTATCCGTCTGGGGTCTGTCAGGGGTATCAGCGGCCACGGTGCGCTTGTTTGACGGGCTGGCCACGCGATAAGCCTCAGACGCCCACCCGGCGCGGTTTTGGTCTGATGCCTGTCTCGCATTCCGTCAAAGTGTGGTCAAAGTAATAGTCGGCGCCAGCGTGTTGGGATCTACACGGTGAGTTGAATTCAACACTCAATGCTGGCGCGGATCGTGCGCGCCGGCCAGTCGAGCTCGTGCCGTGGGTTTGGTTTGGGCCTGGCCAGGTTGCCAGTGGAAACCACTGCAAAACCCTGGAAACCACAGTGGAAACCAGCGCCTGGCAACCACAACTTTTGATAACAGGCTGGCGGCCGGGTTCGCACCAGGTTCGCGTAAGAGGATGCGAACCAGAAGTGCGAACCTCTACGCGAACTAGGCGCCGGTACGCGCTCAGAATGCGTAATAGCAGTGCGCAATTTGCGCAGTTACTGCGCATTTAAATAGGAGATTCATTGCTGGCGCTGATGATTAACCTGATTTTATACAGATCACGACGAAGGTGCCCGCGCTACAACGATGGACAATAAGCTAGGATCTTGAGCTTAAGCCAGAATGCGGACGCCGAACCTATGGAAAGTAATCAGGACACACTGACAAGGTTGCGTGAGAGCAATCTCCGCGACCCTCTGATGCATGCCGATGCCCTCTTTTCGATAGAAGAGGGGGTGAAAGGCATGGCGCTCGCGACTGAGCGTCTCGTCGACCAAGTGGATGAGTTGGAAGCAGGTCAAAAGCGGCGCTATGAGGATCTCTGCAGTTACTTGCTGAGTGGACCGCAAAACACCCTACCGGAGATCGCTCGTTCCCTTCGCCATATCAAAGTGCTTCTCGTGGCCATACTGATTTTGTTCGTAATCAACTTTTTCAGGTGAAGCGACAACTGAGCGTGGCCGCGCGTTTGCACCAGGTGCGCGACGAACTGCGCGAAACACGCCTCCGGAACTGGGCGCCAGCATTCCGTGGGGCTGTTCTGCAAATTGGTCACTGATGGTGGTCACCGCGCTTGGTCACCCCTGGCTCCGGCGTGGATGAACGCCAAGCCCTGGATACCGGAGTGGATACCGCGCGATCTGGTCAGTGCTGGCGACTTAACAAAACTTAACTTTTTGCAAGGCGATAGCCTGACAAAACCTGACATCGAGTGAGCACCAGAACCATATAAAGCCTAATATCGATTCGAGTATTGACCTTGGTTAAGTTAAGCTGGAGGGTTTCGTTCAATGTCTGTGAAGTCTTCCTCTTCATAAAGTTGGTCAAGTTTGCCCGCTAACTTTTCATTTATATCCAGGGCGTGAGTTGATGTCGTTTCATAGAGCTTTATGAAGTGTGAATGGCGGCTCGAAATTACCGGCTTGTAATATAATGCAGCGCACGCAGTAAACCAGAACACTAGAGAAAGTAGCCGTACTAGTGTATCGCTTACAAGCGCTACGCTTGGAGTCATGACTGGCCCGAGAGTGAATGGGTTCCCAGCTCCAAGGAATCGATCGCTGATTGCGATTCTACTGGGATGTGCCTTGTCCGAGAGCTGATAGTAAAGAGCTTGGGTGCGTTCCAGCGCCTCTCCGGCGGGAGATGTGTTCAGCACTTTTCGCACCTCTTTGTTTACGACCTCTTGGCCGCGAAACCATTTGTCGTACAGCTTTTTGTCGATTATGAAAGCATTCATTAGAGATACGTTTTCATATATTCGCCTGATTAGCGGTGCCGCCGCATTTGGCAGGCCCAATTTAATGACGGCTACGGCTCCATCCAACAAGTCATAAGTGTCAGCAATAAAGTTTCTGACCGCTATGTCGACGCCCCCAGATGGCTTGTAAGCACCAATTATTTGCACTAGTTTTATAATCAATATTTTATAGTTGTCGAGTGATTTTAAGTGAGGTGAAAACATCTTTGCTATCTCACTTTTTCTCAACTCTGTGAGATTTTCCATTTCTTTGAGACTTTCAGGGATTCTCATTTGTATGTCCGTTAGTGATGTCGCATCCGAATCTTCATTCGTTCAATTTGAATCAATAGGGTCAACGGGTCAGACGTCGAGCTTTGTACGACAAGCTACAGTGAAATCCGGACCATGTGGGTGGCGCCATTGGTTACTTTTGGTGGTTACCAGAGTGGTTACCAGCAGGACGGTGAAACAGACGATTTGGTCTGAGTGAGACCATATCGTCTGTCTCAAAGCGTGACAAAGCCGCCGGTAGGCGGCCCTATCTTTTCGTTACAGCGTGGTAGGGAGAATGTCTAAAACACCGTCACCGCTTGTTGATACGCGGTAGTTTTTCACCTTTCCGTCCGTGACGATTGCCTCTCGCTCTTGCCTTTCCGCACCCATCCCGCAGATGCCGCTTCCTTGGTATGCCGCACCGACTACGACCGAGCCAGCAGGGACGTGGAGGGACACCCTTTCTCCAGGCTTGAGT
>JABXJQ010000053.1_pt1 | contig 14921 bp, 21 predicted proteins | sample 7436221 | NCBI WGS metagenome assembly JABXJQ01 (sample SAMN14395755, study PRJNA613071) | wetland metagenome | isolation source: water sample H0 from high-altitude wetland | place: Chile: Salar de Huasco, high-altitude wetland | collected 2015-11-10
GATTATATCCCCTTGAGGTTACGGATCAGGTCTTTTGCACTCATCCCCAACTCCAGTTGCGGTGAGGGTTTACAGTGGTTACAGACACCTTCCAAGATATGCTCGTTACAGTGCGCTGGCAGGTCGGTTATGTTAACCTCTGCTTTTACCCAATTACAATACGTCATTTCTTTGCCTCCTGTGTTTTTTTAATCATGGTTTTGTCACCAACACATACGTAACGGTTATAACGAGAACAATCGGGAGGAGGATAAGGGTTGGATAGAGATAGTCGTTGAGTACTCCAATCGGGCAAAATCGCTTGCCGCAATTCTCCCTTCCCCCACACGACGTGCTGACCACCAGCAAGAAGATCATGGCATCCATCCCTGCCGCAATAGCGATGATTAGACCGATATTAATTATCAGGTTTATTTGATCCATTATTTCTTGCCCTCCCTGATCAACTTGTAGTCCCGTGTCTTCCACACCGGCGTGAACGATCCTGATGAACATGTTGTGGGAAACTCCCCTTCCATTTCAACACTTGCCCGAAGGTTGCATTTCCAACTACATTCCCTGCATATGAACATTATCCGGTCGCTCATTTGAACACCCCGTTTTCAATCATCATTCCGATCATTATCCCGCAGTTCTTGAACGTTGGATCTTGTGAATACGGTAAATAGTTTAACGGATAGGGAGCTTCTGATTTGCACAGGTGTTCCCACCGTTTTATATTGGTCATGTCCCCGTCTTCTTTTACTTTCGGTGACAGTGTGGACATTCTACCATCCCCTCCTCAATTGCAATGTTTTCCAGCATTTCCAGTATCTGATACGTTCCGATTACTGTGCCGGACTTTTTGTTGGGTTTTACGTTTGGATCATATTCCGGATTGGGCTTTTTCCCCCGATCTTCCGGGTTCTTGTTGCCTTTCCACCCATAAACCCATTTGGAGTGTTTTGAGTGGTATTCCTGATTGATGGTGCAGTAGCCTTCAATCATGATATGACTCCACCCCTTAACTTCAAACGGTTTCATGTTTGGTTTGCCTCTCTTTTATTTTTATATACATACCAGAGAACCATGCTTTTGTCCTGCCCCATAACAGAGCATACCATATGGCTATGCCCGCTAAAATACACCCCGGACAGATCATGTTATTCATCCCCCACTACTGGTTCTTTTGTAACAATAGCTAATTGGAATTGTTTGAGGCTGCCGTTGTGGTTAGCATGACCGAAAAAGAAAATGTGTTTTCCGAGGTTAATACTGATTCCTCTCCCCTTCATCGGCATTGCCCGATACGTCCCTTCATAACTTTCCGTCATCTTCTGTCCACCAACATTCTAAACCCACAATCATGTCCCCGTTATCCAGTTTGATGTGGGGATGATCGGGTAACTTACACACGATTTTTGTTTCGTCGTTATCGTCAACAATAATCAGTTCTTCCCGGTGCATTTCACCGAACCCGATAAACTTTGTTTTATCGTCCGGGGCGTAGACTTTGACTCTCATTTTTTCTCTCTTGAAAGGATGTCGTTTATGATTTCGTCAACGTAACCTATGACAATCTTGCAGTACACGTCGCTGATACGTGAATCTTTTTCAATCTTCTTTTTCAGCCGTGTTTTTAGTTCGGTTAAGGTTGTTTTCATTCAATCCATCCTTGCTTTTTCTTTTACTGCGAGGCTTATTTTGTTCGTCCCTTTCAATACGTTTCTTGCCTTGAGGTATGCCGCCCAGACCCTCGGTTGATCGGGGTGTTTTTCTTTGATGAATTCAATGGCTTCTGCTTCGTTCATCGTTTGAATTTCCTGATAATGTAACCACTTATGAAGTACACAATCGCTGCTGCTCCTATCAATGCAAGTACATTTGTTACAATGAATGCCTCCATTGACATTGCGACCATCATTCTTTTTCCCTCCCGGTCTCCCTCACAGATGCCATACCTTTCCCCCGGTAATAAACCATGTAATGCTCGCCAATATCGCTGCTATCACCAGCATTGATATGATGGGGTGATCTGCTATGAAGTGCCAGATGTCCGTGCTGTTCATGATACCTTCCACCCCTTCAGCAATGCAACAATATCTTCATGATCTTTCTGCTCGAACCCGACTCCGAGATAATGAACACGTAGTGTTTCGAGAGAATGTCCCATAGAAGCCCCTATATCCAGACTGTCTATATGCAGATCGTTCCTTACTTCCATCAGCCAAGAAACCAGTGTCTTTCTTTGGAACTTTGGTGTGATGCCTTTTGTCCCAAGCCCTGCTTTTTCCGCAGCCCTTTTGAACGCTTCTCCCATTGCAACCCGTGTCATAGGTTTTGGATTTAATGCTTTCAGTGCCTCAATTGCCTTGCACCCCTCAAGGGTTAATCTGATAGTTCGTTGCACATATTCTGCCTTTTTCTTTTTTGCACTCCCTTCTTCCGGTAGGTCAATCACTCTTGCACTGGCATGATACCACTCCGGGTGTTGGACAAACGCCCAAAACTCTACCATCCTTAATCCACTGTGTAAAAGAGCGTCTGATATAATCTGATACATTGGATTGAGTTCTTTTTTGAAAAGAAGATAGTCTTCCGGAGTGAGTATTCTACATTTTTGTCGCAGTATCACTCTTTTGTCCATGCATTACCCCAAAAACTCGATCTTGAGTACTTTGTCCAAGATTTTCTTTGCGAACATAAACATTAACATTGTATGAGTGGATGTATATATATACGTTCTGGAATGATGTCAATTTACTTTTAAATATAAAAGCAATTGTTATTTTATTGTGGTGTTAGGTTGCTTTTTTAATTTGGTGTAAGGTTTACATCCTTCCCCACAAATACGTAATTGTTTACATTTTTACAAGAGGATAATGTTTTTTTGGTGTTCTCCGACGATAACCTACCAAGCTAGACAAGATGTAAGGTTTCTTTTAATTTTAAATGTAAATGCTTTCGCTTGTGTATATGCACATGCGTAATCATGTAGTTGGAATGGTCGGTTGTTGCTGTAAAAAAGTGTATATGCACAATTGATGCCTTTCGAACGTATGTTGGTATTCCTGTAATTCCAAGATCCCTTCCGTCGGAGAGATCGAAAAGTCACGGAGAGCGTTTGCTGTGTGGGTTGTAAGGTTCAAAATTGTGCATATGGATAAACGTCACAATCGTTAACGGGCAAACTTTGGTTAAGGGCTTCTGGGCAAGTTGTATTTGCTGGCATTCGTATTAATGGTTTCTGAAAAAGTGTTATATAGTCGGTCTAATCAGCAAACAGGCTGTTTTGTGCATATATATTTGGATTCTGGTGCTACGGCGTTGGGTTATCTCCAGAATATCCATACCAAAAATGCTATCATGCAGATGCCGATCATCATCAGGGCAAACATCGTGTTGACCTTTGAACTCCCTGATTCTCCGTCTGTCATCTTGTACATGAATATCCAGAGCGTTATCATCATTATAACAGTAAATACCACTACAATGAGTAAGTCAGTGATTAAGCTCATTCAGGTTCCTCCTTTTTCGTCCGGCACCCGCAGTTCACCCGGCATATCTTCTGCATAAAATCGGTAGATAGCCGTTCCGGGTCGTCCTTGAGCATTTCGTGGTGGGCTGCAATCAACGTGCAGGTTCCCCGTGGAAGCCAATGATCCGGATCTGTCCGGGGATTATACTTCCCTGACTGCCCTTTATTGGCGTTCCTGCCGTTCGGAGATGTGCGTTCAGCGGGTTGACTCATCTTTTCAACCACTTCTTTGACACGGGCAGGTCGCAGGCTTTTGTGGTATGCTGATAACCCGTTACTGTTACCATCATTTGCTCTATCCTTTGCACCAAGTTTTGATGTCCACACATCTCGTTGTTCAGGCGTAAGGTTGTCCCATTTATCCTGCATATATTCCCGCAACATATTGTATTTGCACTCTTTTGAGCAGGTGACGAATTTCTGTTTCAACCTGTACTGATGAACGTCTATTATTTTCCCGCACCAATCACACTCTGTTTGTGGCATCTTTATCATCCTTCTGTTGTTTCTTGAGGGTTTTATATTCGCTGATTACCCGATGAAAAACCTCATACCATGCTTCATCAGGCGTTTTCTTGAACCTTTTGAGGGCTTCTCCATCCTCATACCGTATTCTGATCTGGATACTTTCACCAATATCCGTGATTGCCATGCACAGAACTGGGAGTTCATTGTTTTAATATTTTTATAATTGTGTATATGCACATTTCTATCTGGGGCTCCAAAGGGGCTCCGAGTGTCTCCGACGTTAAATTTGGCTATAAACCAATTAGCACTATACACAAAAGTGACTTTTTTCCTGTTGGCAGATCTTTTTTGCTACACCCAAACATACCAGCCCCACCCTGATCGGGCAAAAGAAGGGCTTTGGTGAGCCTCATTGTAATCCATTAATGATTTTCTTCCTGATCGCCCACTCTTTCCATTTAGGACACCCTTTTAACGTTTCGTGTTTACCGCCGTAACGGAAGCACCCATGTTCTCCGTACTGCACACAGAACTTTCCCCAATTCATGCAAGGGCTGTCCCGTTCGTAAATCGGGGTGTAATCTATAAGCCGTTGCATCCGTTCGTTGTGACGGATATGTTCTCTTGTAGTGGCTTCTTGATCGGCAAATTTCTCTGCTTCACTACGGTTATCAGGTCTGTCAACTTCAGAATATATGTCGTTCATTTTACAACCCACAATACCCATAAAATAATTTTCCGTTGCTTGTCAACACCAAATATATTATAGCAAATATTGGGGTAGATAATATAAATAAAATTAAAAGAACCACGTATCTTGGATCTGTTGCTGACGTAAACATACAATAAAATGTCATGCAAAAATACCATATTGCAAACAAATTGCCTAATATCATACGGATAACATGTACCATAATTCATACCTCCTTTGAATTGTGTATATGGATAATCCATTTGTTACGTTTGTTACCATTAAAAAAGTGTATATGCACAAAGATTATTATCCCCCTACAACGGGGTTTTACCTTGCCACACCATACCACTTGTCATTGTTTAACCTCACATGTCTATAGGGATTGTTTGATTAACTTCTGCCCTCAAAATAATTAATTTCCATTGTGTTGTGTTTTTGAATAAGATTGCGTGATTATATCCTTCAACACAACTATCCTGTTTAACAGCTATGGACTTCTGACCATTAATTGTTACATCAATTAACCATCGTTCTATACCCTTCTCACAATAATAATCCCAATATGGGTTGATATTACAAATCTCATTAAGATTGACAATATGGGAGAATCCCATCTTCTCTAGAATAGTGATGGCTTCCTTTTCTGCTGTTTGCCATTCAGCCGTTAGTGCGTTCTGCAAAGAATCTGTTGGTACATTTTTCAGATACGCAACACATCGCTCTTTTGTTACTCCGAGAGTTGAACAAATTTGTGCATATGTAGCACCTGCTGAACGCAGGTCTTTCATTCGTTTCAAAATATCCGGGGTAATAGTTTTCCTTACCATACCTAACTATTAGTTTGGTTAGGTAGTAAAGGTTTGTGTTTGTTTTATCACGCTCACAATGAGAGTTTTGCCTTACCTAATGTTATTTTATCAGATACCACGGCACGTAAATTGCCAAGAATCCGATGATCGAAAAACTGTTCAGTACCGGTAATCCGGCGTGGCTTGTGGGATAGCGATCTGCCAATACCTGAAGGGCAATAAGCCCAACAACCGAGCCAATCATTGCACCTATCGCCGGTAAGGTGAATAACCAGATCTTTGTTCCAGCTAAAAAGATACTGGCTGAAACCACTAAACTTGACGGGATGATAATATCGCCCATCCCCAAAATATATGCATCCCGTTTCCCCCTGTCGTCAAGGTCAGTCCATACCTTTTCTTCACGGTAACTGAAATCCTTTGATGGTGGGATGATGAATAATGAGGGCAGTTTATTGGTCAATACATTCTCTGCCAGTTTCTGCATGTGTTTGGTTTTGTAGACGGCAATTCCGTCGTAGACGGCAAAAAGCACCAGTAACAGTAAAACCGGCACAATACCAAAACTGATACCCACGACGGCAGATACCCCGGAACACATGAAAATTCCAACCCCATCAACGACATACCATTCCGGGAACTTCCACAACAGGATAACACAAATTGTTGGAATCCCGAAAAGTAATATCTCTCCTATCGGGCTTGATATAGTTGGCACTAATTTCATAATCAGCGTGTTAATGACAACGAATGTAATTGACCACGCTCCAAAATAAATAAACGCTGTTACTGCCTTCCCCCACCCCAGTTTATAGATACCCAAGATTACTGCTGTCATTACTATGACTAATAGCAAATATGTGACAGCATTTTCGTTGTTATTCGGATCTCCAAAGGCGGGTTCGATATTACTTTCCCCCGAAGGGATGGCAAGATACGTGCCGAAAATCTGGGTAAATAACATGATTTGTGAGTCTTTAAAAGTGCCTCTTATCGGGTTGAACCTATACTCATTATAATTTACAACGTTCATACCAAACTGGATCGTCCTCATCGCTGACATTCTGCTTTTTTCCGGATCACGGACTGATGCACGTAATACTGCGTCTGATACTTGTGACATTACCATCCCCCCTATCGAGGGCATAATAGATTTTACCGGGTGTATTTTGACATACTCTTTTAGTTCTTTGTGCATCTCTGATGTACTGATTACTATCGGTGACAGCAATGCCCATAGTGCGTTGATGTTTCCTTTTTTTAACAGGTGAATCAGATGCCCGATTTCCATATACTGGAAGTCATGCTCGTATTCTCCTATTATAACCCCGTGCTTTGAGGGCAGGTTTGGTGAATATTTGCGTCCTGACAGGTAATCCACAACGCTTTCGCTGTAAATTATCACAAGGTCAAAGTCTGAAGATATATCCCGCATCCCCCACATGCCAGAACCTACTTCGGTTACGCTGATTATCTTCTTATTTTTAGGGTAGTAATCTTCAATTGTTGTCATGGTAACTCCAGTTTTAACGAAAGGGGTTTTTCATAGAGGTTGTAAATATCTCTCTGGAAATACATGTAAAATTCTTTTCTTCCACTCATCCCCCCAGTACATTTATACCCTTTTTCTTTCAGGAGTTCCGTCAGTTGATTGGTGAGTGCATCACCCATTTCTTCAAGGGAGTTCCGTGAGATGGGTTCAATGCAATCCATATGCACTGTATAGCAGATTGGTTTCAGGATACAGGTTTCAATATCTTTGAATGCGTCTTCGTTATAATTGCCCATATCTTCACTGATACTACCGTTTTTACTCATTATCCCCACCTTTATCGATCTCAATCAGCATCATGTCAAAATTTGGTTTTGGTTTATTTTGTTCTGCCAACAACGCTTCCCGGTCAGGGTTGTATATACAGTCGGCTGGATGCCACGATACTTCTCCCCGTGCTGCATCAATCAGTACCCAATCGAAATGCTGGGTAAGCGCAAAGTCTACTGACCAATACCCCGGATTGCGGTTGCCAAACATCCATGCATACCTTTCGAGTTTGGTTTTTTCCAGCCCGGATATTTCGTGCATCTGGTGCAAAACTGGTTGCCAGTCTTTAATTGACGGGTTACGGATTGCGTCGTCAACCCAGTAAAAGTGGCTGCACTCCACTTTTCCATCCCTTACAAAGTATCGCCATTCGGGGGCTACGGGCATTTCATTGAATGCGGTGAATTTTGACTGTAGCGGCAAGTATTCCCTGAACACTAATGCTTTGAACGGTATCCCCATGATGTCTGCACACATGTGGAATTCCATCAGGCTTGCGATATGACGTAACACCTTTTTTTTGTCGGTGACGTAACAGGTGTCTTTCCATTCGTGCTTGCCACTTGCCTGATCTGTTCGCAGGAAAAAGGGTTCTTTCATCGTATTTGAGATTTTAAAAATTTTGTCTTTGAGTTTCTGGTTAAGCGGTACTCCGTCAAGCATCCCTAAAAGTTCTGATATTTCTGCTCTATTGAGTTTCAGGATCTTTGTCCCCGGCGTTGGTATCCGGTATTTTATCTTTGGGAACCATTCCAGTAAACTTGATGCGTCTCCTAATGCAAAACGATCCATCATTTTAATCCTTCCTCCTCGTCAACTTCATCAAAATAGTTTTTTATTACCGGCGAAATCTTTGCTCGTAGGTTTGGTTCGATATCTGCATACGCCAGATGCCTGCACTTTATACATTCTATGCTGATATGTCCAAGACATTTTTTGGGTTTTTTGTTGGGTTTTACGTTTGGATCATATTCCGGATTGGGCTTTTTCCCCCGATCTTCCGGGTTCTTGTTGCCTTTCCACCCATAAACCCATTTGGAGTGTTTTGAGTGGTATTCCTGATTGATGGTGCAGTAGCCTTCAATCATGATATGACTCCACCCCTTAACTTCAAACGGTTTCATGTTTGGTTTGCCTCTCTTTTATTTTTATATACATACCAGAGAACCATGCTTTTGTCCTGCCCCATAACAGAGCATACCATATGGCTATGCCCGCTAAAATACACCCCGGACAGATCATGTTATTCATCCCCCACTACTGGTTCTTTTGTAACAATAGCTAATTGGAATTGTTTGAGGCTGCCGTTGTGGTTAGCATGACCGAAAAAGAAAATGTGTTTTCCGAGGTTAATACTGATTCCTCTCCCCTTCATCGGCATTGCCCGATACGTCCCTTCATAACTTTCCGTCATCTTCTGTCCACCAACATTCTAAACCCACAATCATGTCCCCGTTATCCAGTTTGATGTGGGGATGATCGGGTAACTTACACACGATTTTTGTTTCGTCGTTATCGTCAACAATAATCAGTTCTTCCCGGTGCATTTCACCGAACCCGATAAACTTTGTTTTATCGTCCGGGGCGTAGACTTTGACTCTCATTTTTTCTCTCTTGAAAGGATGTCGTTTATGATTTCGTCAACGTAACCTATGACAATCTTGCAGTACACGTCGCTGATACGTGAATCTTTTTCAATCTTCTTTTTCAGCCGTGTTTTTAGTTCGGTTAAGGTTGTTTTCATTCAATCCATCCTTGCTTTTTCTTTTACTGCGAGGCTTATTTTGTTCGTCCCTTTCAATACGTTTCTTGCCTTGAGGTATGCCGCCCAGACCCTCGGTTGATCGGGGTGTTTTTCTTTGATGAATTCAATGGCTTCTGCTTCGTTCATCGTTTGAATTTCCTGATAATGTAACCACTTATGAAGTACACAATCGCTGCTGCTCCTATCAATGCAAGTACATTTGTTACAATGAATGCCTCCATTGACATTGCGACCATCATTCTTTTTCCCTCCCGGTCTCCCTCACAGATGCCATACCTTTCCCCCGGTAATAAACCATGTAATGCTCGCCAATATCGCTGCTATCACCAGCATTGATATGATGGGGTGATCTGCTATGAAGTGCCAGATGTCCGTGCTGTTCATGATACCTTCCACCCCTTCAGCAATGCAACAATATCTTCATGATCTTTCTGCTCGAACCCGACTCCGAGATAATGAACACGTAGTGTTTCGAGAGAATGTCCCATAGAAGCCCCTATATCCAGACTGTCTATATGCAGATCGTTCCTTACTTCCATCAGCCAAGAAACCAGTGTCTTTCTTTGGAACTTTGGTGTGATGCCTTTTGTCCCAAGCCCTGCTTTTTCCGCAGCCCTTTTGAACGCTTCTCCCATTGCAACCCGTGTCATAGGTTTTGGATTTAATGCTTTCAGTGCCTCAATTGCCTTGCACCCCTCAAGGGTTAATCTGATAGTTCGTTGCACATATTCTGCCTTTTTCTTTTTTGCACTCCCTTCTTCCGGTAGGTCAATCACTCTTGCACTGGCATGATACCACTCCGGGTGTTGGACAAACGCCCAAAACTCTACCATCCTTAATCCACTGTGTAAAAGAGCGTCTGATATAATCTGATACATTGGATTGAGTTCTTTTTTGAAAAGAAGATAGTCTTCCGGAGTGAGTATTCTACATTTTTGTCGCAGTATCACTCTTTTGTCCATGCATTACCCCAAAAACTCGATCTTGAGTACTTTGTCCAAGATTTTCTTTGCGAACATAAACATTAACATTGTATGAGTGGATGTATATATATACGTTCTGGAATGATGTCAATTTACTTTTAAATATAAAAGCAATTGTTATTTTATTGTGGTGTTAGGTTGCTTTTTTAATTTGGTGTAAGGTTTACATCCTTCCCCACAAATACGTAATTGTTTACATTTTTACAAGAGGATAATGTTTTTTTGGTGTTCTCCGACGATAACCTACCAAGCTAGACAAGATGTAAGGTTTCTTTTAATTTTAAATGTAAATGCTTTCGCTTGTGTATATGCACATGCGTAATCATGTAGTTGGAATGGTCGGTTGTTGCTGTAAAAAAGTGTATATGCACAATTGATGCCTTTCGAACGTATGTTGGTATTCCTGTAATTCCAAGATCCCTTCCGTCGGAGAGATCGAAAAGTCACGGAGAGCGTTTGCTGTGTGGGTTGTAAGGTTCAAAATTGTGCATATGGATAAACGTCACAATCGTTAACGGGCAAACTTTGGTTAAGGGCTTCTGGGCAAGTTGTATTTGCTGGCATTCGTATTAATGGTTTCTGAAAAAGTGTTATATAGTCGGTCTAATCAGCAAACAGGCTGTTTTGTGCATATATATTTGGATTCTGGTGCTACGGCGTTGGGTTATCTCCAGAATATCCATACCAAAAATGCTATCATGCAGATGCCGATCATCATCAGGGCAAACATCGTGTTGACCTTTGAACTCCCTGATTCTCCGTCTGTCATCTTGTACATGAATATCCAGAGCGTTATCATCATTATAACAGTAAATACCACTACAATGAGTAAGTCAGTGATTAAGCTCATTCAGGTTCCTCCTTTTTCGTCCGGCACCCGCAGTTCACCCGGCATATCTTCTGCATAAAATCGGTAGATAGCCGTTCCGGGTCGTCCTTGAGCATTTCGTGGTGGGCTGCAATCAACGTGCAGGTTCCCCGTGGAAGCCAATGATCCGGATCTGTCCGGGGATTATACTTCCCTGACTGCCCTTTATTGGCGTTCCTGCCGTTCGGAGATGTGCGTTCAGCGGGTTGACTCATCTTTTCAACCACTTCTTTGACACGGGCAGGTCGCAGGCTTTTGTGGTATGCTGATAACCCGTTACTGTTACCATCATTTGCTCTATCCTTTGCACCAAGTTTTGATGTCCACACATCTCGTTGTTCAGGCGTAAGGTTGTCCCATTTATCCTGCATATATTCCCGCAACATATTGTATTTGCACTCTTTTGAGCAGGTGACGAATTTCTGTTTCAACCTGTACTGATGAACGTCTATTATTTTCCCGCACCAATCACACTCTGTTTGTGGCATCTTTATCATCCTTCTGTTGTTTCTTGAGGGTTTTATATTCGCTGATTACCCGATGAAAAACCTCATACCATGCTTCATCAGGCGTTTTCTTGAACCTTTTGAGGGCTTCTCCATCCTCATACCGTATTCTGATCTGGATACTTTCACCAATATCCGTGATTGCCATGCACAGAACTGGGAGTTCATTGTTTTAATATTTTTATAATTGTGTATATGCACATTTCTATCTGGGGCTCCAAAGGGGCTCCGAGTGTCTCCGACGTTAAATTTGGCTATAAACCAATTAGCACTATACACAAAAGTGACTTTTTTCCTGTTGGCAGATCTTTTTTGCTACACCCAAACATACCAGCCCCACCCTGATCGGGCAAAAGAAGGGCTTTGGTGAGCCTCATTGTAATCCATTAATGATTTTCTTCCTGATCGCCCACTCTTTCCATTTAGGACACCCTTTTAACGTTTCGTGTTTACCGCCGTAACGGAAGCACCCATGTTCTCCGTACTGCACACAGAACTTTCCCCAATTCATGCAAGGGCTGTCCCGTTCGTAAATCGGGGTGTAATCTATAAGCCGTTGCATCCGTTCGTTGTGACGGATATGTTCTCTTGTAGTGGCTTCTTGATCGGCAAATTTCTCTGCTTCACTACGGTTATCAGGTCTGTCAACTTCAGAATATATGTCGTTCATTTTACAACCCACAATACCCATAAAATAATTTTCCGTTGCTTGTCAACACCAAATATATTATAGCAAATATTGGGGTAGATAATATAAATAAAATTAAAAGAACCACGTATCTTGGATCTGTTGCTGACGTAAACATACAATAAAATGTCATGCAAAAATACCATATTGCAAACAAATTGCCTAATATCATACGGATAACATGTACCATAATTCATACCTCCTTTGAATTGTGTATATGGATAATCCATTTGTTACGTTTGTTACCATTAAAAAAGTGTATATGCACAAAGATTATTATCCCCCTACAACGGGGTTTTACCTTGCCACACCATACCACTTGTCATTGTTTAACCTCACATGTCTATAGGGATTGTTTGATTAACTTCTGCCCTCAAAATAATTAATTTCCATTGTGTTGTGTTTTTGAATAAGATTGCGTGATTATATCCTTCAACACAACTATCCTGTTTAACAGCTATGGACTTCTGACCATTAATTGTTACATCAATTAACCATCGTTCTATACCCTTCTCACAATAATAATCCCAATATGGGTTGATATTACAAATCTCATTAAGATTGACAATATGGGAGAATCCCATCTTCTCTAGAATAGTGATGGCTTCCTTTTCTGCTGTTTGCCATTCAGCCGTTAGTGCGTTCTGCAAAGAATCTGTTGGTACATTTTTCAGATACGCAACACATCGCTCTTTTGTTACTCCGAGAGTTGAACAAATTTGTGCATATGTAGCACCTGCTGAACGCAGGTCTTTCATTCGTTTCAAAATATCCGGGGTAATAGTTTTCCTTACCATACCTAACTATTAGTTTGGTTAGGTAGTAAAGGTTTGTGTTTGTTTTATCACGCTCACAATGAGAGTTTTGCCTTACCTAATGTTATTTTATCAGATACCACGGCACGTAAATTGCCAAGAATCCGATGATCGAAAAACTGTTCAGTACCGGTAATCCGGCGTGGCTTGTGGGATAGCGATCTGCCAATACCTGAAGGGCAATAAGCCCAACAACCGAGCCAATCATTGCACCTATCGCCGGTAAGGTGAATAACCAGATCTTTGTTCCAGCTAAAAAGATACTGGCTGAAACCACTAAACTTGACGGGATGATAATATCGCCCATCCCCAAAATATATGCATCCCGTTTCCCCCTGTCGTCAAGGTCAGTCCATACCTTTTCTTCACGGTAACTGAAATCCTTTGATGGTGGGATGATGAATAATGAGGGCAGTTTATTGGTCAATACATTCTCTGCCAGTTTCTGCATGTGTTTGGTTTTGTAGACGGCAATTCCGTCGTAGACGGCAAAAAGCACCAGTAACAGTAAAACCGGCACAATACCAAAACTGATACCCACGACGGCAGATACCCCGGAACACATGAAAATTCCAACCCCATCAACGACATACCATTCCGGGAACTTCCACAACAGGATAACACAAATTGTTGGAATCCCGAAAAGTAATATCTCTCCTATCGGGCTTGATATAGTTGGCACTAATTTCATAATCAGCGTGTTAATGACAACGAATGTAATTGACCACGCTCCAAAATAAATAAACGCTGTTACTGCCTTCCCCCACCCCAGTTTATAGATACCCAAGATTACTGCTGTCATTACTATGACTAATAGCAAATATGTGACAGCATTTTCGTTGTTATTCGGATCTCCAAAGGCGGGTTCGATATTACTTTCCCCCGAAGGGATGGCAAGATACGTGCCGAAAATCTGGGTAAATAACATGATTGCGATAATAGAAATAAGAAAAATTAGTTTCATGTTGTTCACTCTGCTTGTGATTCTTTCTGGATGGCTTCCAGCTTGCGTAGCAACTCCACCATCTCCTCTTTTGTCGTTTCTATCCAGTATCCTTCCCCTTCAAGAAGGGTCATTATATTGCAGATACCTACTGCCATACCGCATATCATCGCTTCTCTCGAAGTAAGTTGCGTCATTTATTTCTTACCGATCTTTGCTTTGGCTCCGGGTTTTGCTTTTGCTGGTTTGGCTGCCGGTTTTTCTTTAGCAACCTTAACCTTTGTTTTCATTGACTTTTTGCGTTCTGCTTTTCCTTTCTCTTTTGGTTCAGCCGATTTTACAGGGGCTGCCGCAGTTTCTGTTTTCGGTGCTACATATGTAGATTTCGTGCCGCCTACCGTTCCGCACACCGTACACCGCACCATCCCAGTACGCTGCTCGTTCCCTACACGGTTCCCGGCTCCATACAAACTGTCCTGAAACGGGTGCTTGCATGAACATTTTATGATCTGTGTTGCCATTATTGGAATTCTCCTTTTTCTTGTTCTCGTTTAAACGTTACTGGATCTTTAGTCTTTCTTACAAGGTTATTAAGTTCTCGTACCATCTTCTCAAGTTCATCCGTGCGTGTGCGTACACGTATCCGCATACTTGAAATCCGAAACTGGGCGTAGACCGAGAAGATCACCAGTATCAATCCATAGATGTAAATCTGGTTGATTGACGGATAGTTCCGGGGCATACTGCCAACTATCAGGTATGTGACGACGAATGGCAGTACAATCCCTGCAATTGTTACCGGGTCGGTAAACATCATTTTCAGGATTTGGTTTATCGGCGGTTTTGCAGTTGCCATTATTGTTCCTCTGGTGATTTTGGGCTTTTCCATTGTGCATATAAAACTGCGTTGTCCTGTACGCACTCCGGGTGGTATGACGTTCGTTTCATCATCCACACAGTTTTCCCCATTTTGATTTCTAATCCGCATTCCGGGCATATCAGCGTTTATTTATTTTGGAGCGTGGTCAATTACATTCGTTGTC
>JABXJQ010000054.1_pt1 | contig 14881 bp, 13 predicted proteins | sample 7436221 | NCBI WGS metagenome assembly JABXJQ01 (sample SAMN14395755, study PRJNA613071) | wetland metagenome | isolation source: water sample H0 from high-altitude wetland | place: Chile: Salar de Huasco, high-altitude wetland | collected 2015-11-10
TCACTCCAGCTATCTTCCGTTTCCTTCCTTCGAACACCTGAAACAAGTCAACACCAACAAAAAACAAACATGATAACATACAAATTGGATTCAACCTACTTAACAGGTCAAGAAAAATTAAGACATAAATATGTGAGATGACAATTCATATAGGAAATCAATCGATAGTTGCATCTATATTAGTTCAAGAAGAGATTACAACCGATGTCTTGATGTTATTGTTCTCCTCCGACATATCTAAGTTACCACACACTTCTGCTAGCATCTCATGGATAGCCTCAACAATGGTATTCTCAAGGCTCTTCCCTTTAGTCTTCACATAAAACCAAACTCACAATTATCCCTTAGAAACAAGGTAGAAAGCTACAAACTATGGGTAGCTTACTGACTACTCCAAAATGAAAACTTTAGCCATAACTTAATTAGGACTAAAAGATAACTTGTGATTGGGAAAAAGAGAGGGTTATATAGCTCGGATGGAGGGGATATGGTTCCTCTTCTCATGGCAGAAGGCATTATCTCTTTGATTAGTTCCATCTTAATAGGGAAAGGGATCCCAAAGTCACCTCCTCGACTCTATCTAGCCTAAACATTTACCAGACTTTCGTTATGAAGCTTCTAGAGCTGGAAGATTCGGCTCCATATTAAAAAAAAATTCCAAAATAGGATTGGAGTGACTAAGAAAGGGCTCAATCGATCCGATCAGCTCTAGGGACAATCATAATCCCTGCATAGCAGTGTGTGGATGATACAGGTCATTAGCGCCGACCTTGTAAACTGGGATAAACAGAAGAATTTTGGGAAATTCTACAAAAGGGAATTGTTATGATAAAAAAGAGTGACACAATGAGAGTTTATTCATGATAGGAAAGCATGTGGGGTTCACTATAGAGGTCCTCCAGGATTGTAGACCGAGAGTACAGGGGCAGTGACAAAATTTTGTGTAACAGATGCCCTTTAAAGCATGAAGGCTGGACTAGAGTGAGGAGTGAAATACTTCACAAGTGCGTGCGGGGAGTGAGAGTCCATCATCGATGAACCTAGAAGCAAGCATAGATACATATATATCACTAAAAACTATGAATAATAATACATGATTGTGGTATGGATGCATCCATCTAGAGAATGATCATGTAAATGGATCTAAGGCATGGATGCAACCACCTAGTAGAAAGGATCATAACGAAACCAAGGTATGGTCGCAACCATCCAATAATGAGAAGAATCACATATAGCAACTCATGGTATGGTTGCAGCCATCCAATAATGAGAAGAATCACATATAACAACTCATGGTATGGTCGCAACCATCCATCTGAAAGAGACATGTATATCAACATGATGATGTCACATTCCCTTGCAACCTGGACTTGTGTAATCCTAGCCCAGGGTCTTGCGCTCCAAATGACCTGATCAAAGTACAAATCCTAACATAAAAATGAATTTGTAGAAGTCGAACATGCTAGGAATTCGCTTGATTACGAGTCAATGATGTGAACCATTAACAAGTGTGAGAGAAACCACCAATAATGAAAATGGCCCTCAAGGCACTCGCAACATAGTTCATGGAATGTGAATAAAGGAGCTGATGTTGAATACCCGTGAAATCACCCTATCGAAAAGCAATGATGTGAACTTGTCATTGAGTGCAAAGAACTTTCCATTAGGGCATGCAAGCTCTAAGGTACTGGAAGGGATTCTGTCGGCCAGCTTCCTAGATAATGAGTTGAAGTCGACAGGAAGTGACCATGTCAAAGGAGGGTCATGATGTATCCCATATCATCAAAAAATGCATGCAAATGATTCCATATGATACATAGGATCAGGAGTAAGTGTAACTACATAGGGACTAACTCTTGAACATTTCGGCAACATGATTCTAGAGTTTGGAAGCTTTTGGATCCATAGGATCGGTGGTCATGCTGACGTGACAGAGATCAAATGGAAGGAAAAAATGAATGGCCCAACTCAATAAGGTCATTGATGAAAGGAGGATATCCCAACCCAACAGGAAACATAAAGCGTCATGTTCAAGAGTGAGTTGCGGACACAACTCATAAAATTTCCAATTTTCCCCCACCATTTTTGGTAAGTACCCTAATAATTTTTTACCACAAGGTTGAAGGGGATACCATGTGCTTACACTGTAAGTTCATTCTCCAGACGAATCCGACCTAGTAAGTTTAACAAGCCCTAGGAAGGAGAAGCTCATGTTCATCATGACGACAAACCTAATGTAGTTTGATGTTTCAACGAGTCCGAGAAAGGGGTAACTTGGTATATTTTTCATATTTAGAGAGTTTTAAAAAGACACGAAAAGAAAACTCCACATGCTCCCTTTTCATACATTTGTGTCTCTCGATCTCGAAAAGGTAGAAAATGGTACTTGAGATAACCGTTTGACCATTTTAGTCAAGGAGTACCTTTTTCGTAAATAGTGCATCCGAGCCCGAAAAAGGGGTAAAATTATACTCGGTGCACGACGTTTCGCAGCCTTTAACGAGTTCAAAATGACAAGATCTCAGCAATATTTTCGCGTTTAAAGAGTCGGAAAAGATCTTGAAAGTAGACCGCCCATTTTATTCTCTTTTACAAGTCAAAAAGGAAAAATACTCAGCGATCTTTCCATTTTTTACGAGTCAGAAAAGAGCTTAAAGGTGACTCGTTCTAGAGGAACGAGTGGTATAAAGGATAGCAACTAGTTCTGGTAATGGTGGAACTACTCAAAACATGTAATGGTCAAGAGGCTCGCTAATAAAACCATGCATTTTTGCAGTTCCTCAGGAAAGGAAAAACAACCAAGTGAAAGCATATGATCGGCCAAAGAGATGGTGGCGATGGAATAAAAAAACCAAGGCTCATCTAGCAGAAATGAGCTGATTAAAATGACAATCACTAGATGTAAGTTGGGCATGGTTTCTTTTTTACACAAGCTTGAACCATGGAGAACTCTGCTTGGATTTTGTTTCATGTTTACACAAGCTTGAAATGAGAAACTATGCTTGAGATAAGTTTGCATGCCCTTGGCATAATGATTCAATTCAAGGCGCATGTCCCCCAAGCTTCATTTCATTCAACTAGGTGAATGGAATGAAGGTTCACTTTCGAGATCTAGAAAAGACTCGACTGGGATTTTACGAGATCTTAATCAAAGAATCGATTTGAAAAAGGGAGGTGTTTCATTTTTTAACAAGGTTGACATAGTAAAATAACTATCCTCGAACATATCTTTCATTTTTTAATGAAGTTGATATAGGAATAAACTATCCTCAGACTCCTTGATTCATTTTTTAACAACCTTGACAGAAGACAAGGAACTCTTCTCACAAATATTTGTTTCATTTTTTAACGACATTGACACAAGACCAGGTGTTATCCTCACGACATCTGCTCATGACCCATAAGAGAACATGGCTCCCAAGATGTCTTCACAAGATGGAAGAACCATGCTATGGGACGAATACATGTCATTTGGTATCAAAGGCAAATTGGGTTTGAATGCCCCCAATATACAATGTACAATACCATATGTGTTGATCATCATCACATGCGGAGACGGAATGGGTAGCCACATAGTTGGAACGACAATTGACTAATAGTCACAATTCTCCCTTCATGTGGAAAACAAACCACACGAAAAAGTGAAGGAACAAGAACTCCCATGACATAAACATAGTCACATCCAAGGAGAATATTGAAATCTAAGGGACATTGGACTATCATGATGTCTATATAGACAGTCTTTCCTCCCAAAGTAATAGGGAACTTCGGAAGGATCCCTAATGGTTGATTGGTTCCTCCGTTGAAGGCTAGGAAATTCTGGGTGACAATCACAAGCTGTGGGAAACCCAAACCTTGCAAACTAGTAGAAGACATGATGCTAACTAATTCACCTTCATCTAATATAGTGTCATGTACTACCATATTATAGGCTTGTAGTGTGATCTGGAAAGGCACATAAGATGGGATGCAGAAAGCAGTCAATTCACTCCAAAAGAGATGACATAACTACTTGGTGGGGGTACCATATGACTGGCCCCATGCTCTATAGGAATAAGAGAAGGACTCTCCTAAATAAATGGGATGGGAGGGTCACCCTTTGATTCATTAGAATATGAGGAGATCATAAGAACATGAGCAGTATGATCACCACTCTCTTCTAGAACATAGTGATCAACCGGTGGCGGGACCAAGTCGACACTCTTTTTGACCAATTGTTGGTCGAGAACAAACACAAGAGAGTCTCGCTCAGGAAGAGCAGGATGGACAAGAGGTGAATCCAAGTCAATCTCTTTACCAACCAGGAGAGGGTCAGAAGAAAGCTTCTGATAACCAACATGAAGTTAGGGTCGAGGAGCTGCAAGGTTTTCCAAAACTTTGGAAGATTTATCCATAAGAGGACAAAGGTGAAGAAGATTCTCTCCTTCAATAACCTACAAGGGAATCTAATCTTATGTTTCTTCCTACCATCATTAGATGAAGGTGTAGCATCGACATGATCTCCATAGGTTGACGAGGATGGTCGATTCAGGCCTTTAGACCATGCCTCTAAGACTTTAGGGATTCCAGGATAGTCTCGAAGGAGATGGTCACCTTTACACAACTTGTAAGCGAATCTAACCTTCCATGGAGGATCAAAAGGTTTGCTGATAGGAAGTGCGTTTAGAGAAATAGTTGCACGGTTGGCCTCTTTCTTATCTAACTTCTTCTTCTTCTTAGCCTCCTAGTTACTAGATTTGAAACTTTCACTAGGCGAAGTAGAATGTGAAGGTGAATAAAGAGAAGAAGAAGGTGAGAGGTAAACATTAGAATCAACGCGATGTGATTCAAATGAAGGAGATGTTTGGGTAGGAGTCATGACACTCGAGAACACTGAGGTTGAAAACAACCGAACATGTAAACCAATGGTTAACCTAAGAAGGGACAATGTCGCCATATAAGGAGCATCAACGTTTCTAAAAGAAGGAAAAGTTTGAGTATTCCCATCCGAGGGGAACCCTTGACTGGTAGACTATGGGAATATCGCCATTGGACATTGAATATTTCGTGGGTAGTTAATTTTAAGACACTGAAACAAAACTCTGCCTTTTCATATTTTAAGAGTCAAGAAAAGGACAAAAGGTCACTCTAGTCACTTTCAGAATTAACGAGCTCAAAAGGACAATTGCTTGATGATATTTTCAAATTTTAAGAGTTAGCAAAGATCAAAAGTGACTACTGAGTGTACTCTAGGCACAAAGGATTTCCAGGTAACCATTAACTATAGAATACCTCTCGCCAAACCGAAAAGTACAAGTAGTCTATCTCCCCAAATTCTATGTTTGTGTATCACGTTTACAAAGTGGCAGACTCAGCTTCCTATGGATAAAGGATTGCAAACCTAGTGGGGTCTCCCTTTATATATGCGATAATACGAGGAGCATAAGTCCATACTAGCATTATCTAGTGCTGAAGCGAACGCCAGTTGCGAGGTTTAAAGATGCCAAAACACGTCTATAACCTAGACCACTAAATGTGAGAATTAAGTTCAATGCTTCCTTAGGTTAATTCAATGGAATTTAACGGTTGATATTGAATTAGGTTTCAATTACAAGTCCCTATCGCTATCATCTGAAGAAACTCCTACATGGAGCTATATGAGAAAAGAGATCTTTGCCTTCGATGAAAGTTAACACTAATTCAGACGTACGGAACAAAAATTAATGCAACAATTGAAGAATGAAATGTTTCACTAATAAATATCCTAAATTCACTGAATCCTCCTATAACAACAAAATAAGTTTAATTTCATTTCCAATGGTTACGATGATGCAATTCTATCTTCTCGATGATGCTACTAATGCAATATTTTCACTTACGTAAACTAGAATGATGTTCTTCTTTATATAAAATGCAAAATGAATCTTTCACATAAAGCACTCTGAATGAAAATTTTCAGAGTTTTGAACAAACAAGCATCAATCAAATCCAATGCATGATGAGTGAAACTAAAAGAAATTTCTTCCATGAATCATACAAACCAAACACCCAAATGATTCAATTGACAAACAAATCAATGTAATTTATGCTCAGAACAACAAAAGAGACACTCAAAATAAGAGAACAAACGAGACTCTTTCACTCATTCAATTGAAAATGAAGCAATGAAGATGTTTCGACTAAAAGATGGATATATGAAGAAACAAATCAAAAACATGATATAATGAGTAAAAAAGCAAATGAACGGTAATTGAAATAGATTCCCTAGGGTCATAGAGACCATCCAACAACTCAAAAAATGAAGGAATGAAGCTTCAAACTAATCATTCAATCAAAACCAACAAACAAGGCATCCTAGTCACTTATGGGTGGAAGAAGAGAGTGTAAGGGTCACGACACATTGTCCTTGGAATGGGAGAAATTATGTTTTTTTTCTTAACTCAGAGATTGACACTACAAATGAACAAAGAAATAGTGTCGATTGGCACGGCCGACACGACTTGTTGACTACAACGAGCTCTGATGGGCTAATCGGTGCGACTGGCCAGGCTACAAGTAGCGTTGATCAAGGGATTAAAAAAGAAATAAAAATAACTTCACACAGGGCCAGACTTAACACATTAGAGGGTGGGCTAAACCAAACAATCACACAAGCCAAGGTAATGAAGATTTCCAGTCAGGGAGAACATAGTCAAAACAAGCTAAGAGAGAGATATCAAAAGGGCAAGACACACTCACTATGATCTAGGGTAAACCCTGATCTTCACCTACGGGAATTGGCGCAACTACCTAATAGACAACAAGTGCCAAAAGGGGGTCAACGCAACTGTTTATAATCAATTCACACCGATCATTGTGACTGTTAAGAAAATAGGCACGCTAACCAAGGATGCAAGGAAAAAAAATATATATTTTTTTTAAGGCTAAGACGAGACTTACTACTGTAAATATCAGACCTAGAGTAGTAAACCATGCAAAGAAGACAAGACTAAAGGGAAATGATGATACTAGAAAAGTTCACAAAAAACCATGAAATTATAAACAAGAAAACAAAAGGATTGGCTCCCCAGCGGAGTTGCTAATTTGTGGCGTAGGTAAATTCTAAGTGTAGACACCAACAATTCCTCTAGCCCAAGAGAGAGATTCTAGCCATGAACAAACAATCTATGGAATATTTCCTTATGCTAGAATCAAATAAGAGAGCCTACGTCTTAGTACACTATTCTGATTGGTTACGATCTTCCTTCCTTGCTCCAACTATCTTCCATTTCCTTCCTTTCAACAAATGAAACAAGTCAACAACAACAAACAACAAACATGATAACATACAAATTGCATTCAGCCTACTTAACATGTCTAGAAACATTAAACCATAAATATGTGAGATGAAATTTCATGTAAGAAGTCAATCGATAGTTGCATCTATACTAGTTCAAGAAGAGATTACAATCGATGTCTTGACATTGTTGTTCTCCTCTGACATATCTAGGTTCCCACAGACTTCTTGTAGCCTCTCATGGATAGCCTCAACAATGGTAGTTTCAAGGCTCTTCCCTTTAGTCTTCACACCAAACCAAACTCACAATTCTCCCTTAAACACAAGCTAGAAAGCTACAAACTATGGGTAGCTTTCTCACTACTCCAAAATCAAAACTTCATCCAAAACTTAATTAGGACTAAAAGCTAACTGGTGCTTGGGAAAAAGAGAGGTTTATATAGCTTGGATGGAGTGCAGATGGTTGCTCTTCTCATGGGAGAAGGCCTTATCTCTTGGATTAGTTCCATCCTAATAGGGGAAAGGATCCCAAACTCACCTTCTCGACTCCATCTGGCCTAACCATTTACCAGACTTCTGCTATGAAGCTTCTATAGTTGGAAGTGTCGACTCCATATTTAAAAAGCATTTCGAAAGAAGACCAGTGCGGCTAAGAAATGGCTCAGTCAATCTAATCGGCACTAGGGACAGTTGTAATCCTTGCATATCGGCATGAGGAGGACAGGGGTCATTAGCACTGGTCTTGTAAACTGGGATAAACATAAGATTTTTGGGAAATGCTACAAAAGGGAATTGTTCTCATCATGAAGAGGGACACAATGGGAGTTTCTTAATGATATTAAAGCATGTGGGGTTCACTTTAGAGGTCCTCCAGGATCGTAGACGGGGAGTAGAGGAATAGTGACAAAATGTTGTGTAACGACTCTTGTTAACCTTATATAGGTTGAAGCTAATGAAAGAAGAGAACCCACAGATTCGAGATGAACTTGATGTCTTGGAGAAAAATGTTGGAGACGAACTTCTTCGACTTAGTTGGGCAATGGAGCAGGATGTAGCTACAGATTGTGATGATGAAGAAGAGGAAGTCGTGATGTATGAAGATGTTGCAAACATGAAAATGATGGACGAAGAGCTTGAGACACTTCCAATTTCTTAAGTTCGACCATGATCGTAGATATTGCAAACATTGATGGATGAGGACACGCATATGGAGGAACCTCATGGTGAAGTAAGTACTAATTTTACTTGTGTTTCATTAGAGCTTTTGGAGGATGGACCATATGGAGGGAAGGGAAAAGTGAGTTTTCCAATGTAATGGAAACCTTACTGTGGATGTCTATGATGAGACCTTGTGTGGAGAAGTAAGGACCATTGGTTGTTGCAGAGCTTGCTCGGGCTATTTGTGACCTTATGGCAGAAGGTGAAAATTCCCATGACAAGGGACGAACATGATGATCATTGTAGAGGATGGATCATGCTTTACCCATATGGAGAATTTTTTTAGTGCCCGACATGACTCATGGACATATTGGAGAAAGGGCACACACCTGAGTTTTGATGATACATGGGTGGACTTCTTCATGGACGAGACCAAGAGCTAGTCTTGGTGGACCTTTAGTGGGGGAGTGATGATCGAAGGATCCTATGTGACATGATATGACTTGATGATATGGTTTGGGTGACCGAGTGCACTAAACTGGATTGAGGACTAGGATGAGATGACTGATGTTGTGATGGGTCTAATTAGTTGGACAACATTGGAAACTTGATTCGTGGACATCGAGTTGGATAGATGGAGCATGGCAGACACTATGCAGGGACATTATGCTGGTGCACTTGTAGAGATGTTACATATGGGCATCCAATGAGGAGTACCAATGTAGAGATGTTGTGCGGATGGATTTTCTAATCCACATGGAGACATTTTACTTATGAGCTGATGGAGAGGTTGTGCACTATTGTACAACAAGGCCATGGACTGATTGGATTTGTGAGAAATCTATGAGAACATTCCTACTACATGAAGATCTGAAGCATCTTGTAGGAACCTTTGAGGCTGAGACCTGCATTCTTGTTGAGATGTTGGGTGGAGATGATTCATGGAGATCATGAAGACATGAGATTGTTGCACGCACTAGAGAGTTCATATTATAGCAGCTTTGGAGGATCTGATGCATTGAGCTAAGGTCAGTGGTGTACCTAACTTTCATGCAGCATGGGTGCATACTTTTGATCACATTTATGGGTGTTATTGGGAGAGTGACTTGATGGAGATGATCGAGACTAGAAACTTTGTAGTTGATGGAGTTGTAGCAATGATGATTCCTTGGTGGCAACAATTTGGCATTGGTTGAGTCGCAACTTGACCACTTTTCATACACGGTGGCTGAGTGGCTTATGACCATGGGAAACACATGGATGATGAGACAGGTGTATACTTGTTACTTTGGAAGACTTGAGGTATGGCATATTAGAGATGTAATGGAGGTTGCTTCATGGACCTTGATGTGGCACATTGAGAGTCGGTTTGATGAGAGGATCTCTTCATTTTGTGGACATGGATCTTATACATATGGATGATGATGTTTGGATAAATGCGATTGATTGACATGCAGCACATTGACACAAACATCATGGAAAACATGTTACCCATGATATGGAGATTACTTCATGGACATCGCACGACTTACTCACATTTTCATGGAGATGGGATGGACTCTTGATCTAGTTGATGTTGTGGCACAATGTTCAGAGAAATGACTGATGATGGCATGAGGAGGTGTATTCTCAAGGTTTGGAAATGACACTTGAATTAGCTACCCAACTAGTTCGAGTTATGGGGACTATAGCAGTGTACCAAGAGATGTTAGAGTTGGATTGGAGTATCACCGTAGCAGTTCACATGATGATGATGCATGATGAGAATCAACACGATATGTTGCAGTGATAGCATGTAGCTTGAGTTGGAGGGAGTAGCCTTCCATAGTGGGGCAGCACATGGACATTGTGATAAATATGGTTGATGATCATGGATTGAGGAGACTTTCCTAGTCATGGAGACATGAACCTTTATGGTTTGTGTGATGGAAGAGGAGAGGTGGGAAGCATGGATACATTGAGATGTTTGATCTAGTGACAATTTCCAATGTTGGATGATCGATGTTTTCAAGTACATCAACTGTTTAGAGTGGGGAAGTATGTCATGCACATAAGTTGCACATGCGACATGAGATGAGTTGGGGTGACATACCCTTGGTTAAATAGGACAAGTGGGCGACGAGTTGAGTGTGACAAAATTTTGTGACGATGGGACAAGTTGGTGTGCAATGAGTGTGGCAGTTGGTTAAATGTGCCTCAGACACGAGTTGCAACGAGCCAAGTCAAGGGTCGAAAAACCAAAGAGTTAAAAACTGGCCAAGTATGGAAAATTGCGATGGCGAGCTTATATAGTGCATGGTTGGGTAGGTGGACCTGACGAGCCATTGTGTGGGGGCGAGCTAATGTGAAGATGGGGTACGATGGCCAAATTGAAAGGTCCGCCTGGGCAGGCCAACCCACCTTCATCCTTGAGGAAAGCGTATAAGTATGGAGGACACATTGAGGAAGAGGACATCATCCAAGAAAGATTCAAACATCCAAGGCGAATTCTAGGTGAAAGGTGGACGAGCTAGGGAAGGGAAAATGATGAAAGGTAAGGTGCAAGCCGGGTGTGGACCGGATCGCCAAGCTGAGGAAGAAGAGAAAAATGACTTTCGAGTGGCATGTCGCAGCTGTGGCACGTCTGCCCTATGAGAAAACCGCTAAGGGTGGTGATGCACAGTGGGGCACGTATTCCTCATGGGCACGCAGCTGAGGGCATCGCTACACAGAGGGACGAACCTACGTCAACTCATGAGTTGCGACAGATGGACAATGGTGAGATCGGTCTGCGGTGTGAGTGAGTGCTAAGAGCTAGGGCAAGTTGCACACAGGTGTGGGAGAGGTGACACGCTGTGGACAAGTGTTGAATGAGCTATAGAGGTGAATTGGTTATGCGACGGATGATTGAGGAGGGCGAACAAGGTGGGCGCCTCTGCTTAATGAGATGCGGGCGACCCAACCTAACATGAGTGGGTGCTACTGCATGAACAACATGGGCCGCCCTGAAGGATACGTGGACAGTGTTGAATGGTGCACGCTGAATTATGGTATTTAAAATTGGGGTTCTCTCACAAAGGTTGTACTTGTATATTTACTTGTAAAAGATTATTGTTATCATTATTTGGGAAAACTGTAAGAGGGAGTTTCCCCTCAAATTAAAGTTTATATCTGCTATGCATATGTTTATAAATGATTATGATGAATGTATTTCTGCCGTGTTAAAAAAATGAATGCTTAGAAAAAGTTGAAAATTATTTTAAATGTTGAATGTTAGGCATAGTCCACACTTGAAAATATTGGTGAAAAGAAATAGGGTGGTGGTGCCGCACCTACCTATGAGCAGTTGAAAGGTTATCGATGGGATATGGGCGTGACTCATGCAGCCCCTTATGGAACACACATTCCTTCGTTATCATATTCGTGCTCCATTCCTCATACATTTGGTCATCATGCAACTCATGATTTCCATTTTGGGAATTTCCCTCCTTGTGTTGTTCATGTTGCAAAAAAATGTGTGAGGGATCATGTAGTTCTGAAAAATGTGCCATTTGATTCTATGGACATTAGATGCAACAAGATATGTGGGAAACTATGGTAATGTGGAATGCATGTGTGTACAAGGACATGCCATCTACCTCCATCTGACTTAGTTTCCAAAGAAAATTCATCATTAGTAGGTAGAATTCCATGTGGGAAACCTTGTGGAGCTGCTGAGAGGAGGCATAATTGTGCTACTTCATGTCATGGATCTCTTCCATGCCGTGACACTAAATGTGAACTTCTTGTGACTATTAATTGTTCAAGTGGTCAAATAACTGCAAAGCTACACGGGTGACTCAATAGATCTCATGTTTTTTGGCTGAGTTAATCAAGAGAGAACCACAAGGGGTTTGGGGTGTTGAAGAAAGGTTTAGATGCTTGGTTTTTTGGAAAACTAAAGCCAACTCAAGCTCCATTGATGTGCTTGTTTTTGGTCCTATGCCAAAGGAAAAAAAGGATATGTTGAGACATCTTGCACAAAGATGGAACATCTCCAAATATTCATCTAGATAGGAACGAAAACGTTTTCTAGTCATACATGCTACATAGAAGTTAAGAGCTCCATTACTTAGCATAATTCCCAAAGGGTAACTTCCTACCATAGGGCAAGTGCAAGCTCCACGTTTTAATTCAGTTGTAGATATGGATCATAGGCTCTTCCTTGCATTATTTGATTTACTAGGAAAAGTAGAAGTGGGTACCCTTATTTTTAGATTTGGAGTTGAGTGTAACATGTATGACTAAATTACAGGAATGCAGTAGCCATATTTACAAATCATGCCAGAGCTGCAACTTCTCTTAGATGTGTGGCTCATGCTTCTATATATCGAGGTGTTATTGTAGTCCCTCATAATGGTGGATTTCATGGCCGTAATTCTTGAGAAACACAATATGGGACAACAGAAAAGGATAATGCATGGAAAAAAATTTAAAAATCAACAACAAAGTGTGTGGATGGAGTATTCATGGGGAGGATTGCTAAAGTGTTAGAAGTATTAAACCCAGTTTGGCAATTCCAGAGAAATCCTATTTTAACAACAAGAAATCAATATGGAGCTCTTGAGAAATATAATGCATCCAGACACTTCATTAACTAATGTAGTGCAACCATCTCCCAAGCCTCTAACATCTATGGGTTCCACTAAAGTTTCATCCTCTCACTAGAATCAACACAAATAATCTTCAAGTGAAGTGGATGATTGGGAGAAGGATTTTGACTAGGCTATTTTGTTTACCATTTTTCTTTGTCTATATAGTTTGCGAGGAGAAGAAAAACATTTTGTCTCCCTCTTGTTCTGGTATGGGATCTATAGCTCAAAAATTTCAAGTCTCCCTAGTGATTTTTAGAATTTTAAATTAAGCTATAGTAGTGGGATACATTATTACTCACCAATCTTTTGAGATGGGTTAACAATTTCATAAGAAGAACACAATTTGGTTCATTGAGCCTTCTTTTCTCGGTTTAGATTTATTTCCAAATAATTGTGGAAACTATGTACACATAGATTCCTATTATGGTAAACTTATTGGTTTTTTAGAGTCAATTTCCTTGGCTTAAATTAAATAAACAAATATTTTTTGATGCTTAACTGCAATATATTATGCTTTTTCAAATAAAATAAACTTTTATTTTGTGATAAAATTTTCGGTCAATAAGATAAACTAATAGTTTTACCATTTTAGTATTGAATTTATTAAAACTCAAGTTAATAGGGTAACCATTGCCAATATTAATCCTGAATTTTAAGGGTATTACAATTTTGTTTTTCATTATATAGTAGGAACTCTCAAACCTACTTCAAAGCCATGGATGTGCTTGAATTTTGACATGATTTTTCACCTATCCTTGGGAAGGAACTCTAATTTCCAATTATTGCCTACTATAAATTGTGATATTGTTGATGTCTATATATTAATGGTAAAGATTGCAATAAAGTAATGTTGTTAGAGGCTTGCATAAGGAACTTTGGGAAACTAATTCTACTATCATGCTGCCTCCAAAAGCTCTTAAACCTTGAGAAGCCTGGAATTCTAAATGAGGAGATTTTAATTCTAAATTGAGGTTCTTATTGTAAAAAAATTGAAGTGATTGTTTCACTCTTAGTGCTGCAATGGAAAGATGAATTCCTCATAATAATATGGGAAATCTTTCATGGCTAGTCTTCAGAATTATTTGGGAAATCTTGCTTTACTGATCATTTGTAGGATGTCTTCCTTCATGACAATCAAGATTAACAAGACAAGAAATGACATACACTTATCACTCACAATGTTGTTGAGAAGTGGAAGATAGTTTCTACTCCCTAAACATACATATCTTTTAGAGCTTCTATTTGCATTTATCTAGAACAATTCCTCTATTTTTTCTACTTTTATCAAATGAATATGATACTAAGTTGACATAAGAGTTACTAATACATTAGTCAGCCTCATACTATGAGCCATTGGTTAACCATTTTTGCACCTTCACTATTAGCCATTTCCAGTTTTCTCCATCTTGGCAATCAATCATTGCCAATCCTTTGTGTAAGTTATTGGGTTTTAAATGTAATCCAAGTTTGTTTCCTTCATATACCATTTTTCCTTTCATATTTATTGAAGGGAAAGAGAGTAGCATAATGTTATTTCTTATCCACTTTAATTGCATGGCAAGGAATGGCTATTTTTTTAGATTGATCTCTTTTCTCTTCATATGTAATATAGAGGGAAGAGAGTAGAATAATATTATTGTTGGTCACTTGAAATTCATTTTAAGTAATCGATAATTATTTTTAGATTGATCTATATACCTCTACTAGCACAATAAAGTTCCCTAATCTATTTGAAAATTTCAATCTTTTTTTCTAATTTCTATCCTTTTCCTATCACAAAAATAAAATGTAACATTTGCAGCTCCAACCCTCCATCACTCATCCCAGGCTCTTATTTAAACTCTTTTGTGATAAA
>JABXJQ010000055.1_pt1 | contig 14764 bp, 7 predicted proteins | sample 7436221 | NCBI WGS metagenome assembly JABXJQ01 (sample SAMN14395755, study PRJNA613071) | wetland metagenome | isolation source: water sample H0 from high-altitude wetland | place: Chile: Salar de Huasco, high-altitude wetland | collected 2015-11-10
AAACAATAATGAAATTTTTTAGGATTCTTTGAAAACTGGCATAGGACTAATGAGAGAGCTTTGAATCAAATATATTTGACTAGGAAAATGTGATGAGAATTGCAAGCACATAGGGGCTGAAACTCAAAAAGTCAAGGCAAGGTCTACTAGAAATTTATGGATTTGGTAGTAACAACAATAAACTTGGTTTAGAATATTTGTTTGAAGGTTATAAATAGAAGAAAGGAAGACCATGCCCCCCTTGTGAAGAGATTCCTATGCTACCTATGCCCAATTTTTACTACACTCTCAAGGATATTGTATTTGAGGTTGCAAAGAATAAAGAAGGATTAAATTGGTCCATTCACCGTCCAACACACATATTTGGCTTCTCTCCTTGGAGCTTGATGAATGTTTTCGGCACACTATGTGTGTACACTTCCATTTGCAAACATGAGGGATTGTATTTCAAGTACCCAAGGAAATCTATTTCATGGGAATAATTTATGGATGCATCTCATGCAGAATTGATTACAGAACAAGAAATTTGGGCTGTCATAGATGCTTGTCAAAATAAATAGGCCTTTCATTATGCTAATGGAAATGTGTATAAATGGAAATTCCACTAGAGAATACTTGCACAAAAAATTGATCTGGAACCATTACCATATGAGGGTGAAGGGTTTAGTTTGGATGAGGCAAAGAAAGACAAAGGTCTGGTCTAGGATGCAATTTTTAATGAAAGGAAGCTCTTGGATTGAGCACTTGGAAAGGAAGTTTCTGATGCCTCTATTTTGAGTAGATTGTTTGATTGTGTTACGCTTAACATTAAGGTTTCTTTTTTCATTCAAATTTGGCTATAGTCACATCACCTAACATGTCACATTCCTTTTCGTATATGCTCTTCTTCTATATGCACTACCAACTTACGCCATTCCCTTTGCAGCATCTAGTGCAAGTGCTAGTTAATTGAATCATAACTTGAAGGTCATTGTAACCTTTGCAGAAGATAATACCATGTCGATAACTGTGTCACATATTTTATGTCTAATTTACGGATATGGTTAGATATTTGTGTAGCAATTTTTTATTCTTCAGATTTGAAGGAAGTAAATAACATATTTACTATCAATTACTTCTCACAATAATTTAAGCAAGTCCTTGCACAGAAAATGGATATGAATAAAATGTAAATAGATATTACTAGTGGTTAGTATCCACCAAAATTTATGCAAGTATATGTATAAGCAAGCAATTAATTTATCCACTTCACATTACAATCTATAAATCTCTCTCGCAATAAGACTACATGATAGTATCTACCTATTAACTATTATTTAGCTAAGAGTAACAAATATAAGTTATAATTTAATTTGCAATTTTTCTCATAATATAATTTTTAAAATTAATAATTCACTGAAAGGGACTAAATTACCCTACAAGCGTTATTGAATATAGATTTAATTTTATGAATAAAACATTTTCCATATTTATCCAAAACTTTTAATGCGGGATCATGTGGTTTGATTCTTTTAATGCTGAATCATGTGGTTGGATTCTTGATTGCATGGTGTTTAGAAAAACAATCAAGGATACCCCATCATGCCTTTCAAATACACCATATTTCATACTTCGTAACTTTTAACAACCACCTTAGTTAGAAGCAAGTGATATTTGTTAACAAAGTAAAACATGTTTTATAATATTAAACCAATTCAAATATCACTTAAATATGTTTTATAAGACCTAACCAAGTGAATTATGTTTTATGAACTTTGACGGGCATGCCTCCGAGTGTTGACTAGCATGGAAACAATTTATTTATTTTTATTGAAATGTTTAACTTAGTTTTGGTTAGCCTTCACTCAATAATGGCCTCGACACTCAAGGACCACATGTCATTTGAGGAATTTCATTGGAACTTGAGTCACGATAAAAGTACAACTACTACTAGTATTGAGCTACCAAAATATTATGACAAAAATAAATTTTAAAGAGAATTTTAGAGATTATGTTATTTTTATTGTTAAATATTTTTAATATTTAAATAATAATAAAAAAATCCAAAAAACATTTTGAATAATTGTTCTCGTTCTTTGTTTTCAATATAATATAAATATCAAAACCTTATACAAAGTGGACTAAAATTTAGTGTATTTGATTTAGTAAGAATATGTAAAATCTATAACTATTAAATTTAATATAGAGAAATTGAATACATGAGTGAACTCTTATGGAGTGCCACGTGTCATTGTTTTGACCTTCAGTCCTAAAAATTATACACGAAAAGCTATAGCCTATGCACTTTCAGTCACTTTTTACACAAACATAGATCCATATTAATACGAATCTAACATGAGTTGAGAGGGATCCAATTTCTTCACTTGAATTTTTTTTTATGAGCGGATATTATTTAAATGTGTTGTATAGTTATTTTTTGTTTTAGATTTTAAGATTTTTTATTTTGGCCATCATGAGCAAAATTTGAACTTTGATGACGGACAGACAATGTTACACATCATACTAGATTGTAGAATGAGCCTCTCGGCTCAAAATTTTAATCCAATGCTCACATAAAAAGTTGTGATGATTTTCGCTAGGTCACCTATTTGAGATGGAATTCTAGAGCCTGCAAAAACCTTAATGTCCTAGGATCATATCTTTGAAAAGATAGCAAATGAAGATCTAAAATTCATACAAAGAGTTCAAAAAATACTTTAGCTCCACGTGCTTTCAATTTCAGCTTTTGAAGCCTCACAAAAAAAATATAAAATAAAAATAAAAATAAAAAAATAAAAAAATAAAAAAATAACATAAAATAAAATAAAATAAAAATTATAGTTAAAATTCCAAGAATTCCTATTCGAAGAAGCGAAACCCTAGAATCCAAATCTCTGATGCCCAATTTTATGTAACCGGCTCACAAAATAGAAGAAAATATGGATCAAAGACTAAAACATTATCCTCTTGAAGGGGGAAACCTCCTTTACATTACATAAATGAACAATTCTTGGATAATACAAATGATAAGACCTCCTTGGTACATACAGGGGTATAAGGGGTCACAATATAATTAGAGCCTACTTAACAATAATAATGTAAGGGCACAACAATAAAAATAGTGGGTTGTATAAATTTCTACAACCCTAGCTCTGATATCATGTAGAAATTCCTTGTAGATTCAAACTACAAATTGTAATATGCCAAAACAATTACCTTGCATCTACTGTACTCATCAAAAGAAACAATAAATGATTGATTAAATCACGAAGCATATAAGAGAAAGAATTTAATCACACATAACACAATTATTTTCTAGGGAAATCCAGAGCTAAAAACCCATGATATTTGTATATTGCATTAATTAGAGATATGAGAAGATTACAATGCTTTACTCAAGCTCAAGCAACCTCTGCACTATCTCTATCTATCTCACTACCAACCTGTGCACAAGCTTCTCTTGGCACCACTTTCTGTCACAAGCCCCATGCACAAACTTGTGCTTCCTATTGCTTGGTATCACCAACTCGTGCTCACCAAAACAATGATTAAAATTGTGCCTTCATTCCTCCTTTTCAAGGAAATTCGAATGGTTAAAATTAGTGATTTTTCTAATTATGGAATTATTTATTTTAGGCCTTCTTCTGATTAAATGCGCCATCTATTTAATTTAGATCATTTTACAACTGATAGTACATTGTCCCTAAACTCCAATCTCAACGAGGTCTTTCTCTGATCTGACATGCATGAGTTAATTATGAGTGAATCTTTAGTTTACTAGTTGATCATTGCAGACAACACCCCACTGTTCGACAGACAACACCCCACTACTGCAGGTAGCACCACACTACTCTAGGATGCACCCCACTACTGCAGGTTACACCCGACTACTACATGTTACATCCCACTACCATACCTCCCACTAATTCCTCAAGCATTTGGAACTAGTTTAACTAACTTTAACTCAGTTAGACTGAATTAAATAATTACAACTCAAAATAAACTCAACTAGTGCTCCTAATTATAGGAGACATTCTACATGACTCTAGTTAGAACCTCAAACCGAATTAACTGAGCTAACTAAGTCAAATTAACTTATTTAACTATTACAAGTTGTCATGAGATGTTGAGTTACAATTTTACTCCCAATTTAATTCAAGGAAAAAATTAAATTAGGATTTTTCTTAATGTTATTTTTAACATTTCTTGTTGTTATTTTCAACATGGGCTTCTATGGGGCACAACAATAAAGGGGCTAAAATAACAATAACAATAATGGGAATACACTAGTATCATAGGGACCTAACATGATTTACAACTCTAACTCAAACTTTCCAAGTAGGAACAAGTCTGAAAGGTTTGGAAAACATTCAACAAAACTGGGTGCTCTGGTTTTATCCATATGAAGGCACTCTCCAACTAAAACGAGTCAATAGTGCTAGCATAATCTATAAGCTACACTATTTTTTGCTCCATTCTCAATCACACTTTTTCTAACCTCAGAGGAACCAAACAAATCATATAACATTCTAGTCAAAAGGGTGTGATTGCAACTGAATAATGGTGCTCTATTTTACTCTAACAAGATTCTAACCACACACAGTCAACTAGCAAGACATAGAAAATAATCCATAATGGGGCATTGAAACCATTTCAACAAGAACAAAAAATGTATGAATGAACCCTGATGATCTATGGATTCAACATTCATATTCTTTAACACAAATCGACTTTACAAAATAAAATGTGATTGCAACAGTTTACAAATAGCAATTGATTTTCCCCAAATGTTAGATGATCCAGAATACATAAACTATAGTTTAATTATTTAGAGTCTAATATTCAATTATCTAGAGTATTTAATTGAATATTGGAGACATTTCAGAATAGCTAATTGTTGTAAAAGATATGACATCTAGAAAGGTGTCGTTTTTTAGGAACTAATTTAGGAAAATAGTTAGGATTGTTGTTATGAGATCATTAAACGTAAATGGACACTTGTAAATGAAATTAGTGATCCATAACAAAATTAGTTTATGACACTAGCTTATTTAAAGCTTGTTTCTCTTCTCTTGGAAGAGTGTTGAGTGATCGTGTGTAAGCTCTTGTAGATTTTTATGTAATCTTTCTTTTCCTTATTGATAAAATTTATGTGTCTAAGGACACTTCTTCTATTATTGTGGTACGAGGGAAATATTGATGCAGATGACGTGAAGAGGAGATTCCAACTTTGGAGGCTTTTGGAAAACTCCATTGAATAGATCAACTATTAATTGGTATAAGATTTGCTCAGCTTTTATTAAGGAAAATAAATTCTATTATTGTAATACTTTGCTATTGATTTTAGATTTTAAATCCAGAAATAAAAATTTCCATCATATTTTTTTATATTTAAAATCATCCACTTCGAAAGCTATTAAATTTTTTGCGAGGTTGAAACCTCTGTGAGGAAACTGTTTGAGAAAATTCAAGAGATTCTCCTTGCAAAACATCTTCAGTGTGGAAGAATCTATAAATCCCCTGCGTGGAAGAATTTGTGAAGAATCTTTGACAAGTAGTGTGGAAGTAGTTTTAAAGCACCTGCGTTGGATGAATTGTGTTGAAACTCTGGAAGCCGCACATAGATCTGTGCATCCATGAAACTTTGTGTTGGACCATTTGGATATTAATTTTAATGTAAGTTGGTCAAGGACAATTTCATATAGAAATAAAAATATTATTGATCAACTATTGATCAAATCTATCTCTGAAAATCATGTCATAGTCATGAAAAGTTACCAGAGTTGATGTTATTGATTTGCAGCACCCGTGCGGAGATATCTGTGTGGATACTAACGTGAAGTAGCATTAGAGACCAGAGCTGAAGTAGTTGTAGGGGTTCAAGAAGTTCACCTCCACAAGTTCAATCAGTTGATTGGAACCCTGAGAGGGTGTAGACTCCAAACTCCTTGGGCATATGGGCATGTCACACTGATATACAATTTGGTCGTTCCATCAAACAATAGAGGAGGCTTTGATTTGAATGCCAGATCTGGTGGAATTGCATAGTGTGCTGCCATCTTAATTTGGAGAATTAATTTTATATAAATATGTATGTAGTTGTAACTATTATGTGGTTCTTACACATGATGATATATGATGAAAATGAGATAACATCATGGAGAAACTAGTGGAAAGAAAGAACCAGTGTTTGCTAGGAGAAAAATTGTGTTGAAAATTTAATGGTGTATTAATTTACTTCTCCGACGAAATATTTTCATAAAGGTATGGATTTATAATGCATAAAGGTTAAATATTGAAACATGGCAATCATTTTTTGAAAAGTGATTTCATGAATTCGGTTTTCTAATAGGAGTTTAAAAGGTATTGAAAGGTAAAGTTTATTAATGGAGAGAGAAAATATGCCTTTTATTTTGAAATTTATATTTTTAATGGAGAGATAAGGAGTGTTGGTAATTTTTTATACATAGTGGAGTAATAAGGTAAGTTTCAATGGAGGTGTAAATTTTTGGAGAGATAAGGTGTAATTTCTTTTTGTAAATTTGGAGTGATAAAGTGTAATTTGTAATTTTTGAGTAATAAGGTGTATTTTTTTATTTGAGGAAAACAAATTGTAACTCAAAGTAACTTTCACTTTTGGGGGGCTACAATCAAATAATTCAAATTGCAAGAGCATTGCAAAAAGTCAATGTTTTAAAGTTTCATTTTAAAATTTTAGAGAAGTTGACTAGAGCCAAGTGCAAAGCTCAATCACTTTTCTTCTCAAATGATTATAAGAGGGTCGAGCCCAAGCCCCAATAGATCTTTTTTTCAGTGTGATATTGGGTATGGTGTGTTGTAAATCTTATTTTCTGGTGCATGATCCATCTTGATGCACACATTTATTTTTACAATGTCCAGGTTGGTAAATTTATTTTATGAGTCTGACAAACTTACATGCTCAAAGAATTACAAGACATGAAAAAGACACATAGGAAGCACGTCGATTTAAAATGAACTTTTGAAAGATGTATGTGATGGTAATGTTAAACCAAACAAACCTACATATGTAGACTCACTAGCTAAATGGGAGATCAAAAATTCCAAAGCATTACCATTAATTAAATCTTCAATTAATGATAAAATGTATATTCACATTGAAAATTCCTCTGATGAATGGTATGTCTGGTAAACATTTAAAGATTTATTTGATATACAATCAAAATCTAAGAGAGTTGATCTTCAATTGAATTTGCTTCAACATAAATTTATAGAAGGGGGAGATGTACTTAAATACATTTCCAAACTTAAGAACATTAAGTAGGATATAGTAAAGGTTGGATTTCAACTAGTGGATGATAGTTTCATGACTACTATTTTGATTGTTGGCTTTCCTGCTTCGTATACACATTTCTTGGAAACTTTACAGGTAATTGGAAAACTAGAAAATTTAAATTTGATGAATTAAATGAAATGCGAGCTCAACATGACAAAATAGTTGGAAAGAAGAAACAGGTTGCAGAAGATGTCTTCTTTATAGAAGCTAACACTAGTAAATCTTCAATTAAAAGTTTTGGAGGTACAGGAAGAGGGAAAAGCAATCAAAATCAAGGAGCATATAGAGGAAAAGGTCGTGGTAGAAGTCAAGGTAGAAGGAACAACTTCAAAAAAGGCAACAATTCTAGTAGAGGCAACATTCAAAGCAAAGGCAACAATCAAGGCATAGGAAATAATCAAGGAAGAGTAAAAAGTCAATGCAGACAACAAAAAAGAGGCAAAGGATGAAGTCAAGGCAGACACCAAGATTTCAATCAATTTGTTTGTAGAAGATGTAACAAAGTTGGTCATTATGCTGAAGGTTTTCGAACTTCTATTGAAAAAATTCCAAAGTTTCAACAACGCTTGGCACAATTTGCAAATGATCAAGAAGATGATGGCTCAAAATATGTCTTTACTACACTTTAAAGTTAAGAATAAAAAACATTATAGGTCTCCACATATCTTAAAAGAGATTATGAAGATGCTTGGATCTTAGATACAGGGGCAACACAACATGTGAATTTTCGATGTGACTTCTTTTGGAATTTTCAATAATGCCAACTGAATTCAATATTTCTTTTAGATGAAACAAAACACACTCCTTGTGGAAAAGGTGTAGTAAAAGTGTATCTTCCTGGCATTGGAGAAAAACTAATTTCAAATGCTTGTTATGTACCAACTTTCAAGAAGAATTTGTTGTCATTAGTCACGATTCGACAAGTAGGACATCAAGTTGTTATGGATGGTACGCTTAGTAAAATTCAATTACATTAAACAAAATATCAATACAGTCATGACATGATATGAAGATGGAAAACTTCTAAGGATGAAAGGATTAGTCATTCCACGAAATTCTGATTTTGCGGGAGCAACAAGTACATATATTTCACCAATAAGGTCATGACGAGTTAGATATGGGAGTTTAAAATTTGAAAGTATCTCTCAACTTCAAAAGCATGGAATGGTTAAAATACTTCCAAATGCTAAGAAATAAAATAGAATATGTGAATCTTGCATTGACGAGAAACAGAGTCAAGAGACTTTTCAAACAAGTTCATGGCGTGCAAACAACCATTTGCAATCGATTCACAGTGAAATTTGTGGACTTCGACTGAGTTATTTAGAAGGTTGTAGATACTTTTTACTCTTCATTGATGATTTTAGTAGAATTACTTGGGTTTATTTTTGGAAACAAAAGTTAGAAACATGAGAAAAGTTTCAGACTTTTTGCCAACTAGTTGAGAATGAAGTTAAAGAGAAAATTGGCACTCTCGAGACATACAATGGAGGGGAAGTCACTTCCAATGAATTCCAAACTTATTGCAAGGAAAATGGTATCAAAAGACAACTTACAAATGTCTACACTCCACAATAGAATCAAGTAGCAGAGAGAATGAATCACACCTTGTTAGACATGGCAAGATCCATGCTAACTTTCAAAAATTTAGGTCCTTTATATTGGGCAGAAGCTATACATACAACCATCTACTTAAGGAATAAGTCTCCTACTGCTTCTTTTGATGGAATTACAACATATCAAGAATGGTTTGGTTTTAAACCTCGAGTCAAACATATTAGATTTTTTGGTTCAGTGTTTTATGCCTTAGTTCGAAAAGAAAAGCAAACTAAGCTTGATTCATGAAGTTTGAAGTGTACATTGATTGGGTATTCCGATGAAAACAAGGGATATTATCTTTTGTCTAATGGAAACTTTATTGTTAGCATCAATGTTATATTTGATGAAACATAAAGCAAGAGTGCCACAAAGATAGAAAGTCTTCTACAAAAAATCTAAGGGAGATAAAAATAAAATTAGAATGCAAAATCAACTAAGTACACAAAATTGGTATGGCATTGAATTGCCTTCATCAGAAAGTTGGTTCATCCAGCCCACCTACTTCATCTAGACCATCTAGATCTTCTGGAAGTTCATACAAATCTCCTAGCAACAGTTCATATAAAAGTGACTCTCCACCCCCTGAACATTTATATGATTGAAGAACATTTGTGTATATCAATTCACTTTATAATGATGGTGATTATTCAGATCCACAAACAAGTGAACATCAACGAGAAAAATGGGTTGTTCAATTTTTGAAGGATTCAGACCAGATGAAAAAAACAAAACAGGAACATGAATTTCACAAAGAAATGAAGAAAATTTTGCGCTGGTAACAAATGTTTTTACTGAGCCCTCCACATACAAAGAGGCAATAAAACATATAGGATGGAAAAACTCAATGGTTGAAGAATACAAGGAAGTCATAGAAAACAACACTTGGAAACTTGTTTATTGTCCTAACAATGTGAAACCCATTGGATGAAAATGTGTTTACAGAATCAATTATGGGCCAAATGGAGACATGGAAAAATAAAAGGCAAGGCTTGTTTCCAAACGTTTTTCACAACAAAAAGGAATCGACTATGAGGAAATATTTGCACCTACAGCAAAATAGAACACCATAAGGTAAGAACTTGCATTATCATCTCAAAAAGTATGGAATGTACATCAGATGGACGTTAAAATTTCCTTCCTCGATGAGGATATGCAGGAAGAAGTATATATGACTCAACCTCCAGGTTTTGAGATTGAGGGGCAGGAACACAAAGTATGAAAATTTATCAAGGCTTTATATGGATTGAAACAAGCTCCACGAACTTGGTATGAAAAATAGGAGAGTAGCTTTGCAATGTTGGCTTTAAGCGAAGTGAATCTAATGATACTTTATATGTGTGACAACAGGGTACAAATCTGGTGATTATAGTTATGTATGTGGATGACTTGATCATTATTAAGAACAATAATGATCATCTTTTGTAGGTAAAGAAGGACTTGTGTTGGAATTAAGATGATTGATTTGGGATCACTTCACTACTATTTTGGAGTTGAAGAATTCCAACATCCAAACAATATTTTCATTTGTCAAAGCAAGTATGCATTTGAAATTATTTAAAGATTTGGAATGTAATAATGCAAGCTTGTTCTCACCCTAATGGAACAAAACTTAAAACTTTCAAAATTTGAAGGGGGGGAATCGGTAAACAATACTAATTATAGATATTTGATTGGTAGCTTGATCTATTTGAAAACCATTCATCCATACATATATTATGTATTTAGTATTCTATCACATTTTATGCATGAACCAAGGGAAAGACATGAGAATGCAACAAAAAGGGTCCTTAGATATATCCAAGGGATGAAAACTTTTGGTCTTCTTTACAAAAAGACTAAGAAATTTGTACTTGGTGGATATTCATATGCATATTTTGTTGGAAGTATTGATGATCGAGCATCAACATCAGGTTATTTGATGAACATGGGGTCAACTGCACTTTCTTGAATTTGCAAAAAGCAAGCTATAGTGGCCACTTCTTTGGGAGAATCATAATATATATCAGCATGGGAAGCAACATGTGAAATTGTTTGGCTGCACATAGTTTTACAGGATTTTGGCATTCCTCAAGTTAAAGCGATATCTTTATTCATCGACAACTAGTCAACCATAGATCTTGCCAAAAATCCAGTTTTTCATTCCAAAAAAAAGCATGCAGACACAAAGTATGATTACATTAGGACACTCATTGCGAAGGACATGATCAAACCAATATATTGTCCTTCAGAAGACCATATCTAATATATTTTCAGAATACCACTTGGTAGGATCAAATTTACTGAGTCACGGGAAGAGTTTGGTATCTGTTGTAATGTACTTTGGATCAAAGGGGGCAATGTTAGATGATCCAAAATACATACAATTTATTTTATTTATTTAGAGTATAATGAACAATTATCTATAACATTTAGCTAAATATTGGAGACATTTTAATATAACTAATTGTTGTAAAATATATGACATCTAGAAAGGTGTTGTTTCTTAGGAACTAATTTAGGAAAATAGTTAGGAGTGTTGTTATGAGAGAATTAAATGTAAATGGACACTTGTAAATGAAATAAGTGATCCATAACAAAATTAGTTTAGGATACTACCTTATTTAAAGCTTGTTTCTCTTCTCTTGCAAGACTGTTGAGTAATCGTGTGTAAGATCTTGCAGATTTTTATGTAATATTTCATTTCCTTATTAATAAAATTTGTGTGTCTGAGGAAACTTATTCTATAATTACCAAAGTCCAAAAACTACATTATCCATGTTGGCATTATGATACGAGTGTTGTCCTTGATGGCAACTCACTCAGATGAAATTTCACAGTGCAGCATGTCAACAACTAAGAATTACATATCAAACTACAGAGAATGAAGAAAGAGAGGTATACGTATGTTCACCTTGACCAAGCTGCGTATACATGCAGGTTCATTGAACACAAGTAGCGTATACGTACACATGCACTTTCACAGAAGGAAAAGCGCGTATATGTTGGAAAGCTATGTTTTTGGTCTGAGGTATTTGGTCCAAGGTATTTTGATGCATGGTATTGGTCCAAGGTATTTGGTCCAAGGTATTGACCCTAGGTATTTCATCCTAGGTATTGGTCCTAAGTGGTTTTGATCCATGGTATTGAGAAAGGCGTAAAACTATATAAGGAGGAGAAGATCATTAGGCCAAGGGGTGAAAGTATCGAATATCTGATGAGGTGTGAGATCTAGTATCCAGGCTATTGGTTTATCGTCCTTTGCTTGATCTGAAACAAGGATGAAACTTAGCAGTTGATGAGGGATAAGATGTAATGATGGATCAGGATCTTAAGACTTGAAATGGATTATCATTGTGTGGTTTTATAATGTATATTCTAGATTTGAATACCGACGCATGTGTTATTCTGTAAATGTTATGATCTGGGTATAAATGAAGTCTGGAATAGCTGCAAAATTATGAATTAATATTTACAGATGTGTACACTGGTTGGCTTTGATAAAAGTTCGTATACATGCTGGTTCGACACATGTTAGTAGTGTATACCTTATGAAGTATGCTTTAGTTGTTTCTATTTTTTGTTGCAAAGTTCTAGGTTTTGTTTTGGGTTCTAGTGACTGTATTTTGGTGACAATTTTCTGAATGATTAGATTCAGGTTATGGTGATTGAGTTTCAGTGATTGGTTGATGCAGATGTACTTGATGATTGTATTTCATTTATGATGTTGTTGATGGGTCTAGCGTGAAAATTGAATGAAACGTGGCCTTCATATTGTGGTGTTGTGTTCCAGGAGTATCTAGTATAAAATTCATGAGACGTGGTCCCTGGTAGAAGAGTGGAGTTTTCTGTAGGCTGGCACCTACGTACTAGTAAACATATTGGCTAGTACAAGAGCTAGGGGGTTGTAGCTCCCTTCCAGTAGTAGTTGGAGAATGAGAGAAGGTTGTAGTCTTCTGCAGGTGGGTGCTTGCGTATTGGTATGAGTCTCCACCAGTACAGGATTGTAAACATATTTTCTTATTATTAAAAGAAGAAAGAGACAACAACAGTTGTTGGTTTTTACCCACATTGGGTTTCCACCTTATATCTTGATGTTCATGTGTGTTGCTTATGTGTGATGCTTTATTCTGCTTTTACTACACTATAAATCTCTGATATACTGATTAAAGTTCAATACATGATAACCTCTCTAAATCAAAAGTTATTTGCATATACACTGGTTGCTTTAAGTACAGTCACGTGTACACGCTAGTTCACTTAGCTGAAGTAGTGTATATAAATCTATTTGGGAAATTAAATTATTGACTTGATAATACTGATTCACCCCCCCTCAGTACTATTTCCAACAATTGGTATCAGAGACGGTCCTTCAGAAGAAGCTTGATCGCTTGAAGGGAGATCCATCATCATGACAAATCAAGAAAGTGTGGGATCCATAATACCACCATTCTTTGATGGGAGAAACTCTGTTTATTGGAAAATAAGAACCACTGCCTATATAAAATCACTTGGAACAGATGTCTGGGAAATTGTGGAAGGAGGATATGCATTTCCATCAGCAATTCCTACATATACGGTAGGTAAAAATCAATATGAAACCAATGCTAGAGCTGTCAATACCTTATTGGGAAGTTTTTCACAATCAGAGTTTTTCAAAGTCATGTAACTCAAATCAGCCAAAGAAATATGGGACAAAATCATTCTGAGCTACGAAGGAGACTCTGAAGTAAAACGTGTTAAACTTCAAACTCTCAGAATTCAGTATGAAACTCTTAAGATGCACAATGATGAAAGTATAGCTAGTTACTTCATACATATAGATGAGGTTGTTAATTGTATGAAGAATTAGGGTGAGGATATAAAGGAAGTTACCTCAGTTGAGAAATTTTTCAGATCCTTATCTACTAAATTTGAATCAAAAGTGTTTTCCATAGAAGAAAAACAGGATCTGCAGACTATCACTATGACACAACTTCATGAAATCTTAACTATCTTTGAGATGAGAAAAGGAGGTCCATCAGTTATGAGAGAAGCCCCATTTAAATCTTCAGTAAAAAGAAAGGAAGAACACAATGAATCAGGACATATTTCAGAAGAGGAAGATGAGGTAAACTTTGTCAAGAAGCTTCAACAGGGTTCCAGAAGATTTAGAGGTAAGCTACCCTTCAAATGCTTTGCCTGTGGCAGGGTCGATCATTATGCTGCCAAATGTCCTCATAAAGATAAACTTGAAAAAGGGAAGGAACATGCAAAATGGAACAGAAAACAAATTGTAAATAAAAGAAGTTCCTATACTCATGAAGATAGTGATGGTTTATGAAATAGTGATGAAGATGAAAATAGTAATGACTATAGACTTCTAATGGCTTATGACGATGATAATTTTTGGGATGCTTTAGAGGAAGACGACCTTCATGAAGAAATTTCTAAAGTCAAAATCTATTTAGAAGAAAAGAATATAATTATAGACACCTTGGCATACCAACTTGCTGAAAAAGAAAAACACAATGAAAATCTAGAATGTGAAATTGTGGGTATAAGAAAGGATCTTGAGAAAATGAAATCTCTCAATCTTAGATTTGCTAAAGGATCAGAAACCTTAGATGAAGTTATCAAAGTACAATGTTCTTTTTTGATAAAGACAGGGATTGGGTATACTGAAGAAGCATCTCAATCATAAAAGCCATCAACTTCCACTAAAATCTATCTTGATGCAACAAAGATCATTAAATAGTATGACAATCATCAGCAAAGACATAAAGCAGATCACCAGGTAAATTAGAATCAATTTATTCCAAGGATGAATAGAAGCGACAACCAATCTTAGGTAAATCATACTCAATTTTCTCCAAAGATGAATATCAATAGAAACTACAATCACCAGGTTGATAG
>JABXJQ010000056.1_pt1 | contig 14738 bp, 14 predicted proteins | sample 7436221 | NCBI WGS metagenome assembly JABXJQ01 (sample SAMN14395755, study PRJNA613071) | wetland metagenome | isolation source: water sample H0 from high-altitude wetland | place: Chile: Salar de Huasco, high-altitude wetland | collected 2015-11-10
CTCTAAGGTGAAGAAAAATATTTTTTAATGTGACTGGTCATTAATTAGTGCAGAAATGGAGGACATCAATAATCTTTCGTAGATGGGCTTCTCCTTCATGAGTGGATTTCTTCATTATTTTTTCCTTCTACTTTATAGGGTCAACATGTCACCATTAATGTCACCATGTCCTCAAGATAGTGCAGAGATATGTCATCAATCAAATGCAGCATCATGAAATCTTTCATCACTGGAGGTAAGGACATCAAGGATTGTGGCTTCACATCATTGGAGGTAGGACATGTCATCATGTATTCTTTCATTGCGAGTGTCAGAGGTAACTTGAAGAGATTGGTTGTGTATGACAATGGTGACACTTTTTGTATGACAAGGTTGTCATTGATGACATGACGTGGAGACTAAGTGAAGGGATAACTGAAGATTGACAGGGCTCGGTGAAGAAGACTTTGGGAGCTGTGAAACCAAACATATCTTGACAAAGAGAAGCTATACGATTGGTGTCCTTGGAGTTGGTGCTCCTAAACTCAAGGTTGGTGCCTTGGATAAGATAGGGTCGAAGCCCTAGAGATCAGAGCCTCACTAAAGTCCAAGTAGGTGCTTGGCACATCCCAGGTTGGAGCCTGGTTGTCTTCTTCTAGGGTTGGAGCCCTACCTATATTGTACTTGATTCATTTTAAAGATTATATTAATAAAAGCATTTATTTATATTGTTCATTTTGTGTCCTAAATATAAGTGATCTAACTGGTAAAAGTAAGAATTGAAAAGAAACACTGATTCACCCCACCTCTTTGTATTTCCAACAATTGGTATCAGAGCGAGTACCTTCACTCAAAGCCTCGCAGCTTGAAGGTTGATCCTTAGAACACAAATGGCAAAGCCAAGGAAGAAAACCTCCAATCCTCCTAAAGATGTCTCTTCCTCAACCTTGAACACTGAAGACAAGAAAATTGAGAAAGTTCCAGTATTCAATGGAAACTTTGATGTATGGAAGGTAAGAATGAGAAATTTCTTAATGGCTCATGGCGTTGGAGTATGGGAATCAATGATTATTGATAACATGATGGACGATGAATCCAAGGAGTACAATACAAGAGCAATGAAGACAATTTTGAATGGGATGTCAAATTCTATAAAGGCCAATTTGGAAAAATGTTCGTCAGCAAAGGGTATATGGGACAAACTTCATGACCTTCACTCAAAAGGAGCTTTGACCATTACCACTAGTCAAGAAGATGATGGAAAGCAAGAAGGAAATTCAGAACCCATAAAGGAAGCTGAAAATAAGAATGATGACATCAAGGGCAAAGAAGACCTAGAAGAAGAAGAAAGAAAAGAAGACTTTGAAGATCTCCTGACTAAACCTATAGTTGCCATGGAAGAGATTAACAGTTTGAAAAAGGAAAAGGAGGAACTCAAGAAGAAAGTGCAAGGTGGTGACCAACACAAGACAAGGAAGGAAGCTGACCTTTTCAAGCTTCAAGTACTAGAAAGAGATGAGGAGCTCACCAAACTTAAGGAGGAACTTCATCAAAACAAAAGAAAGCATCATGAAGAAGTCATATCCATGACAAATCAATTGGATAAGGCAAAGAAAAGGGAAGAAACTTTGTAAAGCACCTTGAGCAAAGACTCAAGAGCTTCAACAAACTTGAAGCAGAAATTGGTCAATACAAGGAAGAGGTCTCCTCTCTTAGATCTCAACTAGAAGAAGCAAGGAAACAAGCACAAGGAGCTGAGAAGGTGATGGAAGCTTTGGCATTCATAGAAGGACAAGTTGATGAAGTAAAAAGGAGCCCCGTGATATGCCAACTAGAAGAAAATGATGATGACATCAACAAATTAAGATCATAGATCACTTCTCTTAAGGTCCAATCATGTGAAGCAACCAAGATGAAAGAAATGGAGATCATTCTATCAAAGAAGGATGAAGAATGCAAGAAAATGAAGTATGAAATTGTCTTAATTAAAAAGGAAGTTGACTTGCTAAATAAGAACTTGAAAAGTTCTCAAACCCTAGATGACATCCTAAGTCATCAAAGGTCTCCCCTTGATAAATCAGGTCTTGGCTATGCAGGTGAATCCTCAAAGCAAGAATGATAATGCTTCAAACAACGAGGATGTGAGGAAGCCAGAAAGAAAGGTTGATGCTCCCAGTTCCAGCAAAGGCAGAAGAGTCAAGACAATTATGTAAGAAATCCTACTCCAAGGAGACTTGCAGATAGAGGAGAGTTGTAAAGGTATAAGGAAGATTCTGCCCAAACCATTTATGGGTATTGGAGATATCATGTGCTTTAGCCTCTCCACGAATTTTCGTGGCTAGAGCACATCCGATGCTAAACCAAATCAACACTAATCCATTTTGCTCCGAATTGTAAGGAGCTTCCCACTCTCTTCTTATGCCCTCCCTAGCGCAAAAATTGGTGAAGTCCTTATTGACATATTCTCCACCATTGTCTGAGTGCAAAACTTTTATTTTCTTTCCTATCAGATTCCCCACTAGAGCCTTGAACTTTTTGAATCGACATAAAACCTCGTCCTTAGATTTCAAAAAATAAATCCAAGTTTTCCTCGAGTGGTCATCGATGAAGGTGATGAAGTATTTGGCACCACTAAGAGATTTAGTGGACATTTGTCTGCAAATATCCCAGTGTATCAATCCTAGTACACTCTTGGCCCTGTTTTTACTTCTAGGAAATGTTGCTTTGGCATACTTTCCCAAAACACATCCTCTGCATACATTATCTCGTTCTGTACTAAGATCTGGAACTCTTGTTACAGTTTTCCTGAGAATTCTCAAAGCCCCATGGTGCAAATGTCCCATTCTTCTGTGCCATAGTTCATTCAAATCCTTGTCTCCATTATTGCTTATTAGTGCCATTGGTGATTTTAGCTATAACATGTACCACCTGTTACTTTTGATTCCGATCTGCACTTTCTTTTTCCAACTCGGATGTTTGACGTATACTTTCTCCTTAATGAAGAAAACGCCATAGCCCTTGCTTTGAAGTTGTGATACAGAAAGTAAGTTCATCCCCAGTCCTGGCACATGCAGCACATTGGTAGCTCGGAACCGCTCTCATGTTTCTGTTTGAAAAACTATGGTACCCTTCCTTACTACAGTACACTTTGCCTTATTCCCCATGGTGATCTGAAAATTCATCCTTTCTTCCTGATAATCTGAGAAACATTTTCAGATTCCTGTCATATGCCAGGAGGCTCCACTGTCTATATACCACACCTCTGATGATGCAAAGCTTGTTACACAAGCAACTTTTTCTTCCAATCTGGAAGCTAGCATAGAGAAATCGGAATTTCTATCACTTGTGCAATTTTCTGAAAATCTGCACGAGTCTCCTGACGTAGATGCCTCTGCATCATGATCTCGACCCATAATTGATTTTACCTTCCTGTCGTTGATTGTTTCCTTTGATACCATGTGAAAATTCTATTATTGCAGCGGTTGATTTATTTTACCTACTTATTTTCCAATAAGTTATTTACGAAATCCCTTCAGTAAATATTAAAATAAATTCTACTGCAGAGATCACACCATTATACAGAAACAAATACATGCACAAGAATCAAACACATCAACACAATTATTTTTGGACAATTGTCCCAGGAAAAATCCAATGCGGGAAAACCGGTGCAGCAGAGGAGGATTTTATTAATCAACTTTTCTTGAGTACAACTAGGGTACCAAACTAGCTCACCCAACAGAGATAACCACATGACAATAATACCATAAAATCCTATGGCGCTTCCCCTAGGCTCAACATCAGTCCAACCAGCCTCTGTGCAGCTCCCAAACCCTCTGCTTCAGTACTCTGCCTCACTACGTCAGCACTTGGCCTCTCTGCGTCACCCACGTAGACCCTCCAATCACTGCGCAATCCAGTTGCCTCTGCGTCTGCCTTTCTGATCTCTGCGCTGGTCCTCTGGCACTATCCCTGCCTCTCTGTTATGTGCCTCTCACAGCAATCCAGACCTCTAGTTTGAATTTCTTAGCAAACCCCTCTCCAGAAATCAAACTGACTAGTCTCCCTCTAGTGTCTCTCCAACTGGCCCTCAAGTCTCCTCTTATACTTTTTTCTGTTGATGAATCAATGGTCGAGATTAAGTCCCTAATCAACAGCTAAGATTAAAACAGGGTTGATCTTCGTCTTTTAGAAGCTTCTCATCCTTATTTTTCTTAATACCCATTAATATTTTTATTTTCCTAAGTTTAGACTTTAGAAACTCATTAAAAGGATTAATTTTTTTGAATAACTCTTCATCTGGATGGAATTTTCCAAAATGATTTCTGGTCTTGGCAATGTTTTTAAAACCGGAACCGGTGACCGGACCGGTCCACCTAATGAACCGGGTTACCGACCGGAACCGGTCTAACCGGGACTGGTTTGGTCTAAACGAACCGGTTTTAAAAAAATACATTAAATAATTAATTTTTAATGAAAGAAAACTATTTTTAAGATGTAAAACCATGATTCCAAGCCATTAGAGACAAAATATGCAAAGTTTGCTCATTTATATACCATGTAAAGGTGAATATATCAAAATGGCACCGAGTACAATACATATCATCGACAAAATAGCAAAATACATAAGAAATGAGGCTCTAAATGGCCTATAAAGTCCAAAAACAATGCTGCAAGTGCCAAGCTATGAGGCCATTGGTCTACTACAAGTCTACAGACTACAGTGTAGTATGTACACATGATCAATCATCAAGTTCATCACCACTACTAGACACAGGATCACCATCAGGAGCTACATAGACATCATCTGGTTCAGAGTCTGAGGATGCCTCAGCCTGATCTGCAACCTCAGTACCAATGCCACCAATGACAATAGAAGTGGACCTCATGGAAGCACGAGTTTGTCGACCTGCACGACTAGTGCCTTCCATTGGTTCTTTGCCTTTCCTTGATGCCGCTACTGATCCTGGTTCTGATGCCGCCACATAATCTGCTTCATCCCCCGCTAAAGCCATTTCAATATCAAAATCAGCCTCAAACAAAGGATCTTCAGTCTCCTCCACCCATTCTGATGTTGGATCAATATCGTCCAACACAATGGGATCTAGATCAGGTGATTTGCTCATCATTTGGTTCCTCCTCAGTCGAAGGTTGTATTGCACAAAAACAAGATCATTTAACCGTTTTTGTTCCAAACGGTTTCTCTTCTTCGTGTGTATGCGCTCAAAAACAGACCAATTGCGCTCACAACCTGAAGCACTGCAAGTTTGACTGAGGACTCTAATTGCAAACCTTTGCAATTGAGGACACTGGCCACCAAATGACTCCCACCAATGTGCTGCAAAGAAAAAGACATTAATTAGTAACTTAGTTTATAATTTGAATTGTAAAGAACGTAAACAATTTTAACTTGAAAAGAAAAAGAAAATGGAAATTAGAATTGCTTACCTGGTTGGTCCGAATCTCTTGCCATCTTTGCCAAGTTTTTGCCAAAAGTACCACTTGCCATATTGAAAACAGTAAGCTGTCTATGTATGTCCAACTGGTCTACATGACTAGGGACCATGCGCTCCAAGCAATCAATCAATCCAGATCTGACCTCCCCATCATGCTGATCTCCTAGCCGATTTTTATAGTGATACCTTGGGTTCAAAAAATACCCAGCTGCATGTATAGGACGATGGAGTTGATTGTTCCATCTGTTATCAATGATCTCCCATATACGGCCATATTTAGCTAACCTGTCCTTGTAAGCTGCCCGTATCTGCTCCTTTGCCTGATCCATAGCTTCATAAATGTAGCCCATGGCCAATCTTTCCCCATCCACCAACCTTAGCACCTTAACAAGGGGCTCGGTAATTTTCACAAGCTCTAGAGACCTTTTCCAAAAATAAGTGTCTAACACTTTCTTTTTGGTGTCTTTTCCATCTGGTCTACGAGCCCACCGAGATTCAGACCATTCATCAGAGGAAAACATTTTCAGCAAGTTTTTATGTTGACAATTGAGACATTGCAACGTGAGGAAGTTAGTTGCAAATCTCGTAATTGCAGGCCTTACAAGCTCTTTGCCCCCAGTGTGTTTCCTCATTAGGTTCAATACCCATGAGTGGTTGTAAATGTATTTTGTAATGCACTTGGCATGCTCTACAGTGTTTTTTACCCACTCCACTTTACCTATATCCTCAAGCATGAGGTCTATGCAATGTGCAGCACATGGAGTCCAAAATATGGTCTTATATTTGGCCTCAAGCATCTTTCCAGCAAGAACATAGTTTGAGGCATTATCAGTGATGACCTGCACAACATGCTGCTCCCCAACTTCCTGAATAACGTTATCCAAAAGCTCAAATAGAAGGGTTGCATCCTTTACCTTATCAGATGCATCAACTGATTTCAAAAACATGGTTCCTTGAGGGCAAGAAACAAGGAAATTAATGATAGTGCGGTTCTTTCCATCGGACCATCCATCTGACATAATGGAACAACCTGTTTTGAGCCATGAATCTTTAAAATCAACCAAATACTCATCAATGGAAGATATCTCTTTTTGCAAAAGAGCTCCCCTCAAGTCATGCATACTAGGGCCTTTGAAGCCCTTTCCTGCAGCTATAACAGAGTCCCACATAGCTTGGTAATAAGGTGAGCGAGCAGCATTAAATGGGATATCTGAATCATACCACCATCTAGCAATGTATTGATGAGAAGTTTCTTTGCATTGTTTTTTCCAATGTTGATCCAAAGTGGGTTGAGAACCTGGCTGGGAGGAAGTGGCATTAGAAGAGGCAATGTTTGCAGAAGATGAGAAATAACTTTGGATGTTTGATCTCTTTGTTCCTTTTGATGGTTGGCCAACAGTCACAGAAGGATGAACATAGTGAAAGGGGTCATTGGTGGAAGGGATAGAAGTGGAGTCTTGAATCTCATAATCATCATACCCACTCTCTTTCATGGCTTCTATTAATTCCCTCTTCCTTGCAATTTCATCTTGGATGGCCTTCTCCCTAGCCTTATCCTCATACATTTTTTCAAGCTTGGTAATGTATTCTGCCCTAATAGGACCTAACATTGCATTTGGTGCATCACATGGCTTTACATTGCCTCTTATCCCAGCCAAGTGTTGTTTCAACCTAAGAATACCCCCACCCCCAATAGGTTTATGGCATAATTTGCATATCATTTTCCCATCAATTACATCACAATGAGCCCATGCACTGTCCTTTCCTTTTGGAGCCATGTTTGCTTGAAATAATAACAATTTGCAAAGAAATCTGCCATTTAAAAAAAAATTGCAGCTAAGCAACATGGAAAACCAAAGATAAATGTAGCAAAACAAATGCACATGCAAGGCTCAAGCTACAAAATTTGATAGCATAGAGCTAGAGTTTATAGCATACATGAATCATAGAAGTGAGAAGTAATAACACATAAAAAAAAACATTCATGGACAGCAGACTCAAATAAGGAATTATCAAGTGCAAATCCTTACCTGGAAATGCAAAATAGCTCCCTTAGCCTCCTCTTGAAGATGGCAACTCCACTGACAGCTACACACTATCTCCAAAATAGCTCCAACTCCAACTCCAAGATGACTACTTCAGCAAAAACTCCACACTCTCCAAGCTCACAAACAAACTCACAAACACTCACAAACACTCCAAATGAGTTGTGTGAGACAAATGAGAGTGAGAGGGGTCTCTTATAGTGAAGGAGAGGGTCTTTTTGGAGGGAAAACACCTTTCCCTTTCCCCCAAAACCCCTAAACCGGTAATGAGAAACCGCTCTGTCACTTTTCGGTGGGCTTGACCATAAACCGGCCGGTTAAGGCCCGGTTAGGTCAATTTTCAGGCGAAGGAGGGGTCCAGACCGGGTTTTTAGGCCGGTTCTTACCGGTGGCCTAGCTAACCGGCCGGTCAGACCGGTAACCGGTTTTTTCCACCGGTTTTAAAAACACTGGGTCTTGGAGATCTCGTGTGCTTTAGCCTCTCCACCGATTTTTATGGCTAGAGCACATCCGATGCTACCCCAAATCAACAAGTCATTGTAAGAAGGCAAATTGTATGAGTTGATGCGTGCAAGGCTTTTGGAGCACCAGAAGACCCTTCTGAGCAGATGATGTGCAAAGGTATTGGAGGAGCAGTAACTCTGTGAGTAGAGGTGGCAAAGGACTTGCTAGGGCTGTGGTCATACAAGTGGACTGAAAGGGCTGTGATCAAGCACTTCCTCAGTAAGAAAGTCAAGCTTGTTCTTGTTCTTGGGCAAATTGAGAGTCTAATGTTGTTGACCTCAAGCCCTAGTTTACCTTGTATCAAGGCTAATTGTAAGGGTTGTGATCCCTGGTACAACCCTATGATTGTTGTATTAAAGTTGTAATATAAACAAGTTTTGGGTTTGCATAAATTTTTGTGTACATTGTTGATTCATTGTTGTTACATTTCCAATGTGCAAAAGCTTGGTGTTGTGGGTATTTCAGTGTGTTTGTGATCGTGTTTTAGACATAAAACTGATTTTGAAGTAGCAATTTAATTAAATTATTATTGGTCTCCTAGTTAAATTCAACCTCCAAGTCAAGTCAGCGTTCAAGAATAATTCAATTTTGGCTCGAAAAATAAATTTGAAACTCAAAATTGAAGCTGGTTTCCCTCCATTTGTTTAGGTTGGCTCCCTCTTAGAAGTCTCCACAAATCCTATATAAGGGACTCGTATGCCCTCCTTTTTTGCAATGATTTGATGCATTTCATGTTAAATACCTCTAGGAATATCTGCGGCCTTGTGGACACATGCCAAACTGAAGTAGAAGGTCAAAGTTTTGGAGAAGGTTTTGGTTTTTTTCATGCTTTGATCATGGTTCTTCGCTGAGGTATTTTGAGCATAAATTATCATCTTTTATCTCTTTTTTTCATGGGTTACTAAGGCAAAGAAGGCAAAGCTATTTGAGGTTTTCGGCCCTTCAAGGCCACAATTTTGCGGTCCTCTTCAAGTTTGAATTCAACATATTATCCAAGGGGTTATCACACATATCTAAAGGCAAGTCAAGCGTAATTTTAATGTCACTAATGGACATTTTTGAACAACAATATCTGAAGTATTTTGGCCCCTTTGAATAACCCTTATCTGAGGTTTTTCGTCCCATTTGAAGGCTCACATTTGAAGATTATTAGAGATATTTCGACTCCTTTGTCTGGAATAATTCTATGAAATTTCAAAGGCATTTTGTTGATAGTTCAAAGGTACTTTTGGCATCAAATCATAACATGGTTGTGAAGTGACCATTGTGAGTGATAGAGCCGAACCTATGTTTGGTTTTTGTTGTGGACTAATCTTTCTACGTGTGGATTCTTACTATTGAAAAGTGCTTGGAGTAGTGGCTTTCATTCACAAATTTGGGCAAGAAGCGGAGTCTGTGGAAAATCTGGTGATGGCTTACTACATATGGTTTGTGTTGAAGAAAGATTTGTGTCCATATTGTGGGTTGTGTGGAAATGTATCTGCATAGAAGTGTGAGGTCGTTTGGAAGTGGGAATCTACGTCACTAAGCTTATATTGTTTGAGCGAGTGGACTGTTGTGCGAGAGCATGAAGGATGCACAACAAATGGAGGATCATAGTGAACGTCAATTTACAACGAGAGTTATGCATGAATATGCAACGTAGTCTATGTCTTCCAATAGTGTATTTTAAACAATGCTTACAACGTGGAGATCTTTGCCTAAACATTCCTGTTACCACTCAAACTAGCAAGGGGTCTTAGAGGAGCACTTGCTAGGTCAAGAGCAACAATGAAGCTAAAGCCCATTGTCAGCACAACTAAAGCTTCCTACTCTTTACGGCCTTTTGCCGATGGGACGAGACCTGGTATCTGGAGAATAGCTTGTGAAGGGTAGATCCAAGATGGATATGAAGTGATTTCGATGACCCTTACCTAGGAAAGCTCAAGAATGGGACTTGCTTTCTTTTTAAGTAAGGTACAAAGTTCTCTACGGTAAAGGGGATGATGATTTAAGGGCAGGTTTAGGGAGTGTGAATGGTAGAGGAGCTTCCTAATCCCTAAAATCCTTGTGAACTTGGTTTCCCAAGTGGTTTTTGAAGAATTGACTTTTGGTGAGAAATGGGACCACACAAGACCAAGTGGACCCAAGTTAGGTCAAGAAGAGAGAGTGTGGCAACCAATGATGAGATTGACCTAAACAAGGAGGAGAAGGGGATCAAAAAAATGATTTTAACTTAAACATGCAAAAACGATCCCTATGCAGAACTAGCCTAGGGAAACTTAGGGCAAAAACTAGTCTTGAGGCTAGGGCTTGGGATATCTCACAACACCACCATCGAAATTCCCCTCAAATTGGAGGAGGCCCAGGAGACACACCAACAGAGTGGAGGCCAAGATATCGAAGTTTTTCTATGGGTGGTTTATCGGGAAAATGATGCCGTAGAAGCCCTAATGTGGCTAGACCTAGAATAAAGGAGAGGTGAAGAAAAATGATTCTTCAAGTGATCACCTTATGGTAGACCAGTGCCTAATCCTTTGGGGAGATTGGAGTCAAGAAGAATGATGAGGATGGACTTCGTTTCTGGGTCAAGGAAGCTTCAAGGACTTCGCTTAGCATCTCGGGCAATGGAGAGTGACCTTAAAGCTTTATTCTTCGTTTTGCAAAAAGAGATGCTTATCAAGATAAATTCAATGATAGAATTCTCCCTAGGGAAATTCATTCAACATACATGGTCCATATATTGAGAGATGTTATATAGAAACAATAATTCCACAATTTCGCAATAATGCATGCAACAATTAGTCCTAGTATAGAGAAAATCTCATTTCAATGCATATGACAAAGTAAAAGAAAGAATAGCATTAAATTTGTACTTACATGTAAGAGAATATATCCAACCGTCAACAAATTTGCCAATCAAGAAGCTCCAAGACAATAGAAGACAATCCAAACATCAAAATTCATTCCATGCTCCAAAATTTTGTCCACGAAGAAGGAATAGCGAAAATCTCTAAAGAGATCACAAGTCCAAAATCAATTGATGATGATAAATGAACTCTCATCACTTGTATTTGTACACGTCTAAGGAGTTCGATTTAGTTATTTAGGCCTACATTAGTCCATAGGATAAATAATGTGCAAAATAACTAACTTTTGGTGACAAGCCCACCAAACTAGCTCATAAACATAAGAATAAGCCTCTCAAGACCTGTGGTGCTCCCAATGGGTGTAGGGGCACATAAGTGATGCCACATTAGCATGCCACATAAGGGCTCAGATGATGGTGTAGGTGATGCCACATCAACATATAGGTCTTGGGTCATTTGCCAAGTGCATGGTACAACTGTAGGGTCGATTGGGCATGATGGACCGGGTCCATTTTCCTCGTCCATTAGGTGAATCTCAAGCAATATCTGAACATCTCTGGGGATCCATGGAATGTTGTCTACTGTTGTGGAGGCCCATGGCTCTTTACTCACACCCTACATGTGCCAATGTAGCCCTCTAGAGGGTTAGGACCTTGTATAGGGAGACCAAACCCAAAATGGAGACCATCTAAAACCCTACATAAGATCCAATGCATCCCCACACCTTCCAGCATATCAAGTCATTAAAGTAATCAAGTAAAAGAGTCTACAAACCATGGACAATAAATGGGCACTTCATAATGGCATGCCCTTCCATAGTAGGCTTAAGGATGTGCCAATGTCTGCAAGCTCCAAAAAGTGTTAACCAATCATCCTATTAGGTGGTTTCTACTTCTAAAGGGGGTGATATGTTCATGGTACATCCATCAGATGGGGGTGGCATGTGGTAAAATGATGAGATGGAGTCAGGAATGAAAGGGGTAATTTTGGGCCATAGTTGCGGGGGAGCGCCCCCACCCCCCCTTCGAACCCGCTCCCGAAGCGCGCTCCGGGCGGGAGCGGCTCGGGAGCGCGCTCCCTAAATCGCTCCCGGACGGGAGCGATTTTCGGGAGCGCGCTCCCTACCTGAAATTATGCGCTCCCTGCCGATTTTGGGAGCGTCTTAGGGAGCGGCCGCTCCGTCGCTCCCGGAGCGATTTTGAGCCGGCCGGGAGCGGGTCGGCGGAAAAAAATTCCGCGGACCCGAAAAAAATAAAAAATTTTAATTTTTTGTTTTGTTTTAAAAGGCCCATTGGGCCAAAAAACATTTCATTGTGAATGTTTGAAGAATTGGAAGAGCTTGAGTTTGGAGCAAGGAAGAGCGAGGAGCGAGGAGGAAGGAGCGAGGAGCGAGCCTGCAGAGGTAAGTAAGTTAACAATTTAGCTAATCTAGCTAGTTTAATTTAGTTAGGTAGTAATTTAGGGAATTTAATTTAGTTTATTGAGTATTAAAATGATGAATTGCAATTAAATTAATAAATTAAGTTAATAATGCCAATAAATGAAATTAATTTGCAGATTGTCCCTACAAACATCAAACACCATGGACCTCACCATATTTCTGGGCATTTTCCTCTTCCTGGTCCCTTTTATGGTTATTATGGTGGTGGAGGGTAGGAAACGGAGGGGCCAAACTGTAGAGGGGGATGAAGAAGCTGGAGGAAGTGAAATGGGTGAAAACCCCGGTGAGGAGGAGCTGGAGGAGGGTGAACAGGGCACTCAAAAGACTAAACAAGACCAAACCCCATTGTGGAAATATGTTCAAAGGGCTGAAACAGGGAGAGGGGGTGGAACCACTAAATTTCATTGCCCCCATTGCAACACTGATTACACAGGTTCATACACCCGTGCTAGAAGACACCTCTGCGGGAAAAGGCCATGGGATGGAGAGAAACAAATAGGAATCAAAACTTGTGCAGCGGTGTCAACAGCGGATAGAGCCAAATACATAAGGGAGGAGGAAGAAGCCCAATACCAATCAAAAAGATCAAGGGGTTTCTTTGAGGGCTCACAATCACAAAGAACTCCTTCAGCATCCTCCCAAGGTAGTGGATTTGGAGGCTCAGGGTCATCATCTTTAAGGCGTAGAACCATATCAGATTTCCTTGATGAGGGGTGTAGGAATGATGTGGATTCAAAGGTTTACAGGTTTCTCTATGCATGTGGGATACCATTCAACGTTCTTCGCTCACCTTATTGGCACGAAATGGTTTCGGCCATAAATGATGCCCCTAAAGGATACAAGAGCCCTGGGTATGACAAGGCAAGAACCGTTGGACTTGATCATGAAAAAGCAAAAATATCACATTCTTTGAATAGAATGACAAGTTCTTGGACTGACCATGGGGTGTCCATTGTATCTGATGGATGGACAAATGTAAAAGGCAAGCCATTGATAAGTGTTCTTGCTGTGTCTGTTAATGGTCCAATATTTCTAACTGCACATGATTACTCAGACAAGTTCAAGACCGCCATCAACATTGCAGAAGCATTACTTGAAACAATTGACCGTATTGGGCCATACAATGTCATCCAAGTCATCACTGATAATGCTGCTAATTGTAGGGCAGCGGGAGAAATTATTGAGGACAAATACCCCAATATATTTTGGTCTGGATGTTTGGTTCACACATTGAACCTTCTGTTGCATGATATTGTCAAGAACAAAAATGTACAATACCAATGGATTGGTGATTTGTACCAAAAAGGCAAAAAAATGATAAAATTTATTACAAATCATAGCAATACCCATGGCCTTTTCCGCAGTCACTCGAGATTGGAGTTGTTGAATATTGCGAAGACGAGATTTGGTAGCTATTACCTCACCTTCAAGCGCCTTTTGAAGGTAAGAGAGTCAATGGCTAGCATGGTATCAAGTCAACATTGGTAGGTATTGAAGGAAAGGGCTACAAATGCAGGTGACAGGGAAGGTTTTGAAATGGTGGAGGAGGCCGCTCTTGATGGCCAATTTTGGACAAATGTGAGGCAAGTTTTGGATTTCACCAAGCCCATTTATCACATGATTCGGTTTGCAGATACAGACAAACCAGTGATTGGCGAGGTGTATGAGCAGATGGACACCATGTTGGGGAAAATAAAAGATGTTGTTCATAACAGAGATCCCAACTTGTACAAACTGATCCACGATTGTGTGTGTGAACGGTGGAATAGACTTAATCTTCCACTACATTGCTTGGCATATATCCTTACGCCAAAATACTACTCTACGTCTTGGTTGGGCCAACCTGCAGCAGGGGGTGGGGTTAGGACCAAACCCCATTTAGATCCAGAGGTAACTAGAGGATATCTGGAAGCATTAGAAAAATTGGTACCTGACAGGGAGGAATGTGCAGCTGTGCGCCTTGAAATAGGCAGATACTTCAGTGGCACTGGTTTGTATGGTAACTTCCATGCAATGGACGATAGAGATAGATTTGATACTCTCACATGGTGGGAAACATATGGCGGGCAGGGACTTTTGCCAAAATTGGCAAAAAAAGTTCTTTCACAGGTTGTAAATACTTCTTCTGCAGAGAGGTGTTGGAGCACCTACAGCTACATACACAATGTGAAAAGGAACAGACTCAATGAAAACCGAGCAGAAAGCTTGGTTTATGTGCACTACAACTTGAGGTTGTTGAGTCATTACTGTGATCGGGCTAATGAGGATCCCACATATAGAATTTGGGACAATCACCCAGAGGATGACAATTTGGAGGATGGCATTGTACATATTGAAGAACTGGAAGAGGAACTTGTAAGGGATGAAGATGAAACATCCATGCCACCTCCACCTCCACCTCCACCATCTAGTAGCAGTGCTCGAGGTCCGAGTCTTGTTCCTTTGCTGCCGCCACCTTCATCTA
>JABXJQ010000057.1_pt1 | contig 14668 bp, 14 predicted proteins | sample 7436221 | NCBI WGS metagenome assembly JABXJQ01 (sample SAMN14395755, study PRJNA613071) | wetland metagenome | isolation source: water sample H0 from high-altitude wetland | place: Chile: Salar de Huasco, high-altitude wetland | collected 2015-11-10
CGGACATTCACGGCGCGCACGCTGCGCCGGACAACGAAACGGCTGCGGCAAGGGTCTCCTCGCCGCAGCCGTTTTTCGTTTCCGCATTGATTAGGCCAGCGTGCGCACCTTGGGTTCGCGGTCCCAATAGCGGCGCTTGGCCGCCTCGACGAAGCCGCTGAGATCGGTCACGCCTTCATCCGCTTCGACACCGGCCTTGTCGAGCAACGGTTGCGCCGCCGCACTTGCGCCGATCGCCTTGAGATGGCCAAAGGCGTCCATCACCCATTGCACCGCCGCCGCTTCCTTCAGCAGCATCGCGCAACCCTCCTTGGACAGCACCACCGCGCAGGCATCGACCGTCACGGATGGCTGTCCGGCCAATTGCGCATCGGCCTTCACCGTGCTGCCGTCCGACAGTTTTACCGCGCCGACCTTGGGCGCGATCGTCAGCGGGTGCCCACCTGCGGCCTTCACCGCCTTGGTGACGTTGGCGAGTTCGCCCGCATCGCTGCCATCGGCGAACAAAATGCCGACCGTCCGCCCTTCGAGCGTCGCTTTCTCCAGCGGCCCGCGAATGATGCGGAGGGCAGGCGAGGGCTCCATGTCGAGCACGGGCACCGCCGTGGCGGACGCCTTGGGCAGTTTCATGCCAAGGCCATCCGCGACTCGCTGCGCGAGATCCTCATCAACGTTGCGCAGATTCGCCATCATCGCGATGCGGATATGCTCGATCGATACCTTTGAAAGTTCGAACACGAAGGCCGAGGCGATATGGGCTTGTTCGGCCGAGTCCATCGAGCGGAAGAACAGCCGCGCCTGGCTGTAATGGTCGGCAAAGCTTTCCGGCCGGATCCGCAGCTTCTGCCCGTCTTCGTCTGCCGGGAAGGTCTTATACCCGTTTTCCGGATCCTCGCGCGCGCCACCCGGCTCGCCCGCTTTGGCGAGGCTGTTCGGCTCATAATTCGCCCGGCCCTTGGGCACCTGCATTTGCATGTGTCCATCGCGCTGCTGGTTCAGGAAGGGGCAGCCTTCGCGCCCCTTGGCCGCGTTGATCGGCAATTGGTGGAAGTTGACCGAGCCAAGGCGCGACAATTGCGTGTCGGTATAGCTGAACAGACGCCCCTGCAGCAGCGGATCGTTGGAAAAGCCAATGCCCGGGATGACATGGCTCGGCACGAAGGCGACTTGCTCGGTTTCGGCGAAGAAATTGTCGGGATAGCGGTCTAGCACCATCTTGCCGACGATGCGCACCGGCAGCACTTCCTCGGGGATGATCTTGGTCGCGTCGAGCACGTCGTACGGCTGGCTGTTGGCGAAATCCTCGTCGAACAATTGCACGCCCAATTCCCATTCGGGATAATCGCCCCGGCCGATCCGCTCGAACAGGTCACGACGGTGGAAATCGGGGTCGGCACCGGCGATCTTCACAGTCTCATCCCAGATCGTCGAGGCAAGCCCGGCTTTGGGCTTCCAGTGGAATTTGACGAAGGTGCTCTTCCCCTCGGCCGAGATGAAGCGGAAGGTGTGGATGCCGAACCCCTCCATATTGGCAAGGGTGCGCGGCAGCGTGCGGTCCGACATCGCCCACAGCGCCATGTGCGTCGCCTCGGGCATCAGCGAGATGAAATCCCAGAAGGTGTCATGCGCGGACGCCGCCTGCGGGAAACCGCGATCGGCCTCCATCTTCACCGAATGGATCAGGTCGGGAAACTTGATCGCGTCCTGGATGAAAAAGACCGGGATGTTGTTGCCGACCAGGTCCCAATTGCCCTCGCGGGTATAGAATTTAACGGCGAAGCCGCGCACGTCGCGCGGGGTGTCGACCGATCCCGCGCCCCCGGCGACCGTGGAAAAGCGCGCGAACACTTCGGTGCGTTGGCCCTTTTTCTGAAAAAGGTCGGCGCAGGTGATGTCGGCCAGGCTGTCGGTGCATTCGAAATAGCCGTGCGCGGCGCTGCCGCGGGCGTGGACGATCCGTTCGGGAATGCGCTCATGGTCGAAATGGTTGATTTTCTCGCGGAAAATCTCGTCTTCCAAAAGCACCGGGCCGCGTGCACCCGCCTTCAACTGATTCTGATTGTCGCTGATCGGGATGCCGTGGTTGGTGGTCAGTACCGGATGTTCGTCATCCGTCACCTGATGGGTTTCGCCGCCAGTGCCGGCGTTCAGGGCAGTGTCCTTGGTCATGATCATCCTCGCCTTGTGCGGGGATCTAACGGCCTGAAAGCGCAACGGGTTTCGGTGAGCGTGAATTAAATGCCGCTGCGCTCGGTTTATCGTTCGTGAGGTGCTGTCTGCCCGATCGGTAGCGTTACAGATATCGGTGTCAGGGGAACGGTGAGCAGCACCGCCACGCACGCGATGCCGAGCACGACCATCACCCAGGCGCGATCACGGGCATCGCGGATGATCTGAACAACACAATAGGCAGCGACCGCAAGAAGCGCGATGCTCCATCCAATTGCCATGCGTCGTTATTCCTCGGTGCGGATCAGCACCGCTTCGCCGATCATGAAGAACAGCAGGAAGGGGGCCCAGGCCGCGAGAAACGGGGGATAGGCACCAAGATTGCCCATCGCCAACGCGAAATTGTCGGCGACGAAATAGAGGAAGCCGAGCATCATCCCGATCACCGCGCGGACGAACAGCTTGCCCGATCGCGCCAGGCCAAAGGCAGCGACCGCGCCCAGCAGCGGCATCAGCACCGAGGACAACGGCCCCGCCAGCTTATGCCACATCGCGCCCTCCAGCGCCTTGGTCGGGCGACCACCGGCCTTCAGATCAGCGATCGTATCGCGCAGCGCGCCGAACGACAGCCCATTGGCATCGATGTTCGACAGCGCAAATTGATCGGGCCGCACATCGCGGCCAATCACCACGGTTCCGACCTTCGCCAACTTTCCGCTGGCAACGTCAAAATGTGTTGCCGGGCCTACTTTCCAGCCGCCCGCGACCCGCACGCCGGTCTTGGCGGTAATGATGCCGACCAGATTGCCGCCGGTGCGATCAAACAGCGTAATGCCCGACAGGCGGGTCGCATCGCCGCGTCCCCGCACCTGATCGACTTGCAGCAGATCGTCGCCGTCGCGCACCCACACGTTGGTGCGGTCGCCCCGGTCCACTGGCACCGGGCCATATTCGACCTTCTGCCATTGATCGAGCGTGGCGGTCGCGCGGCTGACGATACGGTCGTTGAAGGTGAAGGAAATGAAGGCGACGCCCAGGCTGGCGATCAACAGCGGGGCGAGCACTTGATGTGCCGACATGCCCGATGCCTTCAGCGCGATCACTTCGCTATTCTGGTTGAGCGTGGACAGCGTGATGATCGTGCCCAGCAACACCGAGAAGGGCAGGAATTGCGCAATGATTTCGGGGATGCGCAGCGACAGATAGCGCAGGATCTCGGGCTGGCCATTGCCCGCATGCGCCAGAATGTGGCCCGATTCGGTCAGCAGGTCGAGCGCCTGCAACACCAGCACCAGCATCATCAGCACAGCGAAGGTGCGCGTGAGGAACATCTTGCCCATATAGAGCGCGACGGTGCGCGATGGGAAAAGGTCGAGTGCGGTCATGCCGCCGCTTCCTTCGATCGGTTGGCGTCGCGCCGTCCGGGCATCAATTTGCCAATCGCCTTGCCGAGCTTCGAGAAGACCCGCTCCAGCGCGCCGATCGGTTGCCCGCCGGGGACGAAGGCGATGGTGTAGAACATCCAGAGCGTCAGCCCGGTAAAGACAGTGAACGGAATCCAGATCGCCAGCACCGGATCGATCTTGCCCAGGCCGCCCACCGCCTGCGCATATTCGTTCACCTTGTGATAGGCGACGATCATGATGATCGCGAGGAACACGCCGAGCGCCGATGTCGAGCGTTTTGGGGGGATGCCGAGTGCGAGCGCAAGCAGCGGCAGCACCAGGATCGAGAGCACCTCGGCGGTGCGGAAGTTGAAGGCGGCGCGGCTGGTGTCGCGTTCCTCCTTGGTCGCCCCGTGATCGGTGCCGACGCGAACCAGTTCGGGTAAGGTCCGCTCCAGATTTTGGCCCCCGCGGATGCGGAAGTTCTCGGTCTTGGGCAGGGAGATTGGCAAGCTGAACGCGGTGAAGCGCAGCACACGCGGCGATGCAACGCCCGCTTCGGTGCGGATCAGCGTACCATCGTTCAGGCGGAAAATGATTTCGTCGGGATTGTCGATTGCGAAAAATTGTCCGCTGGCGGCAGTCACGGCAATCGAGCCACCCTTGCCGTCGTCGCGCCGCAGGAAGATGCCCGAGAGCTTGCGGCCATTGTCATGGCTCTGCTCGATCCGGAGCGTCATATTGTTGCCGAAATGGGTAAATTCCCCGACTTTGATCGAAGCGCCCAGCGCGCCGGTGCGCAATTCGAAGCGCAACTTTTCGTAATTGTAGCGCGCATCGGGCTGCACAAAGCCGACGATCGCAAAGTTGAGCAAGCCGAGCGCGATCGCATACATATAGGGCACGCGCAGCATCCGCGGATAGCTCATGCCAACGGCGCGCATCACGTCGAGCTCGGAGGACGTTGCCAGCTTGCGGAAGGCGAGCAGCGTGCCGAGCAGCAGCCCGACCGGAATGCCGAGCCCGACATATTCGGGCAGCAGATTGGCGAGCATCCGCCATACCACGCTGACCGGGCCGCCCTCGGTCGCCACGAAGTCGAACAGGCGCAACATGCGGTCGAGCACCAGCAACATCGCGAAGATGACCAGTGTCGAGAACAGCGGCACCGCGATCAGTCGGGCCATGTAGCGGTCGATGGACTTCATGATGGGAGGAAGCTGGCCTCTGGCCGGAGGGGAGGGGGAACCCGCATGATGCGGCTATATCGGTGTGTGTGCCGTCCGTCAGCTACGAAATCATTCGGCGGCGACTGCGGTGGGCGCGGCCCGTGCCGATCGCGCGTCCAGCGCTGCGGCAATCGCCCGTTCGAGCCCGGCCAGGGTAAAGGGTTTGCGCAGGACGTGATGGCCGCCAAATTCGACCTCACCACCGGCTTCGCCAGCATAACCGGTGACGAACAGCACCGCCATATCGGTGTGGCGATGCTGGAGCGCCGCGACCATTTCGGGACCGGTTTGCCCCGGCATCAGCACGTCGGACATCAGCAGGTCGACATGCGCGAGCTGATCGAGCGCCGCCGGAGCCGCAAGCGGATCGCTGCAGGGAACGGGGCGATGCCCGAGTTCGCGCAGGGCACCGATCGTCGCGGTCAGAACGCGCGGATCATCCTCCACGACAAGGATGTCGAGCGTCGGGGTGTCGGGCAGGTCGATCGCCGCATTTTCGGAATGCGGCTCCGCAACGGTGCCGTCCGCATAGCGCGGAAGATAGATCGTAACCGTGGTGCCCCGCCCGACCTCCGAATGCAGTCCAACCTCGCCCTCGGCCTGGCGGACAAAGGCGAAGACCTGGCTGAGGCCGAGGCCAGTGCCCTTGCCGGCGGGCTTGGTGGTGAAGAAAGGTTCAAATACGCGCTCCAGCAGCTCCGGCGTCATGCCGCAGCCGGTGTCGGTAACACTCAGCGCGACATATTCCCCGGCGCGGCACGTGCCGACCGCACCTTCGGCCAGCGTTTCGGCGGCAGCGGTAATGGTCAACTGGCCGCGCCCGTTCATCGCGTCGCGGGCATTAACGGCGAGGTTCAGGACGGCGTTTTCAAGCTGGTGTCGATCCGACCGCACTAGCCATGCTGCGTCATTGGCGGCGTTGACCGTAACCTTGATGCCGTCGCCGAGCGTGCGGTCGAGCAAGTCGGACATGCCCTTGACCAGCGCGACCGGCTCGAGCGGCTCTGACCGCAGCGCTTCTTCGCGCGAGAAGGCGAGCAATTGCCGGGTCAGCGCGGCGGCGCGATTGGCACCGTCGGCGGCATTGTCGATATGGCGGCGCGCGGCGGCGGGATCGCCGTCGATCTGCCGCTTGGCGAGTTCGAGACCGCCCAGAACGACCGCCAGCATATTGTTGAAATCGTGCGCGATGCCTCCGGTCAACTGGCCGACCGCCTCCATCTTCTGGACCTGGCGCAACTTGCTTTCCTGCGCGAGCAGCACGGCGGATGCGCGGGCGACCGCCGCTTCCAGTTCGACAGCGCGGTCGCGCTCGGCCTCGGCTTCGGCGCGGGCGGACGCGCGTTGGCCAAGTGCGGTGACCGTCAGCCAGCCAAGCGCAATCGCCCCGAGCACGAGCAAGACGCCGAATACCGACAAGGCGCTGGCAATCGCGCTCGAGCGCGCGACCGAACTCATCGCGTCGCCCGTGCGACTGGCCAGCAGGGTGCGTTCCTGCGTTCCGATCTGGTCGAGCAAGGTGTCGATTTTGGTCAGCGACGGCGATTCGCGGGTCTTGTAGAACAGTGCGAGCGCCTGGGCGTTCTTGCCATAAAGCGTGCTGCGCGCGGTGAGCGACAATTCCTCGCGCCGCGCTTCGAAGGCCTGGCGCAACTGCTTCAGCAGCACCTGCTGTTCGCGATTGTCGTGCGTGATCTGGTCGAGCCGCGCCAATTGCTGCCCGGCCAATTGCCAGTCGGCCGAATAGGCCTGGCCCAGCGTGGTATCGGCGCTGATGACATAGCGGCCCAGCGCCGCCTCGGCATGCGCCATCGTCCCGGCCAGATTGGCCGAGAGGATCATCACCTCGTAACTGTGCGTCTGCAATTTCAGCGCGCGGTCGCGCTGCCGATTCGCTTCTGCAAGCGTCAGGTTGAGCGCAACCAGCACCAGCGCCCCCAGCACCGCCACCACGACCAAGGTGACGGTGCGCCAGGCTGCGCCAGGCGCATCCGCTTCGGTTGCCTCGGCCACTGTCCCGCTCATGTCAGCTATTTAGCCCAAGGGAACATTATTGAACAGGCGGTGGAGGCAGGTCAGCCGATCGCACCGGTGGCACGGCCTGCAGCGGCGAACATCGTCAGCACCGTGGCGATCTGCGCGGGCGTGTGCTCGGCGCAGAGCGAGCAGCGCAGCAGATAGGTGCCGGCTGGTGTCGCCGGTGGGCGCGCCATGTTGACGTACAGCCCGCCGTCGAGCAGCGCCTGCCACATCGCCACGGCCTGTTCCTGGTCGTTGAGGATGATCGCGATGATCGCGCTGTCGGGGTTTTCGGTGCCGAGCTTGAAGCCCAATGCCTTCAGCCCACCATGCAGCGATCGCGCATTCTCCCACAATTGCTGGCGCTTCTTGTGGGCGTGCTTGAGCTTGCGGATCGAGGCGGCAGCGGTGGCGACAACCGACGGCGGCAGCGAGGCGGTGAAGATATAGGGACGGCAGGCGAGGCGGATCGCCTCGAACTTCGGATGGTTGGAAATGCAGAAACCGCCAACCGTGCCGACCGATTTGGAGAAGGTGCCGACGACGAAATCGACATCGGCTTCGCAGCCCTGTTCCTCATACACGCCGCGGCCATTGGGGCCGTAAAAGCCCATCGAATGCGCTTCGTCGCTCAGCACCATCGCACCATGCTTCTTGGCGACGGCGACCATTTCCTTCAGCGGCGCAATGTCGCCGAGCATCGAATAGACGCCCTCCAGCACGACCAACTTGCCCGGCTCCTTGGGCAGGCGACCGAGCCGCTTGTCGAGATCCTCCACGCTGTTGTGGCGAAAGCGGACGATCTCGGCATTGCCCTGCTGGCAGCCATCATAGATCGAGGCATGGCTGTCGGCGTCGAGGATGACATATTCGCCCTTGCCGGCGAGCGTCGAGATCATGCCGAGATTGGCCATGTATCCGGTCGAAAACACGATCGCGCCCGATACGCCGTAAAAGTCGCGCAGCGCATCCTCGACCTCGATATGGTCGCGGAAGGTGCCGTTGAGCATGCGGCTGCCATTGGTGCCAGATCCGAACTGGTCGAGTGCTGCGTGACCGGCGGCGATCACGTCGGGGTCGAAGGTCATCCCCATATAATTGTAAGTGCCGAGCAGGATGGTGTCGCGCCCAGCGATGACGGCCTCGGTCGGGGATTTCACCTGCTGCATCACGATCGCGAAGGGATCGGTCACGCCGGTGTCGATCAGCGCCTGGCGTTCGGCGATCAGCGCGTCGAACTTCGACATCAGGTCGCGCTCGGGCGCGATCGTCGCCGGATCGGCGGGGAGGCTTTCGGTCACAAGGCCGGCATCGGTCATCGGATCAGCCCTTCAGCTTCGCGACGGCATCGACCAATTGGCCGACGGTTTCGATTTCCGCCTGCATGTTCATCGTGATGATGATGTCGAACTCATCCTCGATCGCCGCCACGAAATCCATCACGGTCAGGCTGTCCCATTCGAGATCGCCCTGAAAGGTCGTCGCATCACTCAGCGTGACGCCCTTTTTGTTGAAGGGTTCGATCTGCGCGGTGACGGTATCGTAAATGGCCTGGCGGTCGCTCATGGTCGGTCCTTGAAGTGTTGTAGCGCTGTGCCGTCAAAATGCGGCGGCTTTATAGCACGTCTATAACAAGCCGTTCGCGCGATACCATGCTGCCGTTGCGGCAAGCCCTTGGGGTGTCGGTACCTGCGGCACCCACATCGCCGGATCGGGGCGCTTGCCTGGGGAGGCGGTCCAGTCCGGATGGCAGAGATAGCCGACGCGGTCGGCGGTCAGCTTTGCGCCCTTCCCGCGGAACATCTGGTCGATATGGGCGGCAAGCGACAGGATCGCCTTGGGGAGCGCCACCGGCAGTACCTTGTGGCCGACCGCGACACCAACCGCGCGGGCCAATTCGGCGTAACTCCAGCCGCCCGGTTGGCCATCGTCCGGTTCGTAGATTTCGTGGGACGGGCCTGCCGCGGCAAGCGCGAGCAACAGCGCCGCGACATCGCCGACCTCGATCAGCGATACGCGGCCCGCCGGAGGAAGCAGCGCGATTCCCATCCTGGCGATGCGGAACAGGTCGCGCATTTCCATGTCGCCGGGGCCGTAGATGGCGGGTGGCCGCACCATCGCCCAATTGAGGCTCGACTTGGTGACGACTTGCTCGGCTTCATCTTTGGACCAGCCATACAGGGACAGGTCCGGTTCGCGCGCCGCCAGCGACGAAACATGGACGAAGCGGCGGGCACCCGCGCGCTCGGCGGCGTCGACGACCGCTTGCGTACCCGTGATATTCCCAGCCACAAATCCGGCGCGATCGGGCGCGCTGACGACACCGGCGACGTGGATCACCGCGTCCGCGCCCGTTACCAGCCGACCGAGCGCTTCGGGGGTGTCGAGCGCACCCTCGACCCAGACCACGCCCGCCCGCGCGGGTTGCGGACGACGGGTAAGCGCGCGCACCTCATGCCCGGCGGCGAGCGCGAGATCGATCAGCCGCGATCCGACAAAGCCGGTGCCGCCGGTAATGGCGAGTACGCTCATCGTTGTGCTTCCTTCGCGCGGATCACACCAGCGCCATATGGTTGCGGTGGATCAGCGCGGCGCGCGGCGCATAGCCCAGGATCGCGGCATGTTCGTCGCTGCGTTTGCCGGTAATTGCGGCGGCGTCGGCGGCATCATATTCGCTGAGGCCCCGCGCCAACGTGCGCCCGTCCGGCCCGATCACCGCCAGCAGATCGCCCCGCGCGAAACTACCCGAAACCTGCGTCGCCCCGGCGGCGAGCAAGCTCTTGCCATCGGCCAGCGCGCGCGCGGCCCCCGCGTCGATCACGATCTCGCCCTTGGCGGTCAAGCCGCCCGCCAGCCAGGCCTTGCGAGCGGGCGCGGTGCGTTCGGCAGCGAACACCGTGCCCCGCGCGGTTGTATCGAAGGTGGCGAGCGGATGCACGGCATGGCCCGACACGATCGCGAGCTGCGCCCCGGCGGCGGTGGCGATGCGCGCGGCGGCGATCTTCGACACCATGCCGCCCGATCCCATGCCCGATCCCGATCCGCCATCGGCCATCGCCTCGATCCGCGCATCGATGCGCTCGACGCGCGGGATCAGCATGGCCTCAGGGTTGGTGTTGGGGTTGGCGTCGTACAGTCCGGCCACGTCCGAGAGCAGGATCACGCCTTGCGCGCCCGCTGCCTGCGCGACCCGTGCGGCGAGCCGGTCATTATCGCCGAAGCGGATTTCTTCGGTCGCAACGCTGTCATTCTCGTTGATCACCGGCACCACACCCAGCGACAGCAGCCGCCCAAGCGTCGCCGCGGCGTTGAGATAGCGGCGGCGATCTTCGAGATCGTCGAGCGTCACCAGCATCTGCGCCGCAGTCAGGCCCTCGGCGGCGAGCAGTTCGGCCCAAACGCCCGACAGCGCGATCTGCCCGGTCGCAGCGGCGGCCTGTGCATCTTCGAGGCTGGCACGACCGCCCTTGGGCAGCTTCAACCGCCGCGCGCCGAGCGCAATCGCGCCCGAGGACACCACCGCAATTTCCTGCCCCAACCGCGCACGCGCCGCGATATCGGCCACGAGGCTCGCCAGCCATGCCCGCCGTACCGTCCCATCGGGCGCGACGAGCAGCGACGACCCGACCTTGACGATCAGCCGTGGCGTGGAGGCGGGGGAGAAGGCGGACATTGTGACCGCGTTAGCGCGCGTAAACGCCCACGCCAACCGTCGCGTGGCTTCAGTCGCGCGCGAAAATCTCGGCGTGAGGGATGGTGAGGTCGAGCGACGGCACCGGAATGCCCCGCTCGCCTGAAAACGTCTGATCGAACCAGCCTTTGTCGGTGCGCTCGATCGTGCGGCACATTTCGTTCGACGTATCGACGAAGGCGATCGTGCGAACGCTCGGTAAAGCCTGATATTCTTCGAGCTTCGTGCCTTGGTCGAACATCGCGGTGGTCGGCGAGAGGATTTCGATCACGACGGTCGGATTATCGAGTAATTTTGCTTGCGTCAGTGCATCGCGTGGTGGCTGGTCGCAATAGATGCTGATATCGGGATAGCGGATGTCGATATCGCTGATCCGCATCGCCATGTCCGGGCCATAGGGTCGGCATCCCGTGCCGCGCAATCGAGCGCGAAGCCAGGAGAAGATGTTGCCTTGCACCCAGGCGTGCGGTTCGCTGCCGCCCGCCATCATGTAAATTACGCCGCGATGTAGTTCGAACCGCTTGTCGGTGCCGAAATCCATTTCGAGGAATTCGTCAGCCGTGATCGGACGATAAACGGGATCGTGTCGCATCGCCCGATAATATCACCTCAGCGGCAACCCACCAAGGACGATCCTCAAACAGGCGACCATTCGCCCGGCGGCGTATCGTCGTCGCGCGCGGGGGCACCTTCAGCCGGGCCGATCACTTCGATAAGCCGGTCGACCACCGCCTCAATCCCCGCGCCGCCAGCGCCCGACATCGGCAGCACATCGGCCTTGCTCGCGCGCTTGAGCTTGGTGACGAGCTTCTTCACGTCCGTAGGATCGAGCGCGTCGATCTTGTTGAGGCCAATCACCTGCGGCTTGTCCACAAGCCCCGCGCCATAAGCATCGAGTTCTGCACGGACGATCCGGTAGTTTTCCACAGGGTTATCCTCGGTCGCATCGACCAGGTGGAGCAACACCTTGCAGCGTTCGATATGGCCGAGGAAGCGGTCGCCGATCCCGGCACCGTCCGCCGCGCCCTCGATCAGGCCCGGGATATCGGCGACGACGAATTCACGATTGTGGCGGCTGACCACGCCCAATTGCGGACGCACCGTGGTGAAGGGATAGGCGCCGACCTTGGCCTGGGCATTGGTCACCGCATTGATGAAGGTCGATTTTCCGGCGTTAGGCAAACCCACCAGCCCGGCATCGGCGAGCAGCTTCAGCCGCAGCCACACCCACATTTCCTGATAGGGCCAGCCCGTGCCGTGCTGGCGCGGGGCGCGGTTGGTCGAGGTCTTGTAGGTGGCGTTGCCGCGACCGCCATCGCCGCCGCGCAGGAACACGATGCGCTCGCCCGGCACCGTGAAGTCCGCCAACACTTCTTCCTTGTCCTCGCTCAGCACCTGGGTGCCGACGGGGACGCGGATGATGAGGTCGTCGCCACCTGCGCCGGTGCGGTTCGAGCCCGATCCGCCATGCCCGCGCGGGGCACGGAAATGCTGGGTGTAGCGGAAGTCGATCAGCGTGTTGAGACCGGCGACGGCCTCGAACACGATGTCGCCACCCTTGCCGCCATTGCCGCCGTCAGGGCCGCCATATTCGATGAACTTCTCACGCCGGAAACTGACGGCACCGGGGCCGCCCGCGCCCGATCGGACGAAGATCTTTGCTTGGTCAAGAAAATGCATGACCGCTCTTTAGCGGAAATTGCGATTTTAGCCAGTCAGGCTGGCAGCACGCTGCGCGAGGCGATCAAAGCGCGCGTCGCGATGGTCCGCGCGGCCTCCGGCGGCAAGCCCAAAGCGCTCGCCATCGCCTTGCCGAGCAAGGCATCGCCCATCGCCATGAGCACGAGCTGGAGCGTGTCCTCATAGATCAGCTTTCCCGAATCCGCGTCCTCGGCGAGTTCGTCAACCAGGCGGTGGATCGCGTTGAGCACGGGATCGAGCGCATCGTGATTACCCGAGAGGATCATCCAGGTGGCCATCGCGCCTGCGCCATGGGCGAAGGCATCGAACGTGAGATCCACCACTTCGCGCGGATCGGCATCGCCGACGCGCGCGCGCTTGGCCGCAGCGCCAATCTGCGCGGTGATCGAATCCGCCAGATGTGTGATCAGCGCCTTTTGCAAATCCGCCGCCGAGCCGAAATGATGCAGCAAATTGGCATGCGTCCGCCCGATCCGCGCCGCCACCGCTTTGAGCGTAACCGCTTGCGGACCCTGTTCGACCAGCAGCGCACGGGCAGCCTCGATCGCGGCGTCCCGTGATTCTTCCGGGGTAAGCCGTTTGCGCACTATTGACACGAGTGTAAGTAGCTCATAGTTTCAGACCTGTTCTTCCACGCTGTACGGAGTTTTTTGTGGCGAAAGCAACAAGTCCTGCAGATCTGGCGATTACGCCGCGTGATTTGCGCTTCGGGCGCGGCATGGCGATGCGGCGGTGGTGGCTCAACAACGATCCGTTCGCGACCGCCTTTTACAATGCGCTGTCGGTAACCTTTCCCAAGGGGGAGGGGTTTTTCATCGAAAGCGTGCGCGCTTTCCGCGAGGGCACGCCGCCGCGCCTGCACGCCGAAATTCAGGCGTTTATCAAGCAGGAAGTGATCCACACGCGCGAACATGTCGCCTTCAACCGCCATGTCACCGATCAGGGCTATGACGTGACGCTGTTGGAGCGCCATATCGACGAGGCCCTGGCGCTGACCAAGGGGCATCCGCCGATCGCTAGCCTGGCCGCGACGATGGCTTTGGAGCATTTCACCGCGATGCTTGCGCATCAGTTGATCGCCGATCCGCGCCACCTGGCGGGCGGGGACGAACAGGCGGCGGCGCTATGGCGCTGGCACGCGGCCGAGGAGATCGAGCATAAGGGCGTCGCCTATGACACCTGGCTCCACGCGACGCGCGATTGGTCGCGGTGGCAGCGCTGGAAAATCAAGGCGCTGGTCATGATCGGCACGACGCAGAAGTTTTTCGCTGGGCGGTACAAGGGTATGCTCGAACTGCTGCGGCAGGACGGGATTACCGGTGCCCGGGCGCATTTCGGGATCCTGTGGTATGCGCTCGGGCAGCGGGGCATGGCGCGGAAAATCTTTGGGGCGTGGCTCGCTTTCTTCCTGCCCGGCTTCCACCCGTGGAAGCATGATGATCGCGCGTTGATCGCACTGGCAGAGAGCGACTATGCTGCGGCGGTCTTGCCGCGGGCGGTGGTTGCGGCTTGAGGGATCGGGTGGGGGTTAAGGTCGGTTCGGGGCGAGGGCTAGAACGAAAGCGCTGAACGGGATGATCCGGTGGTTAGCTGCCGTTCGACGTCAAACCGGTGGCTACCGCAAAGGCGGCAAGGTCATGCGGTATGGCGGTTCGGTAGGACGGAAGCCCCTGTTCCGAAAACTGGCGGTAAAGCTGCTCGAAGTCGCGCCGAAACTGGGGCCGCTTATTCAAATAAGTTTGCAGCGTTTCGTTCGCTAAAGCCGCGCGCCCGATTGACAACAGATAGCTTAAAATTCCCTCTGGCGGCGGCCAATCTTGATCAGAAATTGCTGCTATATCTTCGGGCGAGCCTTCAAATATCGCAAAGAGCGGAAATGCGCCCTTTCGTATGGAAGCAATGAGGTCGTCCGCGATCGAATGTCGCTTGGCTTTATCCGCAAAATCCCATTCTAGCCAACCAGATGGATCGCACAAATACCCGAGCTGATTTGCAAAGACAGGTATAGGGAAAGGTGCCTTCGGTCGTATCCAATCGCTCGAATGCTTCTTTCGCCAAGCGGTTAGAGACTTAGAATACACCCAGACATGCACCCAGATCGCAGCTCTTTGCCCTGCCACGTTATTGCGATCGGACTGTATGCTGATCTCAAAGATAAAATCACCATGCCTTCGAGAAAACTTTGGTCTAGATGGAGTGAACGCAAAGCCCTGCTCGCCGATAGCTTCTCCCACCATCTGTAGGGCGTCAAAAATCGCCTCACGCGGCTTCTCCGCCGCGACATCTGGATTTTGCCGTGCGTTCGCGGCTGCAAGTTTTTGCCCTGCTGTCGCGGCTACTAAATCGGCGAATGATCGCGGGTCCGCCATAAGATTTCTCCGTGCCGTTCGCGCTATCATAAGCCGGACACCTTAGATCTGCTATTGGGCGTTTGCCGACCGACCGCTAAAACATCCCACCCTTAAAACACCGGC
>JABXJQ010000058.1_pt1 | contig 14663 bp, 13 predicted proteins | sample 7436221 | NCBI WGS metagenome assembly JABXJQ01 (sample SAMN14395755, study PRJNA613071) | wetland metagenome | isolation source: water sample H0 from high-altitude wetland | place: Chile: Salar de Huasco, high-altitude wetland | collected 2015-11-10
ATAAAAATGATAATCTTACTGTATATAATTCAGCAACAACTTATTTAGATGTTGCTTATCATCCAGACGGTCATTTATTTGCTTGTGGTTCTGATGGTATTTTTAAACAAGAAAATATGACTGGATCTTTTACATTATATAACGCGACTGCTTGTCTATCTATAACTATAGATGTCAATGGTATAATTTATATTTTACCTGGAACAGGTTTTGATGCAGACTCAATTTTATCTGGTGTAACTTCATTTACTACATTTTATAGTAAAAATGGTATAACTGATATTAGTGCGTTGCCAGATGGTAGAGGATATTATTGTGTAAATCATGGACATATTTATGATTTTAATAATGAAATAGTTGGTAATTTTGGTGTTTTAGGTGGAGACTGGAGAGCATTGGGAACATCACCCGTTCATTAAAAAACAAACAAAGAAAAATGGTTAGAACTCTTAAAAATATTATTCACGATATAGACCAATTCTGCACAGATCATAAACAGATTAATGAATTTGGTTGGGGACGATTAACTGAAATTACAACTAAAGATCATGACTTTGTAATGTTATGGCTAACACCAACTACATCAACTATTGAGGGACATATGGTTTCTTTAAACTTTGATATGTATGTTATGGATATAGTGAAACAGGATTTAAGTAATTTATTAGATGTTGTTAATGATACTTTATTAATTGGTAATGATGTTGTTTCAAAATTTTGGAGTGATGAAGAAACATATGGCTGGGTTTTAAATGAAGCCAATGTAAGTGCTGAACCATTTGAAGCGAAGTTTGATGACTTCACTTCTGGTTGGATATTCAGAATTTCAGTTGAGATAGAAAATAGTTTAAGTAATTGTAATATACCTGATTAATGAGAGCACCTAAAATTATAGTAGACCCTGCATTAGAAAAACTTGGACCAGTTTTGGTTCAGGCTTTAAAGAATAATCTTGAAGATAATGGTTCAGTTGATACTGGTGCTTTAATAAATTCAATCAACTATTATGTTAAGGATAATGTCCTTGTTATAACATATGATGATTATGGTGATTATGTAGATAGTGGAACAAGAGGAACAGAAACAGGATTACCAAATAGAAAGATGCCCCCAATAACTGCAATACAAGGTTGGGCGACAAGACATGGTATGAATCCTTGGGTTGTTGCTAAAAATATTCAAAAGTGGGGAACAGAACCAAGACCATGGTTGAATCCTTTGACTGAGTTTGAAAGAACTTACTTTGATTTATTAGAAGGTAGTTTATTTATTGAGATAGATGAGTTTATAGAATCAACATTTAAAGATTTAAATGCAAAAATAACAAATAGATAATGGCAAAAACAATAGAATATGTACTTAATATAGATGTCAATAAGAGCATCAGTTCTATGAGTGCAATGAAAACTGAGATGCGTGCTGTATCAAAGGCTATGCAGGACGCATCTAATGCAGGTAACTCAGCTGCTTATGATAAATTAGCAAAAAGGTTTGTAGATTTAAGAGATAAGTCTGAGGATTTAAATGCTAAATTACAACCAATGGATAAACAAATTGGTATATTAACCAGTTCTGTTGGTGCATTAACTCAAATTGGAACTAATCTTGCTGTTGTATTTGGTGCTGATAATAAAAGTGCTGAAGAGTTATTCAAAACATTTGCTAAGGCGCAAGCCATAACTGCAGTTGTTTCTGGTTTAAATCAAATGAGTGATATGTTAGGTAAATTACCTGCTGCACTTTCTGCTGCTTCTTCTGGATTACAAGCAATGGGTAAAGCCGCATATGCATCATTAGGTCCTTGGGGATTACTTGCTGCTGCTATTGTTGCGGTTGTTGCTGCTATTGCTATCTATGCTATGAATGTAGATAACGCAACTGAAGCAGAAAAGAAAGCCGCTGCTCAAACAAAAGCAACTGCGGAGGTTCAACAAAAATCAATAGAGGTTTATGTTGAGAAAAATTATGAGTTAGAAAAATTAGGTAAGACCATAAATAATAATTCTACGAGTGAAAAAAACTTAAAGGAAGCAATTAAAAAATTATCAGAAGTAACTGGTTATGATATAACCTTAATTAAAGATAGAAATAAACAAATTGAGATTGCTAACAGATTAATACCAATGCAAATTGAGTTGATTAAAATGGAAGCTAAAGCACAGGCGGCTAAAGAATTATACATTGAAACTTTAAAGAAACAATTAAACACTCAGGATAAAATAGATAAATCTACACCTGGTTATATGGATCAGATTTGGAATTCTATAACATCATTCACTGTTCAAGGTAGAGCTATGAATAATGTTAATACTGCAATGGAAAACTATAATAATATAACTGCAGAAAATGAAAGGTCGTTAGAAGCTTTTAATGAAATAGTTGAAGATAGTAATTATTTAGCAGAACAACAAAAAGACTTAATTAATCAGGTTGCTACTAATTATGGATTGCAAGAAAATGGTGCAAAGAAAGTTACTAAAGCAATAAGAGATAAAACAGAATATCAAAAATTAGAACATAAAGGAATATCATCTTTGGTTCCAGATACAAAGAAATTAACTTTAGGTATAGAAGACTTGGCTGAAATGAAAGAAAAAGAAGCAAATGCATCTGCTATATTGAAAAAAGAGTTAGTTGGTTTTCACCCAATTAATATAATTCAGTTTCAGGATTTTCAAGAGTTAATAAAATTATATGGAACATATTTAACTATGGTAGATGATGAAAACGCTACTATGGAGGAAAGAAAAGCTGCATTGAAAAAGTTTTATGATGCTCAAATTGATTATAAAGAAAATTATGTAAAATCAGCAGCAGAATTATTAGCAGAACAGAAAGCAATATTTCAACAAGAGTTTGAAATGACACAAAACTTTGTAAACTCTATAGGTGCTTTATATAACCAGTTACAAAATAATAAGATAGATAAAATTGAAGAAGGTTATGATGATGAATTAAAAATACTTAATGATACTAAAACTAAAACAGTTCAGGAAGAGGCAGAAAAGAATGCTAAAATAGAACAACTCGAATTAGAAAAAAATAAGAGAATTGAAAGACTTCAAAAAGAAGCTGGACAGAAAAAGAAAGCAATGGCTATATCTAATGTTATGGTTGATACAGCACAGGCAATCATGAAAGGTTTTGGTGAAGTGGGTCCGCTTGCTGGTACAATACTAACTATATTAACAATGGCAGAAAGTGCTGCTCAAATAGCTTTGATTAGTCAGCAACAATATGCTAAAGGTGGATTATTAGTTGGACCATCTCACGCTCAGGGTGGTATATTAACTCAATTTGGAGAAATGGAAGGTGGTGAAGCTGTTATAAATAAAAACGCAACTCGAAGATTTGCCCCAGTTTTATCATATATGAATCAATCTACTGGTGGAAACGCTATAGGTAGTTCATCATCTCAACTAATAGATTATGAATTACTTGCTTCAAAAATAAATGATAAGAGAGTTTATTTAGTAGAATCAGATGTAACAAAAAGTCAAAGAAAAGTTCAAACCATAGAATCAAGGTCAAAAATATAAAATAAAAAATGGCAACAAACATAGAACAATATCCATCAGTAATAAAAGGTATAGGATTACCAACATATCATACTATAAGACAAACAACTGCAGTTCCAACAGACTTAAATTATAAGTTTGAGGTATTAGTTTATAATAAAGGAACAGTAATTAGTGTGAAAAATATACCTAATTCAGCAGGAACAAGTCAAATTGATTTATCTAAAATATTAAATAGTTATGTATCTTTTGATTGGCAACCAACTATAACAGCATCTGCATCAAGACCAAATAGTTGTATAAATGCAAGATTGAAATGGACTTCATATACAAGTAATACTATTGTAGAAACAGAAGATACAGGTTCTACATTAACATACTTTCCAAGATTCGTTGCATTCAATGGTTCAAAACCTTTAACATGGTCATATCAAGATTATGTTATGAATGGCGTTAATCAAAAACCATTAACAGAATTCACCTATCCATATAGAAAGTTTATGAGTACAGATTATGCAACAATGAGTGTATTAAATGGATACATAGACCAAGCCCAATTTGGTAATACAAATTATTCACAACCATGTTATATGATTGTAGATGTGACTTATACTGGAACTGGGTTTGATTATCCAAATAGAAAGATATTTTCATTAAGAGGTGTAAATTATACAGGTAGTGGTTTCAATACAGATAAAACTACACTACAAAGTACATCTGCTTTATCAACAGATTTCCCAGTAGGACCAGCAAACATATTAGCAAATCTTGGATTATCAACTAATCCTGCATTTAGTTTTAGAACAATTTATACTGGTGCTATTACTGAAAGTATGACACCAGCAAGATATTATGCAACAGCGACATATGCAGCAGGCACAACGATATTAGATAGTAATTTAGTTTCATATAATATATATTGGGTGAGTGCCCTTCCAACTTTTACTGGTTCAGTAGCAACTTGGTTGACTAATTTAGAAGCATTAAGAGTAAGTATAAAAACAAATATATCATATGATTGTGAGGCTAAATATGATACAATACAAATGTCATGGTTAAATCAGATGGGTGCTTTTGATTATTATACTTTCAAAAAAGCAAGTCATAAACAGTTAGATATAAATAGAAAAATGTTTGAAAAGTATTCATATTCTTTAGGTTCATCATTCACAGTTACTCAAAACACATATGGTATAAAATCATATGATACAAATTTCACAACAAGTTATATAATAAATACAGATTGGTTAAGAGAGGATGAATGTACTGCATTAGAAACTTTATTCACAAGTATATCTACTTATGCTAAAATAGATTCAACTTGGTATTCAGTTGTATTGGATATGGATTCAGTAGAGATATGGAAGAACCCAGAAAATAAATTAAAACAATATTCAATAAGAGTAATTTTATCAAATGATAACAAAACAATTTCACTTTAATGCAAACAGAATTATTAGTTAGAAAGAGAATATACACAAGTTTTAACGCTGAAGAAGATTGGCAAAATATAAATACAGATTTATTTAATGTTGTAAATGCTGGAGTTTCACCTTGGGATATTATAAATGGAACCGCTCAACTTAGTTATGATGGAACTGCTGCATCTGTTTCTATATTAAAAAGATATGGTATAGAATATAATAAAAAATATAGAATAAGATATACTTTATTAGATATAAATGGAACCTTTGTTGGTGATTTTAAAGTAAAAGTTGGTGGAACTAATGGAGTAACAAGAACTGCTGCAGGTATTTACACAGAAGAGATTACATCAGGTTCAGATAACACTTTACAATTTTCTGCATTCAGACATGCTGGTGGAACAGACCCAGTATTAATATTAAAAGATGTAACAATCGAAGAGTTCACATATACATCATTAGATTTATATGAAGATATAGATATTAATTTAAATTATTTAATTAGTGATATAAGGGATATTTCAAGTAAGAGTGCTTCATATTCAAAAGAAATTAATATACCTGGAACATCGAACAATACAGAATTTTTTAATCAAGTATTTAATATAAATAGTGATACTACATTTTCAACAAATAAAAGTTGTAGTGTAATTATTAAAATAGATGGGTTCGAAGTTCTCAATGGTAATTTACAATTAAAAACTGTAAATAATTTAAGAGAAAGTTTGGAATATGTTGTAGTTGCTACTGATGTTGTAAAAGATATATTCTTTGATATGGGTGAAAAGTATTTAGATGAAATGGATGTATCATCATTAAATCATACATCAACCCATTTAAATGTAAAGAACTCGATTATATCTGGGTTCGATAATCAAACAATAGATTATGTTTATCCATTTATAGATTATGGAATGGGTGTTCAATCTTATGCTAACAATAGAAGTTTGACAGATTATGGAACAGGAGCCGATACAGGATTATTAGATTCAGATTTATTTCCAGCAGTAAGAGTTAAATATTTAATTGATACTATATTTACCGCATACGGTTATACATACGAATGTGATTTATTTGATACATCAGAATTTAATAAGATGATTATACCATATTCAAGAATACTTGAAGATTTATGGAACTATACCTTTATACAAACCCGTTATCAAATAACACAAAACACTGCAGAAGATTATGGTATTTATTCTTCACCAGAAAGATATTCTATACCAGTAGATTTTATTACTGATGGTAGTTCAACTTTGGATTGGGGTGAAGCACCAGCTCAATATTCTCATAATTTAGATGTTAGTGCTTTAATTGGAACCAAAGAATATTTAACAGCTCAATATGATTATGGATATGATTATTCATTATATAGTTGGAGAGCATTTATGAAACCTGTTAGGTTTAATTCTACATTCCCAGCAAATTCAGATCCAGTTGGTAGTATGTATGGTAGTTTTAATGCAACTGCAGCCCATCCACCATATACATATAAAGCAACCCAATATGGTAAGTTTAGATTTACTTTAAGATATACAACAACAGGAGTAAGTCCAACGAATAGATTTGTTATGAGATGTATGAGACAAAAAGCAGGTACAATAACAACTTGTACATATCAAGATTTAAGTCAAGCAGGATATTATCATCCAGAGTTTTGGTTCAGAGATAATAGTGGTGCTGATATACTTGCAGAAGAAACATTAACAGCAGACGCAGCAAATAAAACCTTTTATGATGCAGAAACAGATTTAAATTATGTAGAGGTTGTTATGGAACAGGGTGATTATATATGGTTTGGTTGGGACCAAATAGATTTAACGTTTGATGAAGCCTATAATTCAGTAATGGCAAACCCTAATCCAAATAATGTTACTATATCTGCGTGTGAATTAGATATAAACTACTTTGGATATATGGTAAATACACTAATATTAGGTACAAGTATAGTTCCAAAGATGAAACAAAAAGACTTTTTCAAGTCAATTTTAACGATGTTTAATCTATATTTTGAAAGAAGTAAGTCAATTGATAGACATTATATAATAAAAACATTCAAAGATTTCTATACTGACGGTTCAGTTCAAGATTGGACCAATAAAGTTGATTATTCAAAAGGTAAAGAAGTTCAAATTGCTACCGATTTTATGAGTAAAGTTGTAGAGTTTAAATTTAAAAATGAAGATAATTACCTAAAGAACATATACGAAGATAAGAAAGAAGATGCTGTAGATAATTATGGTGATTACCATATAGAGTTTGATAACGAATTTGTACAAGATACAATGGAAATTAATATTGAAAATTTTGCTATATTACCAATAGGCGCATTGATAGATACATCATTAGTTTCTAGTGGTGCTATACCAAATATTATGGACCCAAATTATTCAGACTTTGATATAAACAACTATCATTTATACTACGAAGAAATTATTGCTGGTAGAACAGTGAAAGGTGATAAAAATGGACCAGATATTCCAAGTGATAGACATGTCGACCCAAATGTAGGACCATACTTAGCCTTTTTTAATAAAGTATATTTCTATGATTATTTATCTACATATCCAGAACCATACAATCCATTTAGAATTAGGTTTAATGTGAATACTTGGATTCCAGATGGATATTTACCATATGCAGGTCATATGTTAAATCCAAAAATACAAGAAAATAGTTTATTTGATGATTTAAGTTTTAGTCAATGTAATCCATATTTCTATTCTGAACATCATAATGCACACACAGGTAAGAATTTATATAATATATTCTGGAAGAAATATATCGATGCTATTAATCATAAAGATTCTAGATTAGTAACAATGTATTTGAAATTAGAAGCCACAGATATATTTAGTTTTAGTTTAGCAGATAAAATTTTTATTGAAGATACTTGGTATATTATAAACAAAATAGTTGATTGGAACCCAATATTGAAAGTTACTAAAGTTGAATTATTAAAGATAGATATAACAACTGCATTTGATACACCAATTATAGAATTGGTAACACCAACAACTTTAGATCAAGTTACAATGCCAACCAATTCAATTATACTTGGTGCAAGAAATTATACAGTTGATAATAACAATATAATAATTGGAACTGATAATATCATAGCAAAAGGTTCGCAGTTTAATTTTATAAATGGTAATAGTAATCAAGTTTCTGAAAGAAGTAAAGGTATAAATATAACAGGTGATAATAATTATATATCAGCAGATAGTAATAATGTAACTTTATCAAATTCATTTAATTGTTTAGTAAGTGAAAGTTCATCTAACATAAAGATAGATAACTCACAAAATATTACAGTAAAAAAAGGTGTAACAAATATTACAGTTTCAAATGTAAATGTTGCTACAACAATATCACAATCAAATACCAGTTATGTTAATCAATCGCAAATATCATATAGTACAAGTTTAGATAAATCACTTAAACAAACTACTACAAACAATATATCTGATTGCGGTAAGATAGATGGTGGAAGAGATACAGTACAAAATATGTATGGAGATTCTATAATTAATTTAATAAATGGTGGTAAAGACGCAACTAGAGAATATGGTTCAAATTCAGCAAATAATATAATAAATGGTGGAACATCATAAAAAATAATAAATAAGAAATGGCACAGATAGTCCAAAATAGTAAAATAGTATTAAAAACAAGTACTACACCTGGTGAAATCCCAACAGTACCAGCAACAAACGATCATACAGATGGAACATGGTTAATTACTGATGTTTATGAAGGTGAAATGTTTGTTAATTTACCAGATCAAAAAGTTTTTATTAGAACAACTGGTTCTACAATAGTAGAGTTAGGATATAGTGGTCAAACAGGATTATTTACCACACTTGCCGATGTTCCAAATAGTTATACTGGTTCATCATTATATAATGTTAGAGTAAATTCAGGCGAAACAGGATTGGAATTTTTTGATATTGTAGAGGTTTCAGCAACCACACAATTAAATGATATGCCTACAGGATACACAGGTTTAAGTGGTTATGTTTTATCAGTCGATGCAAGTGAAACAGGTTACACATTAATACCATATGCTAATTCATTTTTAGACTTAACTGATGTAACTACAACAGGATATACTTTAGGTAATATGTTTATGATGTCAGCATCAACTATTTATGATATAAACCCAACATTATATTTTGTAGATTTAACATCTGTTCAAAATATAGATGGTGAAAAAACTTTTTTAAGTGAAACTTATTTTAGTGATGGATTAGAAATTACAAATGGATTAGGATTTGTAGGAACAGTAGAAACAGTTGATATAGGTAATATAACAACCAATACTGGATTAACAACTGCGGCAAATACAGAACTTGCTACAAGTTTAGCAGTTAAATCATATGTAGACACAGAAATACTTGCTGCTGCAGGTGTTACAGGTTATACTGGTGCATGGGTTACAACCACAACTAATCAAACTGTAACTGGTGTAAAGACTATGACAGATTTAAAAGCGACATTAATTTATCCTATGTATTTTGAAGGTGTTATTGAAAATACACAAATTAATAATATATCAACTGATACAGGATTCACAGCTGCTAATGATAATGAGTTAGCAACAACATTAGCAATACAAACATATATTTCTGATGGAGTTTGGGACCACGCATTCACACATTTAACAGCAACTACTATAACAATTAACCCATCAGGTAGAATAAATTTAAGATCTGATGCAGGTTGTTATTTAGATTATGCTGCAGGTCCAAATGCAATTTCAACTTGGGTTTCAGACACAAGATCATTTGTAGTAGAACCTACTAAAGCATATATGTATTCAGAAGGCGCAGGTATGTTATCAAGAAGAAGTTCAAATACGGGAGCAACTCTTTTACCATATAGTGCTTTAGCAACAGCTGGTATAGGTGGTAATTCAAATGAAGTTTCTATCATTGCTGATTCAAAAGAGAATACTAGATTTACAGGAATAGATACAACTTTTTACAAAGCAGTTATTTTCAATTCTGGTGTAACAGTTGCAAATTCTTTAGAGTTTACATCATCAGCACAAACATGTTTAGTGATGAGGGATATATTTTCTGGAGATCAGTATTATGTTTATATTTCAGGTGGAACGGTTGTATGTGAACCATTAATATAATTAATCAAGTAGTAATTATTTTATATAATTTAAAAAATAAAAATTAAAAATATGCCAAATAAAAACGATGAAATGGAACAAGATATTACTTCTTTGCCAAATTATGAACTAACCATTGATGATATTTCTCTTGATGGTGTTACAGCAATATCTATTGTTGAGTTTCCAGCAATTGAAGAAAACTTTTTAGTATTTTCAAAACAGAAAGAACCATTGACATTTGCTAAAACTAGTGAAGATAAAAAACTTATTATTGGTCCTGCACTTGTAAGTGATAAACTAATTTATAGAGTTAATCCATTTACAGGAGAAGAATATAATATATTTTTTACACAAGAAACTATCAAAAAAATATCAGAAGATTTCTTAATTAAACAAAAAAATTCTAATATTACATTAGAACATCAAATGAATGTAAATGATGTTAGTTTAGTTGAAAGTTGGATTGTTGATAATCCAGAAAACGATAAATCAAATGATTTAGGATATAAATTACCAAAAGGTAGTTGGATGATTAGTTTAAAGTTTAATAATGATGAAGTTTGGAATAATTTTGTAAAGAATGGTAAAGTAAAAGGTATATCTGTTGAAGGATATTTTACTACATTATTTGATAAATTTTCAAAAGAAATTAAAACAGAGGATGATTTAATCGTTGATGAAATTAAAAAACTATTAAATATAAATTAATCATTTATATTGAAATCTATATAATAATAAAAAATAATCAAAAGTAATTATGACAGCTACAGAAATTATTGAAAAAATTAAATTACTTTTTAATACAAAAGAGGTTAAAGTTGAAGAAACAGAACTTGCTAAACCAACTGCACCAGAAGATATGCCATCTAACGAAGAAATTCCAAATGAGATGCCTAAAGATTCTGCTAATGTGGAAGATAAAGTTGCTGAATTAGAAGCAAAGATTGCTGAAATTGAAAAAATCTTAACTGCTAATCAATTAGTATTAGATAAAAAAGACGAAGAAATGAAAGAAAAAGATAACAAAATTGAAGAGTTATCAAAACAAATAACAGAAAAAGACGCATTGGTTGAATCAATTAAAGTTGAATTGTCCGTGACACCTATTTCTGATGATGTTATCCAACTTGAGAAACCTGCTAAAAAAGCAACATTCGCTCAAAGGATGAACGATCAAATAAAAGCAACAAGAGCTGAAAAAGGCTTAAGTTACTAAAAAAATAAATAAAAAATAATATGGGATTTACAGTTAGTTCATTAACCGACTATACAATGAAAGCTACAGAACTTTTGAGAGAAAGTGTACTTTTCAACGATGACTTATCAAATTATTCAATACAAACAGGTATTAAATATATTGAGCCATTAAACATTTTAGACACCACAGTTTATTTTCAAGCTGGTGGATGTTCATTAGCAAATAGTGGTGACACTGTTTTCTGTGAAAAATTAATAACCGTTGCATCTTATGCAGTGAAAAAATCATTCTGCGTTCAGGATTTACAAAAGAAAAATCTTCCTTTAGTAGCAGGTTCAATGTTAGATAAATTATCACCTGAAATTCAATCAGTTTTAACAGCTGATATTCAAGCTAAAACAAAATATCAAATTGAACAAGACCTTTGGTTAGGTACATCAGGATTAATTAATGGTTGGGCTAAAAACCTTTCAGCATGTACAGGTTGCGAAGGCACACCTATTTCATGTGGTTCAGCAACTACAATTACTGATGCAAATGTTGATGATATTTTTGCTTTATTTGTTGAAAATATTACACAGGATATGTGGTCAAGAGGAGTTTTAACACTTCATTGTTCAGTTGCAATTTATAATATGTATAAAAGAAATAGATTAGCAGCAAACTTCTATCACGATACAAACGCTGATGGTAATCAATTAGGAATTATGGAAGCATATCTATTTGGATATGAGGGTCAAATAAAAGTTAAAGCAGAAGCAGGACTTAACGGTTCTAACTATTGTTTCTTAACTTGGGATAAAAATTTATATATTGGGTACGATGAGGAATCAGAAGTCAGTTACGCTGAGTATCAATGGGATAATGTAACAGATTTAATCTGGTACAAATCATACTTCAAACTTGGAACTCAAATTGCTTTTTGCAACGAGGTGATTCACAATATGTATGTATAATCTACAATCTTAAAAAGTGGGGTATAAAAACCCCACTCTTTAAAAAAAATAAAATAAAAAACAAATGAGTTGTAATTTATCAAGTGGAATAGCAAAAGGTTGTAGAGATAATGCTGGTGGAATTGTTGAAGTTTATTTAGCAAATTTTCCAACAGGTTATACTTCATCTGAATGGTATTCAGAAACATCAGGAGTAGTTTCTGGTATTACAGGTGCATCTTTTTATACCTTTGTGCCAAACAAGAACTCAAGTAATTGGGTTGAAAATATACTAAGCTCAGTTGAAAATGGAACTATTGGTTATGAACAAATTATAACTATGGTTTTCGCTAAAAACGATTCAACAATGAGAAACACAATTAAACTTTTAGGTCAAGCTAATATGATAGCAATAATTCGTGATAAAAACGAACAATATTGGTTATTAGGCTCCCAAAACGGTTTAGAAGTAACAGGTGGTAATAGTGCATCAGGTACAATACTTAATGACTTAAATGGTTGGAACATCACCGTTGGTGGAACAGAACCACAACCAGCATTAGAAGTATCAGCAGCAATTATCGGTGCTTTAACAGTTTAATAAAACAAACCTTCAAAATTAAAAACCCTCTTTATGAGGGTTTTTTTATTTTTATAATCATTTGTATCAAAAACTATATAATAAATAAAAAATAATCCAAAAACTATGAGTTTTAATACAAAATCAATCAAAACTGAATTAATTAAGTTAGTAGATGATACATCAGATGTAACATATACTTCTATAACTAAGGCTAATGTTTTAACAACATCAAACGCTTATACAAAAACAGAAATTGATACATTTCTAGCAGGTGAAACCAATACTGGTGTAAGTTGGACAAAAGCACAATCAGATTCAAATTATTTATCTGCAACAACTACTTATATAGCTAGCACTCCAGGTAATGCATATAGTATCCCATATAAAAATAATGAAACAGCTTTTTCATCTACAGATGCTTTTAGATTTTATTCTCCACAATATACTTTTAAAGTTGGTGGTGCTGATAATTCAGCTACAAACGCTTTTTATGGTGCAATCGTAGGTGGTCAAGATAATGTTTTACCTATTACTAACCAATGTGCTATATTAGGTGGTTCTGGTAACACAAGTGAAACTGGTCTTTCAAATGCTGTTGTTCTTGGTGGTTTAAGACAAACTGCTGTTTATGATAATTGTGCTCATGCTCAAACACTTTATATTGGTTCTGCAACTCCAGATACAAAATGTATTATGGTTAAAGATTTTGTAACAGGTTTATTTGTAAATGTATATGTTTCTGGCGGAACTTTAGTTGTTGGTGCTATATCATAAAAAATAATATATAAGACATGCAAAATATATTTGTTATTGGTGGTGGAGCAACAGGATCCGCTATAAAAGCAGTAGTAATGGTTTCAATATTACCAACTTGGGAAACAATCTTATCAGTTGTCATTTGTGGTGCTATTGGTGCTATTGTTGGGTTCTTTGTGAATAAATTTTTAAACTATTGTTTCAAAAAGAAAAATAAATAATGTTAATTGTAAATCAAAATGCTATCAATACATTATGCGTTACAGCTTCAGAGTTTCTACAAGATACTACAACAGGTGGAACCAACACTGGTTTCACCTTAAAGTTAATTAATGAAACAACATTGATTACATATTCGGGTATTACATTAACAGATACCTCAAATTATACGGATAGATATAACATATTTACTTTAACTTTAACAGGTAAAACCTTTGAAAGTTATTCATCTTCAACAATATATCTACCTAATAATGGTTTTTATACTTATTATATTTACTATAATCATAGTGGTATAAGTGAAATAGCCGAACAAGGTTTTTTCAAAGTTGATGGTGTAAATCAGATAACAACATATGAATATCCTAAGAAGAATACATATGTCAGTTATAAAAAACAAACTTAGATAAATGAGTAAGATTAATTTTCACTTTGTAGAAGCGAATCCAGTAACTTTACCATCCGCAATAGTAGATAAACGAAGTGATTTAGTATTGTGGGGTATTGATAACAAATTTCCTCAGGTATTATTGGATATGTCTATACAAAGTTCATTACATACTGCTATTCTTGATAAAAAGATCAAAGAAGGTATAGGTGAAGGATTCACATATCAGGGTCAAACAAATACTAAGACTGAAAGTTTTATGAAAAATCCGAATCCATATGAAGATATGAATTCTTTATTAAATAAAACATATAACGACTTAGAAATATTTGGTGGCTTTGCTTTACAAGTTTTATGGGCTAAAGATAAAAAGAATATAGCTCAATTATATCATGTTCCTTTTCAAAACATTCGTTCTGGTAAGGCAAATGAAAAAAACATTGTAGAGGATTATTACTATTATGATGAATGGAGTAAATATACTCGATTAACTGATGTTAAAAAATATCCAGCA
>JABXJQ010000059.1_pt1 | contig 14602 bp, 12 predicted proteins | sample 7436221 | NCBI WGS metagenome assembly JABXJQ01 (sample SAMN14395755, study PRJNA613071) | wetland metagenome | isolation source: water sample H0 from high-altitude wetland | place: Chile: Salar de Huasco, high-altitude wetland | collected 2015-11-10
TATGATAAACGAAAGTGTGTGGACAAGAACCTATCTTGAGCTCTACCCCCCTCATTAGCCCTCACCCAATTCCTGGCTAACGCATGAGCTATCTAAAAAAAATGAACTTTGATTATCCTAGCCCCACTGAGTGATGAAACTCTTCATCTTTAAGGGTTAATAATGAATCAACTAAAGTCGGTGACCCCAAGCTAGATTTGCAAAGAAAAAGAAAATCCGTGCCAAAAAAGGCACACAAGAGTGGTAAAAATAGGTCAAGGAAAGGGTAACCTAAATCCCACTATTGCTCCCCCTTCACAATAAAACGCTCATGGATGATGGAATTTCACAGTTGATACAAAGGTAGTGGCATCCTCCATGAAGTGAACCCCTACCATGTCACTAACCACTTGCACCTATTGATTGATGGATCGGCCTTGGAACTGTTCCTCCCCTTCAGGTTGGAAACACCTAATAGGACTTTTTGATTGTTGAAATTGTAACTAGATTCGGTCTTCATAGTATTATTATGATTTTTGTGAGTCAAAAAGCAAAATTTATTTGAGTCAAAACAAAAATTATTCTTGCCATGTCCTATTTGGACATTCAAAAGAGAAGAAAAATTAAAATTTTATGGTATATTTATGTTTCTCCAAAATGCCTAAGTCGGCCCTCCAAGAAGACATGTCGTCCTACCTATGAAGACATCCATTTGCTCTTAATCAAAGATATATATAGATCATACGACCCCCTCCAAAGGACACCTTCCAAGAAAGCATACATCTGAAAAAAGTATACAAAGTCTGAGGCTACATATGTGGAAGATATGCAAAATCTAAAGCTACATACATTTGTGGAAGATAGAGAAATCTAGGGCATGAAACAGTACCAAGTATATCTTTAAGGCATGAAACAATGTGAAGATATCTATGAGGCATAAAACAGTGTGAAGTATCTCTGAGGCATATAAACAGTGTGAAGTATCTCCAAGGCATGACACATTGTGGAATGATGCAAAATAATTGTGTAACCTTGCTAAAGTATTATGTATGACATCATCTGAGGTAGAAGATGAAATTCAGCCCTCCTGGAAGACTGAAGCAGACATCCTTTTGTGGCATCATATCTTGGAGATCTTGGAGGGTTGAATTAGGATTTGGAGATTGGTTATCTAGTGATCAGTTTGACTATGACTTGGATTTCTCTTGTTGACGAAGAACCTATAAGGAAAGGATTGGCTGGGTTTTCCCCTTGTGGGTTTTGCCCTGGTCAATGGCCTAATCTCTGGTGTCTCGTCTTGTATGCACTATGATCTTTATTTCTTTGAATGGTTAAATTGATAATTGCTTGATGACTAATAAAGAAAGGCTAATAAAAACACTAAACATCTTCACAAGTAATTATCATGATTAGAAATTCAATCTTGCAAATGAATTTCAAAATTGATAACCCTCCCATATCGAAGCATGGTAACATGTTTACAAATCATAAGCAAGGAAAACATTTCAACAAGATGCTTATCTGAAGTACTATGATGACTTTTGCATTATATATCACCTAGTCTGATACTCTTATGGTTTTTGCACCTGCGATATTCATATCACTTGATTCTATGAGTATGTTTCAAATGCTTGCTCTCAGATACAATTGTCATCCCTTCAAGGATTGTATTATGCTTCTCAAACACTTCAGTGAAAACATCCAATCGCATTTGACGACCACATTGGACACTAGAGTCGGGACGTTAACCACTTTTTGAAAATGTTGAGCTTGGGATGTATCTAGCATAGTTGATGACCCTCTCCTCTCCCTCTACAACCTAAAACATCACACCTCTAAGCCAAGATGTTACCTAAAGAGTTGATGTACCTCGAAGACAACAAGACGTCCCCAGGCTAGCGTTGCACCTTCATGATGAATGTTGCAATGTTGCTAAGTTAACCTTCGTGTCGGCAAAATGTGTGATCAAGGGCATAATCTCTTGTTTGATTCCCGGAAATGCGAAATCAAAGAAGACGACTCAGGAAGATTGGTTGTAATAGCCACAAGAATACCAAACAACACATACATCCTAGACCAAGTTGAGCAAAAGAAAACTTCATCCAAGCAAAAGAGCATCAAGAACAACAAAGAAGGAAAGAACAAGAAGACAAAAGTAGTGTTGAGTGCCATGTGTTTAGGTAGAATACACCAAAAGAAACAAGTCACCCTTTGCCATTGATGTCAAAGGGGGAGAGAAAAGGAAGTGCAGCATGGAGACAGGGGGAGCATGACAACAAGTGGAGCATGAGAAAAGGGGAATATGAGTGCTGACATTAATGACAAAGGGCAATATTTTTGGAAGAACTAGTCATTGATGTCAAAGAGTGAATGGACCATTGATGTGATGCACTTGATTGATGATATGTGTACAAAGTTCAGTGAATTTGGATGCAAAAGTCTCCTAGACTGTTTGTCATTGTCACGTCATTTCATTTGATATGCGGTATGCCTCGTGGGCCCTCTTGGTTGGAAAGATAATCAAGTCTGAAAATTGTTGCCCCAAATATTGGGTGTGCCTCCAGTTCATGTTTCAAGGCATCATGGTCTAAATAGTTAATTGTTGCCCCTTGAAGATCTAAATTGTGTATACTTTGCCCTTGTCTAAATTCCCCTCATTATTGGCCTACTCAAAGTCAAAATGAATAATAAATACCCAAGTCTACCCTTAAATAAGTCCAGGTCGGCTCCATAAAGACGTGTCATTTTTAAAATAAAAATTCTTATGTTGGTACCAGGGTTTCAGGGGAGCCTCCCCCCCTCCCCAGAATCTGCTCCCAGAGTGCACTCCGCTCGGGAGCGGAACGGGAGCGAGCTCCCGCAAAAAAAAAAAAATCTTCCTACTTTATTTGCAAATTTTGTCTCAAAGATGTTCCATACACAAACGTTGTTCAAAGAAACAAGAGCTTTTATGTAGGGAAGCCTAATATTCAAGCCTATGGCCCTAATATTGATATTGATAAAAGTGACATTCTACATGAAATGACTCAAGATGTTTGAGAGTGGTTCCAACCTCATTGGATTTCATAAGAAGAAAATAGAATTTTAGATCTCACTAAAAATCCAGCAGACTTATCAGTGTTTAAGGATTTCAAGATTGGGGGGACTGCAATGTTTCTATTGGATTTTGTCATGTACTAGGGTATGGAACTCATATTTAATCAATAGCGACAAGCCCTCTATGTACCTTGATGTTAGTGACATTGGTTGTCGAACTCGTCTATCATGACCCTACTAAGAATCTATCCATCACTCAAACAAAATCTTGACTTGACATGCTAGGTTTTTTCTATGTTATGTTAATTGCTTAGAGGGTGATATTAATGACAACTATCCCAAGATAGACAATGATTTGGATGATATGTAGTTATCTATTGTAGCATGATTTTTTTGGATGCTAGAGGCCATCTAGAGCCTATTTGTTGATGTATTTTCGAATCAGAGATGGATTCCACTTGATGCTATTTTGGCTATGTGAACCCTTACATGTTATAAATGAGAACTTGTAACTTGTGGACGTGGTTGATGAAAATTATAACTTCTAGATAATTGATGTTATATGGTAATCCATGTTTTTATGTTTTTTATATCTAGTTCATCATTCTACAAGCTTTTGTTGACATATATGCATCAAAATATATATTATATAAAAATTCACTCGTGATTCGCTCCCAAACCGGGAGCTTTTAAAAATGTCGCTCCCCACTCCCATTCCCCCTCCCAAGTAACCTTGGTTGGTAAAGTTTGGCTCTAAAATTGTACTCTCTTCCAATCAATATAAATTCACCAGAGCTGTGGACATTCTAGGCCATCAATTCATGGATTTGATTTTGAACAGAGAAGATTAAGGAGAAGTTTGAGGCTTCAACAGAATTGAAAATCTAGTAAACGAAGCCAAAAATCTAAAGGAGCATTTCTCTGTTTAATGTTTTGGACGCGATTGTTTTGAAGTTGCGTGAAGACTGTCTGATGCACATTTTTCTGAGGAGTTCTTTGGCCTTCCTGATGCCTGAATAGAAGCACTTCTGAAGCATTGCTTTGGCCCTCCTAAGGCCCATTCGAAGGTCTATTCCACAGCAGTCCCTGAGGCCTTTTTCGTTGACTTCTGAGTTCAATTCTGTCTTGATATGAGGCCTTTCACTGGGGAATTCGTGGTCCCTCTTGATACCTAATCTCGGCCTCCTTCTGAGCCAGATTTTGGTCTTCTCCAAGACTTCTCCTGAGGCCAATTTCGGCTCTGTTTTAGGGCAAAATCTGAAGCAAGTTTCACCCTCCCTTCTGAGGCATTTATAAGGCAGATCCGAATCTTCCTTAGAGGCTGATCTGAGGCATCTCTTGAGGCAGATCAACATTTTTTCTTGAAGCAGAATTCAGTGCATCTATGGGATTAATTTTGAGGCAGACTTAAGGCTGTTCTAACTTTCTAAGGCACATCATGAGGTAACTTGTTGACCTGGTTGAGAAGATTTGAAGCTCAGGTTAGGGTTGTCCTAACTATTTAATAAGGACTGCTTAAACAGTTAAATGGGGGTATCAATTAGAGTTCTTTTTATTGTTGGATTGCATACTTTTGAAGATATCTATAGTAGCAGACAAGCTGGACATGACAAAGGGGCAAATGACTTAGCATATAGCAGTGTTTGAATGTTGTTGCAATTGGGTCATCATCCCTGCTACAGGAGCCCAAGAGTTTTTCTTTTGTATTTTATTATAAAGGGTGGCAAAGTGGTGCTAGGCAAGGAAGATGTAGCTTCCTTCAGGAGGTTGTCGCCTCCTTCCAATGAGCGCTAGTAAACCTGGGGTTGTAGCCCTTCCAGTTGTGGCTGGTACACTGGAAGGTGTAGTTTCCGTCAAATATATATATATATATATATATATATCTTGTTTTCCTTTGATGTGATGTTATTGGCTAATGCTTTTGATACTAAATTGGAAGAATAATAAACACCGATTCACCCCCACTCTTGGTGTTTCCAACAAAATAAACCTAGATAATGTGTTGGAGAATAGTCTTCTTGCAATAGATTGTGGTGGATCAAGAGAATTTGAACCCTGTGCATCGTAGCCCAATCCTTTATAGGTGGATCTCAATATTAGTTGTGAGGAAGAACTAATACAATAATCTGAAAAAGCTAACAACCTATACATAAACAAGAAATAACTCAAGTTGCCAAACCTTGATTTTTGCTTTTGTATGAAAGACCCAGGATCTAGGAATAGAATCCAGGTTATTCAAGTACACAACAAAACTCCTTAGCAAAAGTAGAAAGAACTTAAAAGAGTATTTTCTGAAACACGACAATCAACGTCACCTTCAAAGTCAAAGAATGCAAAGCATAGAGCACAGAAAAGGCAAAGGTTGGAAGAAACAGAGGTCTCAATATTTTCAATCTGGAGCTTTTATCATCAGCCTCTCTTGCACAAGAAACATCATCTTCTGGTGTTGCACCTACTACAGCTGGTAAGAAGGATAACATTTTCTCTCAATTCATGGAAATAAAGAATAAGAATTTGAAGTTAAAGCAAGATGCCTATAGTGAACTATGGAAGTAGGACTCAGGATCACAAACAAAATTACTCTCAGCCCTAGACTCTGAGAAAGGACAATTAAAAATGGCAGTTTTCAAACCTACGTCTCAGGTTATTAAAACTACATAAGACTACAAAGCAACCAAATTGACTATTGATTTGAAACATATTCATCTGGTTTATCAAATGGATCTTCACAGGCAAATAGGAGAAATGTTACGCAAAAGCTTAGCTAATACAGCTACTAATGCTTTAAAATTAGAAAATATGTTAACCAAAGGACCAACCAGCTGAAACAAGAGAAAATTTCCACGAAAACAAAACAGATGAGAATAGATAATTTGGAGCAGATTGTAATCAAATTGGGTGCAAATCCAAATGATTCCTCTTCAATAAAAGCCCTGATTAGACCAAGAGTTACAGATATTCAAGTGCTCAGGAGAAAACTCAAAATATCAGCTCTAGAACATGTCCAAACACCAGAGACAGTACAGAAAGAGAAACAACAATTGCTATCCCTGATTATCGACCAAATTAAACAGATATGAAAACAGGATCAAAAGTTAAGTAAAAGAGAAGAGTGAGCATATATGTGCAGCAATCACAACTGAAGCAACGACTACAGAGGGGGATCCATCAGAGAAGTTAGCAGAGACTCTGTCACGTCTAAGCATTTAATACCAAGAAATTGAAAATCTCAAAAAGATGCTTTCTATAAAGAATAATGAGATAAGGGATTTCAAGGATGAATTAGTAGATAAAAATGCGATCATCAATAAGGAGCAAGAAATAAAGGCTAAAATGCAACGAGAATTTGACTAGTTCAGTAACCAATTAACAGGTACACAGTCACTGATTTAAGCCAAGAAGTTACTTTAAGATGAAATAATTAATAATGTTGCTCAAAAGTGGGAATCAATTCTTGTGATTGGAGAAGAAGCACTATTGTTACAGAATACAGAGCGGTCAATTAAGACAGGTTCAGGCTCACTTGGGAGACAAACTACAAATTGCTATTAAACTGGTAAAATATTTAAATTCCAGGAGTAAAGAACAACTCAGAAAAGCAAGTGTGCAGGACAGGACTATGGTGTTTATGGAGGCCAACAAAGTAATTATGAAAAGGAATTTTATACAATAAGTACAAGATAAATCTAAGTTGGTCAAAAAGGAGGTTGATGCTTTTAATGCAAAACTTCACATTTTGGAAGCAATGGGAATGCCATCTTGCTGGGATAAGGAAGGAAAATTATTACCTCCAAATGTTTACAGGTATCCGTTCCTTAAGTCAAGGCAGATTCAAGTGATTTCTTAGATATGACTGGCAAATTGAGCAGACATGATTAGTGGATAAAATGATGAATGACTTTTACATTCATTGTCAAGTTCAAATGTTGTTTCCTACTGTACCAACATATCAAAAATAGACTGAGTTTGATTATCTTATAATTATCCAACCGGATCAGAATGGGAATGGTTGATCAAATTGGGTCCATAAGTTTCTCAAACACTACAACAGAATTCATTATTCAGCTAAAGTAGGACAGATGACAGCTTATGATTGGACCGTGGAAGACATTTTCTATTTGAATATTAGATCCTAGAAAATGCCTTTTTGTAACAATTAGTTGTTATGTTTATTTTGTAAAAAGGCTCATGAATAACTCATGAAATGGGTTCATTTTTGGAGAGAAAAGTTTCTATTTTGTATTCAAAGACACTACTTTCATAAAGCTTTAATCAAAAGATTCCTCATTCAGCATATGACAGTTTGTTCTCTTTTGTGAATGATTGTTTCTTGTAAGTTTCATACTCTATTTCATGTGAACATTTTGAATATATGAAACACCTGAGAGGTTAAGCTGAGGATCAGTTTCCCTTATATCTCCCAGCAAAGTTATATTTTATACTGAGATCTATTATATAATCAGGTTGTTTGTATCATACCTCTCCAGACATAAATTGTTGCCTTGATTTCATGTGACTAAATTCTGTTTTTTGTTAAACCATTATAATATTACTGTGTATTTTCTGCTATATCAGATAGCCGATATATTCAGGTGAATATTGAAGAAATCTGTTATATTTCTTTATTCTTCTTTCATTACTTTCAGCTCACTTAGTATCTGTCATAGTTGGAAATAAGTCTTTTGGTTAAACATCTGGAAGGGGTTGTCTTTTACATCAAAGCAAGATTTCAAATCCATGTGAACCCACACACCCTGGTGCCTTGGCATAGTTTCCTAGCCAGAAGTTATCATCAAGGGAATATTTAAGAAACTTTATTAAACATACAATTCAGTAATTTTCAGAATCTTGACTCTTTCTTCCAAAAGTGGATTAAAATCAAAAACAAAAGAGAAAACATCAATGATTATCTAGGGGCCTAGCTTCATTGCTGATTACATCAAAGCATTTTGAGAAAACTGGTCAAAGATAGATCATCAGAGATAGATGGATTATCTTTCAGATTAGGTATTGTCATCTCATTTGGCAGTAAAAGCTAAAATATGTCAGAAAGGAGCATCAACATTCCTAAGAATAGAACATAAACTAGATTTAAGAATAAAATATTAGTACTAAAAAGGTTCCAACAGGTTCCACGAGCAAATTTTGACTATTTTGTGGTGGCATGAAGAAATCAGTATATATATAGAGAGAGACAGACAGAGACAGAGAGGGGGGGAGAGAGAGTCTACAGTTCCATGCGAAAGGTCTTGACTGCCTCCCTAGGGATTTAAGATGTAGTATGGGCCATGTCTATATGTTTCATATCTGAAAACTGAGAATAATGAAAGGGACTAGCACATACAGCAACATGAGATTAACAGTTCTGCCTAATGATAAGTTGTATTCAATCAGCACATCTTTTGTCGCACTTGGTGATAATGTACACATATTAGCCTGTGCATACTCTTCTGTAGTTTCAACTATATGATGTGGAACCAAATTAAACCCACCCATTGGCTTCCTTGAAATCTGTTTCATTTCCCCTTGAGACAAGCAATCTGCAAAATCCCACAAGAGTTCAGACATGGTATTAGTATATATTATGCATGAAAGTTATGCATGTTATTTGGAAAACAGACATGAGAATATAGTGAGGGTCACAAAACTAACACTAATTTGAATCTGATTAGCTGACCCATGGAATAGGTTCAATCAATCTTCAAACTCAATTTGGATTATCCCTTTCAAGAATTATAGTAAAATAACCAAAAATTCTCAAATGTTGGGCTGAATGTCAATCAGTTTAGGCATTTAGGCATCAGTGTTCTATTTGAAAAAACTGATTGTTCATTCCTACAGGGATATATGAGAAAGTCATGGGCATTTAAATGTTTCCCCACTATCATTATCTTTTACTAACAAAATTTCCATGCCATCAACTATGTTACAACCAATCAGTGTGCAAAGGACGTCTATCTTGAAAACCATTCAATTCATCTGATCAGAGATAAAAAAAAAAATGGCTTACATTGCAAGTCATTACAGACTTATGTAATGCTCAATATGGAGACTTTGTTCTCTTCTAATCGACCACAAGAGAAACTATTATGCTAAAAGAGGGTTTCAAAAGAACAATATTCTCTGAATAAGATTTTTGTGACTCGGTCTATTATTTTCACAATGATTTCTAGCTTTATATAATGGAATTGCTTTATGGTCATCTTTCCAACAGCAACATCTATTGATATCATGATTGAGCATATAATAAAAATGTGAGAACCAAAAGGAGAATTAACACAGAAGAAACTAAGACAAGGGTGTTACCTCCCAAATCTGAACTCAAAGATATTCAAGTCTTCTGAATAAAGTACAACCCTAGGGGCACAAAGGAAAGCCACCCACTGTCACCTCAGCAGCCTTTCCACTCACTATAGGCCGGCTCTCCTCCAGCTTAGGTGGGGGAAATCTAAGATTATACCATTAACCTTTCCCTTTGCTGCAGATCTAAAAAATCATAGTAGTGGAATGAAGATGTTTTAACATTTAAAATGGTGGAATTCTCAAGAATGAGTGCCTATCCTTGGGCAACAGAGTTGGGGTAGCACTAAATAAGAGGGTTCAAAATATGAAACGCAAGAAAATCAGCAAGGCTATCAATGATATGATCCCACTAATTTATATGAATCACCATATGCAAAACTAAAGTGAAAGTCCTTAGAAGACACACTTCACAACCATATAATTTTCAGCCAAACCACCGTATAACCATCATATAAAAGATGAACAAAACAGCCCTCAGAAATTCAATGGACAGCATCAAATTCCTTAATTAAATTTCAGATCAGATCAAAAACAAGGACAATCATCGATCTCATCCTTAACATTTTCCCTTGGGCAAAAAAGCCCTCCAGAATGAAGTGAACAACCTTGACCCAGAGGATATAACAGCAGCAGCAAGCTAGTGGCAGCCAAAGATACCAACACGATCCATAAAAGATGGAAACTACAACCTGTCACATGTCCTTCTCCCAAAACCTGTAAAAGAAATCAACTCAGCCTCTTGGGGAATTTCTCTCCTACTACAACAATTGCAAATAGAATTTGATCTCCCTTTATAGAGTTCAATCTTCAACTGGATTCCAATAAAATATTATTTAGAAGCACATAAGGACTCTTTCTCCATATTTTCCTCGATTAATTACCATAAAGAAATTCCTAGAAGCATCCTATCGTGGAGCACTTCTCTAGATTAGGTTTAGATGCGGACTCATTTAAAGTTCAAAAAAATAAACAATGGCAGCCAAACTGTAACAAACAAAGTTTGTACTTCGCAATATTCTTCAGAACACTTGGAATACGAAAACATCCATCAAAGATAGAAATATATATATTGAATAGTGTATAAAATAAATGATATGAGATTGTTACAAATGAGGCCCTGCTTATATATCTAGGCAGGTGCCCCTTCTTGAATGGTCATGTCCTTAGAGACATTCCTCTTCTATACTAATCATTATTTAATTAGTCATTATTATGATTATTATTATTATTTATATTTATATTATTTCCATATAAATTATATTCATAACATTGCCTTCCTCTTTAAAAAGTTGTCTTCAAAGCTTATTGCTGACAAGGTGTGTCATTTGTTTCTTTGTCTTGTAATCTATTTGCATCTTTCAAAATTCTTCGAATTGTCATCTCCGATGATACAAGATGATAGGATCCTCTGAGTGATAAACAAAATTGTCGAACTGAGAAGAGATCTTACCATCCTAAATCGATCTTCTGTGGAATTTTGCAATTACTTGATAGCTGGGATAAATAGTTATCGTAAGACTAGATTGTGTTGACATCAGTGTTCTTCGGAACATAAGTTCGTTGTTTATGTTTTGAGCAATACAGATACAGAGACTAATTGGGATGTCTATTCTTGTGTTTCGGGTGTAGATAAGGAGTTCTTGTGATCTGATTTCCCAATATCTTGTTTGTGTTGATTCCTTGATTTACTTGAAGTATCTGATTTCCTCTAGGTACGAAAGTTACTTGGTTAAGCATTGGATCTTCTCTTGAAATCTTTGTCATTGGAACTGCAACATCTGAATATGTTTTTACTTCCACTGGTTTGGTTTGTGGTTTTGACTAGATCAATATTCATTCCTTTTTCTTCAACTTGAACAGTTACGTCTGAAGACTTCAATGCTTTTGTCGTGATAACGGATAAGTTCTTCTAGTTTGTTTTTCAATGATTTCTTATCATTTTTAAGTTTCCTAATTTGAGTGAGTAGATTTTGATTGTGATTTCCAAGAAGTAAGAGCTCTTATTTTCTGAGTCAACTTTATTTTGATATTCCACCTTTTCATCTTGGAAATCTCTGATTTGTTCTAATAACTTTTGATTCGGGCTTTTTAAGCGCAAATTTTGTTCTTCTTTCTGTGATAGAGTCTCGTTGAGTTTCTTCTCAGAACTTTCCTTCACTTGTTTTAGATTTTGCTTCTTAGCCTTGGATTTCTTGATCTATGCAAATAATTTTTCATTAAGGTTTTTGAGGCGAAAAACTTCTTCATTTTGTCTATGATAATCTTGTCAACTTCCTTCTACATACTTTGCATAGACTTTTGACTTTCCTAAAGGATTAGTTTTGAGATATTTTTTATGTCTTCTAGTGTTACTGAATCTAGTTTCAATGTAATTAACTGTAGCATTATTTTTTTCTTCTTGTATGAAAATGTCAAAAAAAAATCTTCGTATTTAAAATGAACAACCCTAGTGATTCCATCCAAGGTGAACCTAGAATTATGTCACATCGATCGCTTCATAGAGATTGAACAGAGAACTGTGATATAAATGTATAATCCCCAATGTTTAATTGTAAGTCGGTTATGTCATTGTGTTTTGTTCCAGAGGTCTAACTTTTCAATTATATTTGACTCATAAGCCATCAATTGGTTAGCAAATTCTAGGCTTATATAATTGTTACTTTCGGCAAGAGCGATAGAGATATTAATATCTTTCCCCGCAGAGGTTCCCTTAATTCTAAATAGCACTGAAGCATAGTCAAATGAAGTTGCTGAAAATCTTCCTTTCTCTTCCATTATAGATTCCCTTCTTTTCGATCAAAATATCATAATATTTTTCTTTTAACTCTGTACCATTTGACTTCTAATCTAGAGATACCATATATATATACTCGCCCAATCTCAGTGAATCACCTGAGGGTTTCCGTCTTGGGGATACCAATGGAGTAGAGAACCGGGTTCTCAACCTCTCATACAACAAATAATATCAAAATCCAAGATGATCTCCAGTTGTCTCATCCTCCTCTTTTATAGATCTAATGGACCCCTCTAGAATTATTATTTTAATCATGGAGCACTCTTCCCTCATTTAATTTAATTAAAATATTATTTTTTATGTGGGAAAAGGGTATATTGGCCACCATGTCTCCTCAGGTCATAGAAACTCCTATCCAAAAGTCCCATCATGTAGATCTTCTCGTTTTGGTTCCAACGAGCTATTACAATGAGCTATTTCATCAACTAATCTCCCCCGAATGCCACCTCGAGCATAATTAATTAAGTTATGCCCAATAATAATGTTGATTTTTTGAAGTTGTCGGAATGCAACGGAACGAAAGACAAGTTGTGCTGATGAGGGAATATGTCAAGTGAATGTCATCAAATCCCATAAATACTTCTCAAAACTCCATCGAGACCCTTGATGACATAAACCTGCTCCATTGACCTGGCCATCCCCTGTCCTGGAAATCCACCCAGGTTGTACTATGAAGAAGAATAAAAATGGGGATATGATAGTCCTCCCGCCCCAAGATTGCTTGCCCTCAAGCAATCCAAATCCGTGGACCAATCTGGTGGCCCAACGTCATTGAGACCCAATGCCCGAATCCCATACAAACCATTGGTCCACGTCATGTCTCCAAGCTATCGAAACATGACTGGATCCTTCCAATACTTGGATCCCATGTCCATCTCTAACTCAGCCTGCTGCCAATAGATCCACCTGGATCCCAATGCCACCAAGAAAGAGTGTTAATGCTACATAGCTCCTGCTGTGCTGTAGCTCTGGCCATGAATGCTACCCTACCAACTATGTACCATCTCATCACCTCTCTCCAATCCAATCCTTGGCATACCCCAAGGTCAATCTCACCATACTAATGTTGCCACTGTAGACTACTTTTCCGGTAAATCAGCTTCAATAAGATGGCTTCTGCGAATCCAAGGGTAGAAAGCATGCACAGGTGAGGAGTATTTAACCTCCTCAATTCACTGTTGTGGAAAAAATAATAATAACAGCTTCCACGGTTGCTACAGAAATCGGGTCCACACCTGTATAAGTATTGCCTGGTATCGAATACCCTGTGGAATGCCAGCAAGTTTTTCTCTAGTACCACACGCAGCTATGGTGCTCAGAATTACCTCCCAGCTTATGCTAACATTGCACTGTAAATTCCACTCTACAAATATCTGAGATATCACTGGGTTTGCTCAAATCCATTAATTTTCACCAAAATGTAGTTGGGTCATATATGAAAACTGTACTGTAAGTGGCTTAGTTTTTGTCTGTTGTCTAGCATGAATATTCTGCTCCACGTCACCCAAGAAGGACCTTTACCAATGCTGGTATATACTCTCCTCAAACTGCTTAGGAAAGCCAACAGCATAGTTCTGATATATATATTATTTTTCATACTCAGAAATTCATTTCAGAATGATACAATCACGAACAGTGAGCATCACTAACTAGAATTCTGGAATTTGCACGATTCTGATAATTATATTTCAGCTGAGTTTATAATAAAAGGAACAATGGAACCTTATTTCAAGTTCTGGGATTTCCTTTGGTATTTGTTCAACAACGACCAGGATCTCCAGCGCTGTACTTTCCCCAAGAATACAGTCCAACCGACCCACCCATTCCAATCTCTTCTCCAGGTGGCAAACTCTGCCCAGGAATAATCCCCCACGCTGTAAGATAGCAAGAGAGAGCTTGGTTTGGTGTTGCTATTCCCCACAGGAACTACAGCAAGCCACAGTGATTGATTTATTTGATATATATATATACATGCCCAGAAGTAGTGGTATCAACTATCCACGTCCAACAAGGAGGAAAGAGGCTCAGTTCTGCAAACACCAGTCCATCCTCCCTTCACGCATACCGGCGGCCTCAACTAACCAAAGAATGTGGCTCTCTCAATGCACAAATGCGTCCTCTAGCAAGGGGCTTTCGCACAGCCCACAACAGTATATACAGGCCTCGATCACAATATTTCGGCCTTCACAATGATAAAATATGCATCACGTTCAACACACGTCCACTGGTCATTTAGCAGTCAAACCACCATTATCTCGTGGCCCAATAGAGTCCATTCATCAGCTTACACGTTCTTTCTACCATGATGTAGAGTTTTCCTCCCACCAACCCAGCGTTTTCGCACAGCCCACAACAGTACATACAGGCCTCGATCACAATATTTCGACCTTCACAATGATAAAATATGCATCACGTTCAACACACGTCCACTGGTCATTTAGCAGTCAAACCACCATTATCTCGTGGCCCAATAGAGTCCATTCATCAGCT